>Ga0247610_10001051_pt1 | contig 35292 bp, 23 predicted proteins | sample 174DNAGHGhighgp2_FD_193483 | JGI IMG/M metagenome (GOLD analysis project Ga0247610, IMG submission 193483) | Sheep rumen microbial communities from Palmerston North, Manawatu-Wanganui, New Zealand - 1742 DNA GHGhigh gp2 | ecosystem: Host-associated > Mammals > Digestive system > Stomach > Rumen...
CAAATGCAGATGTAGCATCATTTTCGCAAGTCGTAATATCGCTAGATATTCCTGAATAATCAGATTGTAATAATTTTATATTGTATATTTCTGTATCTTCATCACAGTATAAATCAAATATTGAACTGTATGATAAATTTGTAAAAGTATACGTATCGACAGTATTCGAAGTATGAGAATCATTACCATCTAAATCTATTGTACCTTTATATGTTACTTCTAACTGATAACCATATTGATATGTGCCAGTTTCAAATTCTATATAGTTTTGATCTCCAGCAACCATTACGGCATTATAATTTGTGTCATATGTAGTTGAATAACTATCATATTCATTACTATATAAAGTTACATCATAAATTGTAAATACATCATTATATTCATAATCTGTATCATCATATGGAATTACAGAATTCTTAATATGAACTAATAAATCTTCTAAATTTTGTAAATCAGTATCGCTTACTAAACTTAAAATGTTATCTATTTCAGTTGCTGTTATAGAAGCATCAATTCCATATAAATACGTCAAATATTTATAAATGAAATTATTCAAATCATCACGATTATATGTATTAAAGTCGTTGTAATCACTACACTTCTTCGAGTATTCTTCTAATAATACTAATAATAAACTTCTAAAATTAACTTGATTATTAACTGTCGAAGTAATTATCTTATCTCTATAAGAAGTAATATTAATGTTTAATGAAGATAAATATGTAGATATAGTTTGTAATCCACTATAATTCATATTCATTATACTTGTAATACCATCAATTACTGATGATGATGCAAAGCTTGTGTCAGTTATTGAAGTTAATAACATTTGTAATGTATTAGCATCACTTGCAGTAAAATCTTTATCAACTGAATAATTATAAATTGCTTTTAAAACTAGAGCCTTATTATCAGTTAATAATTTAGTACAAATAGCGCCAATAATATTTGTTTCATCTTGGTCATTTGTTGGATTTGAACTGCTAAAGCCCTTTGTTTTGTAACCATCAAGATTAACTAAATCAGGAATCTTATAACAAATATAATCTGTAGTATGTACACCAAAATACCAACTTGTATGACTTGTAACTTTATTCCATGCATATGTACCATCACGTTTTGCTAATAAAGAAACGCACTTTACTTCGCCATTTGGCCATGAACTATATGTATAATATAAACCTGTAATAATCGCAGCAGAACAATACGCAGTTAAATAATATTCGCTATAAGTATGTTTTTCTTTTTCTTGGTTAGTTAATCTAGTTGATACACCATTTGGCAATGTAACTCTAGTTTCATAATCACTTACTTGTGTTGGAACATATGTTGGATCAAAATTATAATAATCGTACATATATGTTCCACTATTATAATTTTTGTAAATATATCCTGTTGTATTAGATGCAGCTAAAGTAACGAAGTTTTCATGCTTCCACATGTAATCAGATGATGCATCTGTACCAGTGTTACCACCATTATGATTATTCCAATGATATAAATATAATGACTTATCGGATGCACTTGTTCCACTTGAAGCAATAGCATTATTAATCAATCCTTCATTTAAAGAAATAAATACAGGAACTGTACCACGGGCAGTCTGAGTTGATTCATCTGTTGCTGCAAGGTTTGCACCTTTTTTGTAACCATATTGGTTTCCAGAGAAGAAAGTACCACCATTAGACGTACTTACCTTTTGGTCATAAACGATACCAGTTTTTGTTGCATATGGTCCCAAATAATTAGTTCTATATGTAACAACATCATCAGGCGTATAAATAAATCTAGTTCTTATAGGATAATTATCACCATAACTATTTCCGCCATAATAATTGTTATTACCACCACTATTATAACCATAGTCAACGCCGCCATAATACTTATTATTATTTATATCTCTAACATAGAACGATTTACCATTTGTCTCACTATCATATCCATAAACCATTCCATAATCAGACATTGTTCTATCATTTGTTTGATACGTATTAGTATATTCTGTTGCCTTGGCAATTAAACCTGTTTCGTTTAAGTCTGTTGTAGGATTTTTTACTGTTTGGAAATAATTATTTGCAATGTAATTTTGAATTCCTGTATCGTTCTTAATTATATTCCATAAATTTCTATAATCCTTTGTAGGTGTAATATTTAACGATGTAATATCTGCTGTTTCAAAAGCTCTAATAGTTTTTACTTGTGAATCAGTACTATTATATTGAGCTAATGTTGTAACTGGAGAGTATTTATATCCTGTTAAACTTGTAATATTACCAAAATTATCAGCAGTTCCTGATAAACTACTAGAATCAATCATTGAACCAATATTATATTTATCTACATAATTATTAATCCACTGTAAATATGAAGCATTAGTACTTAATGAGTTATTCAAAATTAAATGAGAATAAATATTAGCAGCCTCTGTTGGATTATCTTGTAAATATAATTTGTACTTAATTGATTCATCTTCATCGCTTTCCGTTAAATTTAAAGCAGAATATAACGCTTCAAGAGTATGCTCATCATAGCCTTCAAGTAATGTAGTTACTAAATTAATTTTTGCAGTTTCATAATATGAAGATGTAGAGCCAGTAAATAATTGACTTAAAATAGTGCTGTCTTCTTCTAATAAATTGATGTATGTGTTTAAAATAGTTTCTAAATTAGTGCTTTCGCTTAAAACTTCAACGATTTTATCCTTAACTTCTGCATAACTACTATTATCACCTGATACAACCTTAGCTAATAAAGTGTCATATAGCATAGATTGTAAAATTTCGTAATAATTATTATTACCTTGCTTTTTGTAATATTCTAATATTTTTTCAACTAATTCAACTTTAATAGTGCGTGTATAACTAGATACAGCAGTTGAATTAAATAAAACATAGTCTAAAATATCTGTTATTGATGAATCTAATTCGCCAGAATTAATTGATGATTCAATAAGTGAATCAATGACATCCATATCACAATTAGAAATCCATGAATCACTTGTAAAAGCATCGCTTAATAAATTAGTTGCTGTCGTACCTGCTTTTCTAACTAATACTTCAAGTGCACCTACATTTTTAACTAAATCTTCTGCTGCACTTGAATAGGCAATAGTACGCCAACCAATTTTTTCAAGAAGTTCTTGATTAACCTTATCAAATTTAACAAATTGGAAGAAATCAGAAATATAAGAATCTGTTACATATCTGCTATCCAAACCAATTCCGTTAATTGCTTTTCTAAATATGAAGTTAGAACTAAATACACCAATATTTCCATTTTCTTCTACTGTAGACAATGGAGCATATGGAATTTTATTTGATTCAAGACCAAATGAATCCGTAGCACTCTTAGTTGTAATAAATGTAGAAACATCTATTGTTGATGTTGGTGGATTTAAACTTGCAAATACTGTTAATTCACCATTAAATAAATTAATTAAATATCTAATAGTTACGTTATTTTGATTACTAAAATCAAATATAGAACAAATAGAACCAGCATGAGTCTTCATCAAATTATACTCATTACTTCTTACTGTTTCCAATGAAACAATTACGTCATATGTTGCCCATTTTTGAGCATTATCATACGGAGGTATAATTTTAACTTGACCGTAATTTAATGTATTAGCAATTGTAATAGTATTACTTGATGAGAATAAACCTAACTTAACAATACCCATAATACCAGCAACGCACTCTTTACCATATACGTTACCATAGTTAACGATATTAACCATATTACAAACACCAGTACCTAATACTCCTGATGCAACAGCATGTTCATTTTCATATGCTGTTGTTTCCATGTTGTCACGTGCAAAGAAACCAATTATAGTACCATAGTTAATTGTAAATGCAATTACTTCTTTATTATTATTTGTATTACCTGTATTTCTTGCAACAATACCACCTACGTTAACATGTGAATTTTGTTGAGTTACTTTTCCACCTAAATCAATAAGATATAAATTACCATTATTAGCAGCATCTCTAATTTGAGCATATGAACCACTCATTAAACAAGAAATACCACCAACTTCATATGTTTTTGCTGAAGTTGAATATGGTGTAACATTTATATTACCTAAATTGAATGCAGTTGAAATAATACCTTTATTCATATATGTTATACCACCAACATATATGTTTGATACATAATGAGCTCTTGTTGAAGGACTAACATTTGTAGCAACATCCTTCTTGATATAATATGAATCTACATCAATATTACCTTTATTAATTGCATTAGATAAGTTACCGTCTAAATCCTTATCAAATGTTTGATTTAATGGATTTTGATTTTCGCTAGAATCTTCAGCTAGATTTTCATAGCAGATACCTGCTAAATACATATTTATAAGCTTGTCATTTGTATTTCCATTAGCTTCATAAACTTTAATATTTCCACCATTATAAAGATTATTAGCTTTTTGTCCTGAACTAATAGTTTCAAATAAGCCTGAAACCTTAAGCGTTGATACTACAGAAATGTCTTTATTTAAAGTAATATTTAAATTACCTTCATTTCTAATTTCTTCATATGTAATATAACTACCTAATATACAACCTGTATAATTAAATGTAGTCGCTGCTTCAATTGCAGTATTTAAATTAATATTAATATTTCTTAAGTTATATGCTCTTGTGACTTTTGTTGTATATTCACTAGAGCCACCAATTACATTTAATACTGGAGCAAATTTATTTAATGCTTCCATTGTAATTGTTTGATCACCTAATGTTTGTTTTGCTTTTGTAGATGAACCAGTAGATGAATAAACCCTTTTATAATTTAAATTATAAATACTAGTTATATCTGATACAAAATTATTACTTGCATTAATATTTAAAACATTTGTGTAATTTAAATTATCTTGAGATCCACTAACAGTTATATTTCCACCATTAGTAAATGATGATGCAACAAAATATTTCTTACCTTGCTTATTTTCAAGTGCAGATGGTAAAATACCTGTGTTTGCCACACCACTTGATAAAATATCAGCATTTTCAACGCCTGATACATATGTAGTATTTCCGTTTGCATAAACTGAAATATCACCACTATTAATAAATAATGATACTTCTTGAGAAACACCCATATGGCGGCCAATAATACCTGCAACATAAAGTTTTGAATAATTATGATTACTGCTATTACCAACAGTAATAGTACCTAAATTTTCAAGCTTAGATGTCATTATAACATCGTCTGAATCCTTATAGCTTCTTGTATAACCTGCACCGATTACACCACCAATAGAATAACCCATTGTTGATGATGCATTTGAATCTAAATATGCAGTTATATTCATATTATTCATACAAGTATATAAAGTACCTGATGATGCTTCAACATAACCAACTACACCACCAATGGCTATTTCTTTCATGTATGATTCAGATTGAGAGCTATTAGCTGCCTTATTTAATGTAATTGAACCTGATGTAGTAGAATTTACTATTCTACCTTCACCACCTAAAATACCTGTAATACCACCTAAATAATATTCACCAATATTCTTAGGATTAGATGTAGGATTAGAAATTGTTGCATAAACATGAACATTATCTATAATACCTTTTTCAACATAACCAGAAACTGCACCAATACCCTTAGCATTTGTTGATGTATTATCGATATCATCTAAATTCATAGCCTTAGGTACAATATTTAAATCCTTAATTGTACCAGCAGTTACAACGTTGAATAAACCATAACAATCAACACCGGCATTTTTAGCAAGTCTTTCACTACTCATAACATCAGCATTATAAATAGTTGGATAATTAGATTTTAGATTATTAATCATTTTAGGTGTACCACCACCACTACCTAAAGATGTACCAGTGATAGTTGCACCTATACCTTTATTATATGAATATAAATATGCAGGAACATTAGCTAAATCAATGTCATTTGTAATTTGATATGTAATACCGTTACCTGCTAATTTATCGTCTGAATTAAATAATTCATACATATAAACGAAGTCTTTAGCAGATGAAATAGTAAATGTATTTGTACTACTATCAAAAGAAATACCACGTCTAACAGCATAATCAAAACCAACGAAAGATTCAAATCCTTCGTAATCAGATTTCTTATACCAGCCATTAGTCTTTGTTAATTTTGATAAAACAACATCCTTAGTTAAACACCAAGTACCTAAGCCAGAACCTTCACCAATAATATTGTATGAAGTTCTATTTTTATATGTAAATGTAGAACTATCATAATTTAAAATAGCACCATTAAAATAGTAATTATCTGCTAATGAATCAGATCCAGATGTTTCAAACGCTATTTCACTAAAACCTTCATAATTTTCATTTTTTACGTTTGCTACTGTACTAATAATAATGTAGTTATCGTCAAGACTACCTTTATTTGTAACACAGAATGATGCAATTCTACAATCTGCGGCAGTAATACCAGCTTTTTCTTCTAATGCTGCACCATCATCAACAACAAATGAATGAGATACAGTACCTTTATTTAAACCAACAAAATATGATACACCACCACCATCTTGACCAAATGTATCAGGTGCACCTTGTAAAGATAATTCAGGTCTTGTTAAACCTAAATTAGTAACAGTACCAGTACTACCAATCACAGTAAACATACTATAATATGTTGCTGTGTAGCTTGAATCAAATGATGTTTTTCTCATTACTAGGTTTTTAATTTCGTAACCATCGCCATTAAAAGTACCAGTAAATTCATATGGATATCCTACTGGAGTAAATTCATTTGTACAATCAATGTTAGAAATTAATCTATAGCTATATCCTGAGAATTTATTTCCTTGAGATCCATTACATAATGTAGAAAACTTAATTAAATCCTCTTCATTAGAAATAGTAATAACATTACTTGAATAATTACCAGATTCAACTACACTAGACATACTAATATCAGTTGAAGTGCTAGATGGGCTATTTGGAGTAATAATAGGTGTTTGATTACTATTGTAATATTCATCATGCTTGATGAATGTAACATCGTTATTATCCTTCTTACTATCCTTATAATTAATAGCTAATATACCTAAAGAAAGGGCGAAAGCACCGGTTAATAAACCGGCTGTTTTAATTAATTTATTTGAAATTTTCTTGCTCATATAAAACACCTTCCTTTCTAATTAGTAAAAGTACTTGGGTCAACACCCCATAATGCTTTTGCTCTATTAGCTTGGACTATATCAACATCAAAACTAACTACTACATCTTCAAATTCTTGTGCAGCACCTAAATTTTGATTTTCTATTTCTTTATAATATGCTTCATATACATTTAATGTATATGATTGAATATCTTCTGAATTTTCAGGAGTGAAGATATTTTTTAAATAAATATAAGAGAATACTTCTTTTGTATCCTTATTCCATAATTCTTGGGCAAACCATTCACTTCCTGAAGGTAAGAATGGAGATTGACCATTAGCTAATTCGTTAACACCAACTGTTTTTCTTTCAGTTGCACCAATAATACGAATCTTATTCCATTGTTGCTTAATTCTAACTCTAACATAAACTGCAATATCAGCTTTAAATTCAAAATGTAATCCTAGTTGAGATAAATAAATTTTATTATCACCTTGACTAACATCCTTTAAATATTTCTTTTCAGTTGCACTAACTTTTACTCTTGATGAACTAATCTCAGTATATTTTGATGAGTCAATTGTCAATTCATTATCAAGAATAACAAAGCCTTTACCATCTGTATTTAAAACTGCTCTATAATCGTTTGTTGTATTAATTGTAATGCTATCTAATCTATCATTACCAATAACACAGGCAATTGTAACACCTAAAGATACTAAATTAATATTTGTATTATTGTTAATTGCTACTGCTACTTCATTTAAACTTTGATCATATGCGGTAGCAGCTTTAATACTGTTATAATAAACGATATGTTCATAATATGTATTTGCAGGAACTGTAGCATCAATCATTACTTGTGCTTTTGAATAAACACCATCTGTTTTTATATAATAATCTTTTCCTGCAACAAATGTTGCATCACTAGTTAGAACATATTGTTCGGTTGTATTAAATGTAATATTATCAATTACAGCTACTGTATCATTTCTTAATTTTAATGCCTTATAGTAATTTTCATTATCTTCTGTTAAAGAAGTTGATTTTGAATAATCATAAAAGCATTGACTTGATACATTAATAACACCAACCTCGTTAGTAACTTTAATTTTTCTAACATAGGTATAAGCTGCATACACAGTTACGATAGATAATACAAGGATTAATGATATTATTGACATTATGATAATTCTTTTTTTCTTCATTATTCCTTGCCTCCTTTTTAAAATAATTCTTAATCAGTTGTAGTTTCAGTTGAGCTTTGCTTTTCAGTTTGAGTTATATCTGCTTCTTGACCCTCAGATATAACTGCTTCTATTTGAAGCTCAAATTCATAAGTTTCTCCCTTAATTGTAGTTGCTGTTGCATCATACAAGAAATCATTTGTTGCATCATCATCTGGTTGAACACCATAAATATATACATAAAATGATTTAGTTTGATTTTTAGCTACATTTAAATATGTAAATGTAGTTTCTAAATCATTATCAGAAATATATTCTAATACACTTCCTGTACTAGATAAGCTATCTAATTCATCATCATCTGTAATAACACATGCTACATATGGATCAGTTAAAGAAGATATATCTATATAAGATAATGTAATATCAACATTCTTTTTACTCTTATTAGTAATATCTATTTGAATCATATGTGACATTGTTGAAAAATATTTTCCTTCATAGTCACTATCTATATCAAAAAATACTAAATCAGATATAGAATATGTTTCAACATTAGTATCACCTTCATCAATTTGATAAGATAATACAATACCATTAGTTGTAACATCTACAGATTCTGTATGACTTGTTCTAACATACCATGCATATAAAGTTGAACTAATTATAATCGCTAAAAGGATACTAGCGATTACATTAACTAAAATGACAATTTTCGTCGTCTTACTCATTGTAATTCACTCCTATCCTATACTAAATTAATATTAATACTTGAAATATTAATGCCTTGATACATATAGAAATTATCAAGATGAATTGTTTTATTATTAACAACTACATCTTGTGAATCAAATGATAATGCAAAATAAATAGATTTTGTACCACCATCACCATCAACAATTTCACTATTAAAGAATGTATCATCGATATTAACTGATGTTGTTCCCTTAGAGCTTGGGAAATCATTCATAGTACCTACAGTTTTAAATGTTGGATTAGTATATAATTTAAAACAATCCTCAATTAAAATATCTTTTAAAGTTACTTCATAGCCACTTGTATAATCTTCATTCTCTTCTAATTCATATAACGTTTTAGTAACATTACCAGGAGTTTGTGCGTTTGCATCATAATAATCAACATTGAATGTTGTTGTTTGTGATGTATATCCTGATATACCTTCATATCTAACATCATAATATGCTGGTGTTGTACCTGAGGCATTAACCTTATGACCTGTAACAGCCTTATCATCAATAAAGCTTGAAATACCACTAAATTTAATATTAAGCTTTTGACCTGATTCAAGGTTTGTACCAACAATTTTAAAATAAAAAACATCTGTTGGCCAAGCATCATTAATAATTAAACTATTATTAGATCTAACCCAGCTGCCTGATTCAACGAATTGACCATTATCATCCTCATGTGATGTATCATTAAAATAATAGAATTCAAATGAACCCTTAACACTATCTGATTTTGCAATAATACCTACAGCCTGTGCAGTCTCATTAACAATATACCATGCATACATAAAAACAACTAATAGAGTTAAAGTAACTACTAATGATAAACTTGAAATTATTAAATTAATTCTTTTTCTCATAATAATTATCTCCCCTCTACTAAATTTTATAAAGTAACACTAATTACATAAAATATGTAAATTTGGACAAATCAAAAAAGAAAGATTGATATCTTTTCACAACTATTATAGATAAAAGATAGCGCTTTGTCAATATAAAAGGTGAGTATTCACTCACTTTTTTACATTAGATTTTTTATAACAGTTTTAAAAATATACTTGTAGTATAATTTTTTAACATTTCTTCAAAAAATGTAATGTATAACACTTTTTGAAAAAAATAAAACTACTTCCATTTAATTGAAAGTAGTTCTAATCACCATTTTGTGTATCAGGCATATCACAAGATAATGTCAATCTATAATATGGTAACATAAATTCAGAAATTGAGTCATTTGTAGCGCTTGGATTTATTCTAATTTGTAACCATAAATCCATTCTACCAACTGAAAGACTTCCACTTCTTGCAGGTATTACCATATCAGTATCTAATGGATTTAAAGATAAACCATTATATGAATATGTATTATTAGAATATGTACAGAAATTTGTCCATTCAGTAAATGTAACACTTGCAACATTTGATGAGCTTGTTACAACACCTAAACGACAATCAAAATCCTTTAATATAGATGTATCAATTTGATTATCCTCTAAGAAATTGAATTCTAATGTGTTATCTAGACCAACATAATTAATTATTTCAAATTTAAAACCATAAATTTTACTTGGTGCCATATCATCAATTACAACTGTATTTAATAAATTGGCACTAGAATCCTGTGATAGGGCATATCTTTGATCAACATAATTAAATGAATATTTTTCATTATAGTATTGCATCTGATATGGTACATGTGCGGATGCTTCAGGATTGTAGTACTTATTAATATTTTCATCACTACTTAGGTTAGGAACACCATTATAATTTGAGTCATCTGCTTCATATAATGTAACAAGTGAATCAATTTGTAAAATATTAAATTCCATATCATCTACTCTATCTGCTGTTATATACCATGCATAAAGTAGTGTTACTACAGTTATTGCAGTAAATGCTAAGGCAGCAATAGAGAATATTAAATTTATTTTTTTCATATCACTAAAACCACCTTTCATGATGCTTTAATTAATTATCTTAATAATAAATAAATTTCACCAACATTTAAATTCTTTTGTGATAATAAATTACCATATGAGTTTGAAGCTTGACCAATTAATCTATAATATTGAGTAAAGTCTTCATATACTCTAAATGTATAATATAAATTTTCATAATCTATATCCCAAGTATGGGTCATTGTTGTAATATCTAATGTACTTGAATCATTTCTATCAATATAATAATTATTCATCCAAGTATAATCGCTATCAGGAGTAAAGCCTGTTACATTGTAATTAGCAGTATTTTTATGAGCTTCATCCTTTAAGCTCATACTTCTATATTTGAATGCGCCTGTAACATAATGAGTATAACCATCAACAACAAAGCTATCAGCAGTTATATCTCTTAACATAATTCTAAAGTTTCTACCATCGTTTTTATCAGTCATTGAAAAACCAATAGTAATATCAACATATTCACCAGGTAGCATTTCTGTCATTACAAAATATGTTTTAGTTTCAAATTCAGTAATTGTTTCAGTTGTGTCAGTTTCAGCTGTATAAATTACTGATTTTTTTAATACTAATCTTCCACCAGATTCTCTTTCGTAAGTATTAGTAATAATATCACCTGTTAAATTATATCTTACAGCCTTAACCTCATCAATGAAATTAACTTGGGAATCATTTGATGTTACAGCAGTAATATTAGATGCTTGAGCTGATTGATTATTAATATACCAAGCGAATAGGGAGAAAACTAATAAAAACAAACAAACAGTTAATGATATAAAGCTTATTCCAAATCTAATTCTTTGTCCCTTATCCATATTAAGTTTTCCCCCTTTCGTTTTAATATCTATCTACATAGAATTTTACAATTAATGTATTATTATTAAATACATATTGTGCATAGAAATATGTAGCTGTATATTCTGTATAAGTATTACCGTCTTCATCAGATGTTTGATAATTCCATGTTAATGTACCACCAGTATTTTGTAAATCAAAGCTTGTGGCTGTAAAATTTCTAAACATTGAATAAACACTTTCAATTGAAACATCTGTAGATAATTTGTTTTGATATATAATTGATTTTATTTTTGCATAATCATTATAATCATCTGAATCTGTATATAATACAGGAATACCATCGGAAACTTGATTAAATACAGCAATACCTTTTTTAATTAAGTCGTTATATGTTTGGAAATTTGTAATACCAAGTGATCCATTGATAGGATTATTAGTAGTTGCATTATTACTATAAACATATACTTCTTCTAGATTTTTCATTTTAATTAAATCATCAAATTTATTAATACCATTATTTGAAACATCTAATACCTTTACAGTATTCATAGTACAAATATTAGTTATACTAGTCAATCCACATCCACTTAATCTTAATTCAGTAACTGATGTCATTGATGATAAACCAGAAATAACGTTAGCTGTTAATGTAACACCAGATAAATTAACCTTAGTAATACTCTTTAATAAACCAATACCAGAATAGTCATTAACACTTGATAATGAACTATCTTGTGTATAATCTAAGGCAACGTCAATTGATAACCATAATGTTGGAATAAATGAATCACTATTAACACTTGATGCAGTTATTGTATCTCCATTTGGATTAAAGTTATTATAAATCCACGTAAAGAAATTACTATCCTTTACACAGTTTAATTGTGTAACACTAGAATTATAGAATAAACCACCACATACTGTAAATAATGATGATGTTAATTCAGTAACATATGAATTACCATTAATTGTATAATCATATCTTCTCCAATTACTAGCAGGATTAAATTTATAATTATAAATTAATAATGTTTCAACATCGTCTACTGTTGCATTTTGAGCATCAATCTTAAAAATATATTTAGCATCACCATATTCAGCGATTTGTCTTAAAGTAACACCAGCACTAGTCAAATAACTATCTAATTGACTTGTAAAAGATGTTTGACTTGAATAAGCACTAAATGTAAATCTTTCAGCTCCATTATAATATAATACAATTTTTAAACCAGCAGGTTTACCAAGTGTAAAATCATAATAGTTAATAACTTCTTCATTTTCTGTTGTAGTATCTAATTCATAGTCATATGAGAAATCATAACAAATATATGGAGCACCAGTACCGAATGAGAATGGCATCTCAAATGAAGATGTTAATTGTTCTGCAACCATAGGATCGTATAGATTATAGTATGGTAAGAATCCAGCAAGTGTATCTCCACTTTCTGCTAGATAGTTAATATATAAATCAACATCAACAACTTCAGCATTAGCACCAGTACCAAATGTAAACGAAGCAGTTAAATATGATGTTTTAACAGGAGGTATATTATCATTTAGTGATAACACATAATTAGAATAGCTATAATAATCTAATGCTTCACTTCCTGTTTTTAAACTATATGTTAATCCTGTAATATTATAAGCAGTAACATATGAATAAGTTGTTGAATCAAGTGTACTACCTAATTCAGAATATCTATATAATTCTTTTTCTGTTTCACTTGAATCAAATATAATTGAACCGCCATATAACTTATTTAAAATAAGTCTAGCAATTGTTTCTTTATCACCAACATATTGTGAATACATGTTAAGTGTTAAATTTGTATTATTGTTAATTCTAACAACTAAATGGTAACAATTATCATTAGGTTGTAATAAATATGCATTTCCATTAGCACTTGATGTTGTATTAACTAATGTATTATTATAATCAGTCATTGTATAAGAATATGTAATACTTCCATCTAAAGCACTAAGTGGTAATTGTAAACCATTTTTAAATTCATAATAATAACCACTAATTGTAGTTGTTTCATTTACAACTAAATCACCTTCGACATAATAAGGAGCTAAATATGCTTTAATTAATTGATTTGCAATGTTATTTTTAACAGTTTGGTTACTCAAATTAACTACATGTAATTTAAATGCACAACTAACTGGATTATCCCAGCTTTCGTGATTAATTGTTGCAGTTAAAGTTACATCAGCTGTAGTTGATGGAATTGTAACCTTGCCTTTATTTGATACAATATTTTCGTTACTTGATGTATATGTAATAGAAACATCAGTTGATAAATAATGCATTGGTAAATCTAAATCCTTATAAGCAAATGAACAAACGTCAATTGAATTAGAATTATATACACAAGTATCTTTAGTTGTTATAAATTTATCTTGTGTAATTGTATAATCTTCGTCACTAACTGTATCATAATCTTCTAATTCTATTTTCGAATTTAAATCAGAACCAATTGAATCAGATACATAATATAATGCTCTATAAGCAGTATACTTTGAATCAATACTTAAAATATTTACAACATCATCTTGAGTTAATGCAGTACCACTATGGTTGTATGCAACATTGTCAGTAACAAACGATGCATTAGGTAAATCAATTGTTATTTTACCATTACCAACTGTACCATTTTGTACTGTACCTCTATATAATGCAAAGCATCCTGCGTAACCATGTCTAAATGATAATTCATAATCATTTAAATTTAATGTCTTACCATTTAAATTAAAATGAACATCTGCTGTCACTTCTAAGTCACTAACTAAAGTAACATTATCAGTTAATTTTAATATAATTCTGTCTTCCGAATCAGAAACTATATTTTTATCATTATAAGTTTCAGCCTTTGAATAAGTAAATAATTGATCAAAAGAGGCTATTTCAATTACATTTTCATCAGCAATTGTTGTACCTGCAGTTACAGCTTGATTACTTGTCGCACTATAGTAGGCAAAACCACCTATTCCACATGAAACAATTAATACAAGTGTAATTACGATTATTAATACCTTTTTATTAATTTTTTTCATTAAATAGCCTCCTTTCTTGTTTTTTGTTTTAAGAAGTTAATGAACCAACAAACTTTAACTTGTAAGTCTTAATATATTCTTTAGTAACAACGCCGTTATCAATTACTCTAATTAGAGCAGAAATTTGAACGGTAAATGTACCAGAATATCCTAGGTAATCTTGGCCATCACCAATTCCCTTAGGAACTAATTTATCATTAGTTATCTGTGAATAATTAGTACTGATTGAAATACCCATATCATTAAACTTAACCAAATTAACGACATTAGTTTTTTCGTCTAATACTACTTTATAGAATCCTGGATCAAAGAAGCCGAATGCAGATTCTGTTGAATAGAAAATATCTCCTTCACCAGCAACACCTGTACCTAATCTTTGTAATATTGTACCAGATGTTCCAGTAAAATATGAACCTATTTTAACCCATACAAATGCAGTATTTGTTGAATTAGGCATTATTCTATAAACACATCCATTTTCATAATATGTACCACTAGCTGCGTAGAATTCAGCACCACTATACGCATAATATCTACCATAATAATAACCATATTGATTATCAGTAAAGTGTTGATTAGCTGTAGCTAATATAGAATCCATTGTTGTTCCAGTTGGATTGGTTACTGAAGTAGAATAATAATTCCATTCTAAAGAACCATTGTTAATTGACAACATATAGCCATAATTATGTGTATAAGAAACAAGTGTTCCTGTTAAACTTCTATAATATACTAATTCTTGAGTTGTAGGTCCACTATATTCATAAATACAATCAACATCATCAATTATTTGGTAAATATAATCTTGAGTTGTCAATGCATCTTTATTTGAAGATGTTATATTTGATACATAATCTATATATCTAGAAACATAAATATCATCAAGTGCCCAACTAGATTCTAGTGGAACATCTTCCCAATCAACATCAAATCCAGTTAAATTTGTTCTTGTAACATTATTAGGATTTGTTGTATGAAGATTTGTAAGTAATGTTTCAAAGTCATAATATGTAGTACCATTAATTGTAATTGAATAAATCGATTCTCCATCTATTATTCCCGAATCAGAATCATTATGTTGATTTGGGTGATACCAGCTAGTATTTGTAGAATTAAAACCATCATAATTCCACGAATCTTTTATATACCAAAAATCAACTGTATAAACTTCACCAACAATTTGATATGTTCTTTCCCTAGAAACAACAGGATAATGATATTTTACATAGACATAAAGAAGAGTATTTGGTTTAATATTAACAACATCTCCATTTTCGTCATATACTGTCACATTATCACCTGTATAATAAATATACTTATCATCGCCATAATCATAATCGTAAACAGTTTTTTGAGTTTCAGTATATATAATTGTAGTTCCAACAGACCTTTTAATTATGCTTCCCGCAGCATAGTAACCGGTTAAGACATCTGAAGTGCCATCATTATAATTAATTTCGATAGTAGAATCATATGTAACGCTATGACTAATTTCACAACTAATACTTATTGTAATAGAATCAAAAATTTGTCTCTCAAATAATTTCCATGTTGCGCTTGAACTTGGATAATATCTAGGATTTCTTTCAGAACCTTTGTTATTATTATATGCTATATAAAATGTAGTACCTAGATAACTTTTGCTTGTCAATGTAGTGAATGTATAATATTCACCGCCATGAATCAAACCAGTCGTATAATCAATAACTGTAGTATTATTGAGAGTACTATTTCTAATGGTACCACCAGTACATAAACCATGTTGCCAACTATCATTAAATGAAGAAGAACCATTTGTATTATAAGAAACAACAGCGATTTGAACATTTAAATCAATGTTTGTAATTGTTAAATCACTATTAGCGTTTGTTATTGCTGTTTTTAAATCAGCTTCTGACGGAAGACTTCTTTGATAATATGTACCGCCACTTGTACTTCTATCGTAAACTACGTATGTATAATTCTTGGATACTTTTTGAGTTTTTTGATAAGTACTGCCTAAAAGCCAATCTGTTTTATTTGAATATGAAACAGTTCCAGCAGTAGTAACATTTTTAGTAGTCAATACTTCATAATTTGGTTCGTACCAAGAATAATCAGGTACTGTCGTATCAAACGAATAACTAGATGGGTCAATTTGGTTTGTACTATCATATTCTCCAATCCATGTTTCTTCCAAATCAGTTCCATTATATGTTACTTTATATAAATTACCTGCAACAAATGACATATTTTTATAAGTAAATGATTGTGAACAATAATAATATGGAGATATTAATTGATTCATTTCATCAAATGTTGAAATTGATGGATAATCACCACTATTTTCAATTGCAGCACTATTAATTTCATTTCCTTCATCAATTCTCCAATTGACTGTAGTAGTTGTACCATTTTCATTATATATAACGTTTGTCATATACATATATTTTGTAATGAACTTATTAAAGTCTGATAAATCAGCTAATACTGATGCGTTAGTACTATTATTTGAATATGTATCAACGTTAGATGCATTAGTATAATATACAGTACATGATGATGTTGCAATATTATCTATTGCAAATTCTTGATAATCATATTCAACACCAATTCTTGAAATATTAACATAAGTATAATTACCCCTATTAACATTTACAAGTTCATTAACACTTTGAATACCCATATTATTAGATAAGTCTAAATATGTTAAACTCTTATATGAATTAATATTCGACAAATCAAAATTGACATAATCATGAGCACAATATTTCATAACTAATCTTGTAATCTTGGTATTATTATATCCAACTCTTGCAAACATAGTTGAAATACCATTTTCACTTAAGAATGCACTTAAACTCATAGCACCATTAATAGTTAATTGTTCAAGATTAATAAAATATGATAATGCAGATTTAATATTATCTAAATTAGTAACGTAAGGAATACTATTATCAACAACTGATTTGAATGTTGCTGTAACAGTACCATCATATGAAGGTAATTCATATTTAGTACTATTACGATTGTAATTGTTGTAGAAATATTTAATTATTTTAGAAATACCGTCTGTTGAGAAATATGTAGGTATTTCAATACATGAATAGAATCCGTTTAAAATAGCTGTACCAACTGTAGTGAAATTAGATCTTGAATAGTCTGAATAATAATCTCCATTATCAGCAGTTAATACCGCTTCAATAGCATCAAGATTTGTTGTTGTTATTGCTGTATCAAGATTATTTCCAGCAGCATTTAACCAGAACATTAAAACAACTTGAAGTTCAGCTTCTGTTATATAAGATGTTCTATCTGCTTTAAAATCTGCTGTAGCGAAGAAACCAGAAAGCACTCCATCTCCGCCACTTCCGCCACCATAATAATTTTTATTCCAAGTAGCTCTATACCAATATCCATCATTTACCGTTTGAATAGTCTTAGCAGGGGTAAATGTATAATTTCTATTATCAGTATAATTATATAAAGTGAATGAACTTACTGCAGTTTTACTGTGATACCAAACATAACTAGAATTATATTGTTGTTGACATGGTGCGACGTCATTAGTATTAACCTTTGTAGTAGATAAAGCATAACGTTGTAATATTTCCATATACTTACCAAATAAATTACCATAATTTTCAGATGTCCAAGAAATGCTATTATTTTGTAAGCAAGAAATTACTTTAGACAATAAACTCGAATTAGTATATATATAACCTGGTGCTTTACTTAGAACTTCGTTATAAATGCTATTCCATACTGAATCACTTGCACCTGTATAATATTGGTAACAAGCCTTCAATACAGCTATTTCGCTATCATTTAAATATTCTGCGTTATTTGATTTAGTTGAGCCTAAACCATTTAAAGCTGCTGTATTAGATACAATAGTTGATGCAGCTACTCTACCTTTAGATGTAGCCCATTGAATTAATTTAATAAAATCATACGCAGCTGTATCAGTTGCTGATGTATTATTTTGGTTATTAACATTATAAGTTAATGTTTTTACACCTTGGGCATATTGACTTGTAGCTGTATAATTGATCTTTTCTAAATATAAGTCTGATGCACCATATTGTGTTAAATAGTCAGCATCACCAACTATATCTCTCAATAATACATAATTTAAATTTGAATCAGTTAATATAACGCCTGTTGTTGAATAACCAGAAGGTGATGTCTTTTCACTTGCTGGTAATTGGTTATAAACTTGATATTTACTTGAATTATAAATTGATATTGTACCAAAATCATCAATATGTAATGCTGCAGGAACAGTTATATAGAATGTACGAGACTTATTAGTTTCACCAGTTTGTCCCTTCTTATAATATACTGTTGCAGTAAATGCTACTGTTGTTTCATATTCATTGAAATATTCAGGATTTATCGCAAAATCATATTTATCAGTTGTTGAATTATATGTAATACTATCAATAATTGTTTGAGCTCCTGAGAATTCAATTGTATAATCTGAATCTTCAGCGTATGTTGCAGATAAAGAGAAATCTCCCTTTTCATTAGCCATACCATCAGAAATTCTTGTTGATAAAATATTACCTAAAACACTAATATCTTCTAGTTCTTCCGATACTTGAGTAAATGCTTTTTCAAGTAATTGAGTATTAGAACCTACGGCAATACTGATATTGATATTAGTTGAATATGTTTCACTATTACCAAAATCACCAGTAATTGTAATACTTGCATAACTATTTAATGTTACAGTATTTAAATAAACTGTATTATTTGATTGAGTAATGTAATCATAATTAGTTAATTGTTCTTGTGTCATTGAATAAGTAATTGATTCAAGACCAATATCCTTATATGCAGTCCAGTTAAACATTTCAGTATTAACAGGAGTTACAAATGATGTTCTATAATCATAATCATTAAATGTACCATCATTATTTTGACTAACTATTGGTAAATAATATAATGCGTCATCTGTATCCTCAGGACCACCATATACGTTAGTTATTACAAGAGGTGATATTTCTTGTACTAACTTATAGAAATTAATTTCGTTATTATGTGCTGATACTTTAAAATCAAAAATTCTAGTTAATACTCTATCATTAACTTTAATTTCAGCATATAATTTTACTTCTGCATTTTCTAATCTTTCAGCTGTAATCTTACCATCATTTGTAATAATTGCTTCATCGCTTGATTTCCAAGTAATTGTTGCATTTTGATCTTTTAAATATGCAGGTAAGAATAGATCTGATGTAATAACTGTACCATTAGATGGTAAATAAGATAATGTATTATCAAGTAAGCTTGTCTTACTACCTAATGCTTTAAATTCTACTGTTTCACCATCAACAGTAATTGATGCTACCTTAGTGTAATATTCAGCAGATGTATTTGCAATACTAACACTACCATTTGAATATGTACAATTGCTTCCTGCTGCTATTGTTAAACCATAGAAACCATAGTTTCCAAGGATATTAGTTGTGCTTCCAGCTAATACGCCTTCACCTAATCTTGTTTCTATTTCATTTTTAACTAAATCTAATGCGCCATCTTCATCATAATTTGTTAATGTAACATTCGCATTAAATGTACCATTTCCTTTTACTTCAATTAATGCATCAGCTGAATTCAATACTAAATCACCATTTAAAGTACATCCATTTAGATAGAAAGTTACTGGATTAGTGATTGTATATTCTTCTTCTAATGTGATTGTATTACATAAAACAATAGTTGGAATTTCATCAAATAAATCTGAATTAACATCATCTATTGCATGCTTAAAAGTATCTTCATTATTAACAAAGATATATTTTGTAAAATCAGCATTCTCTGTATAAGTTGTTAAAGTAAAGCTTATACTCTTTGAATCAAATATTGATGATTTAGCTGCTTGATGAAGTTCAAACTTCAATGAATCAGTTTTTGTTGCTGCTAAAGGAATAAATACAAATTCACTTTCAATATCAGTTCCTAAATTGATTATTTCACTTAATTGACCAATATATTCATCGTTGTAATATACCATTATTGCAGCTAATAAATTACTGTCGCCTGAACCAGAAATATTATAAACATTATGTAAAATTGTTCCTGATTGGTTAGTTGTACTAACAGTAATTTCTTTTGTATCTCCAGCTTCAGTAAATGTCCAATTGAAACTATTTGTTGATGAAGTGTATGTTGTGTTTGCAGTTAATACAACACTTGATACTTCTATTTGACCTCTTGTTGAAGTCTTAGATATTTCTGCATATACAAGCGAAATAACGAAGGCAATTAAACATGCAAAAAAAGCTGAAATTATGATAATTTTAGTTTTAATTCTTTTCATTTTAATTTACCTCCTCTTTAGTAATTATATATTAATATATAATAATATAAAAAATTATACTATAAGTTGTATATTTTTGTCAATTTTTTAAAAGTCATGTAATAAAAATAAAAACAGCCAAAATACATTTTATTGTAGCTGGCTGTCTAACTAGACCCTATAGTTTTGCGTCACAAAATCCCTTTTGCTTTGCCTTTGAAATAATAATATATTCTTTTTTGTATTTTCATTATATTAAATAAATCTAATTATGTCAACAAAAAAGTGAGTAAACACTCACTAATAATCTACGTAATTAATCCTATATAACGAATAACGGACACATTTTCAATAATAGTTCATTTTTTTATATTATGCTATCATTTTTTATCTATTCTATTTAAAATTATCTTCTAATATATTATCATTTCAGGTTAATCTCTTAGTTTTAGTAAACGAATAAAAAGAGCCTAACTCGTAAATTAAAATTAAAATAGGCAACAACGTCTTTTTTATATTTTCTTATATAAATCTACATTATTAAAATTAATATTTATTTTCTTTGCCTCAATAATTCTTTTTATTACAAGATCATTATCTAAACTATGATAAGCCTCATATAATTGATATAATTCTTCAGGTTTAATATATTTATAAAATGTTCTTTCAGTTAATCCTGTTTTGTAACAAAAATATTTCATAATATATCCAATCCAAGACATGACATATGATGGATATATTTCATTACCAATAGTAAGATTCTTCTCTTTCTTTATTAAATCATAGGCAAGAGGTACATCTATTGAATCAAATAAAAATGATTTATTATCTATTTGTTTTTGTAATGATGAATAAACAAATGCTTTTATAAATACTTTTGATGAACAATCTCTTTGCTTTGTAGAATATTCAAATAAATCAGATACATATTTACATATCATTAAACCAAAATCATCAATATTATTCATTTAATAACTCCTCTATATATTTTCCTTTACCTGCATATTCTCTAAGTGCAATTTTAACCTTATTCTTTCCTATTTCGTTTTCTTTTAATCTATAGTTGTAATAATCATTTCTCTCATTTTTACAATAGAAACAACGTTCAAGCATTTTTAAATTATTATTGATTACTTTATCATTAAAGAATACATATTGCTTCCCAAGTCTATTTGCACTTAATGCATTTATACATTGTAAATTTGTAATCTTTCCTGAAATAAAATCATCTAATGTTGTATACATTTGATTATCTGCTATAGGAGCAATTATTACATCAATATCTTTAAGCTCATCTATAAGTCTTTTAATGTAATTAGAATTTGAAAATTCTTGTAATTTTCCTCTATAATAAGTAATTATTAACATCCATTCCTCAGAAACATCAAATTCTTTAATTTTTAAATTTTTTAAATTAAAATCAAATATATAAACAGATGATTTATCATAACCTGTGATAAAACTTGCAGATTGATTAAATGTTTCACCTAAATAAAATCCTTTACCAAAATCTTTTTTATCTTCGCTATATTTAATAGATGGGTTACCTATAATTTCGGTTTTAGCTCCATGAAATAAAATACAGTGATTTTTACTAACATTTGAATTGTACATTTCTTCTTTAATTCTATTTAGATAAACGTTCTTATCATAAAATATATTATATAAGTTATCTAATGTTTCATAATTAGGTATTGATTTATTATTCTTCCATCTATTTAGAGTCATTCTAGACACATTAATTAATTCAGAAAAAGATGAATCATTTAATCCTAAAACTAATTTAGCATATTCAATATCTTTATTATAATTAAAATACATTGTAACATCCACCTCAAATAAATTGTAACACATGTTACAATGTGTTTTCAAGAAATTATTATCAAAATACAATGTAACATTTTATGTAAATCTACATTACTTCTATTAAATCTACCGTCAATAAAAAAGTATCTTTATTAAATGAATCAATAAAAGGGTCTGAATTACCAATAAATGGTAAAACATCTTTTAACGCTTCATTAAAATTAATTGATTCAAATCTAGCAATTAACTCTTTTTTTAATCTATCGATTGTTAGCTTTTCATCTTTTTCTAAATATCCAAATAATTTTAATCCATTTTCTAAATATATTAAATTTATTTTTATTTTATTTGAAATATAAAACAAATAATCATAAAAGTCTCTACCTTTTATCCTAGATTTCCATTTTCTATTTAATATTGCTATTACCTTAGATGCAAATAACGTTTCATAATTAAAAGTTCTAATTTGTGAAAAAGAAGGATATGTTAATAATTTTATTTCTGTAAGACCACCATTAAAATAATTACATTCTAATTCTACTTTAATAGATAATATTTCATTACTTATAATTTGATTAGAATACTCGTTATATGTAACATCAAATAGTTTTTTCAAATTAAATCTAAAATATCTTGATAAAACTGTTGTATTTACTTTCTTTTCTTTTTTATAGATGTCACATTCAATATTCATGCTTTCTAATTCTTTTTTAGCATATAAAATATAATCATCGAAATCAATATTACTATTATCAGTTAAAGTGAAATCTAAGTCTTCAGAAAATCTAGGAAGTTTTCTAAATATTCTTAATGAGGTTCCACCATAAAATACTGCAGATTTAAAAAAATTTGTTTTTCCTAAACCACATAGTATTATTTCTTGCAATACTTCCTTCATTGCATTTTTTATTTGGTTTATATTTTTATGACTATATTTATTAATTTGATTTAAAAAGAGCGTATTAATCATATAATTTATCCTTTCTAAGCATATTTTGAAACATATCAATATTTCTAGAATGATATAATTTGCTTAATTCAAATATTAATTCTTTATCTAATGTATCTAACACCATTTCATTTATTCTTAAATTTGAAAACAAATACTCTCTCATTTCTTTCATATTATCTATTTTCCCACTAACATATAACATATCAAGTAAGGCTTTCTCTTTCTTAGCAATTTTATATGTATAACCATCTATTGAAATAATATCTACTCCATATGAAAAGGCACTTTTTGGAATATCTCGATAAATGAATATACCAAATTGATTTCTATATTCTTTTTTTCTATTTTTACCAAATGTCGCATTAGTAATAGAATAAAAACTTTCAGGAATTAATTGATAATAGGACATAGCAGTTTCAAAAGAAATATATGATGGAGAATAAATAGGATCTGATAAATAAAAAGGATTAACATTAATATTCGTTTCATATAATCCTCTTTTAATTAAAAATATTTCTTTATTTTTAACCATTCTTTGAATTTTAGTCTTTGGATTCTTATAAGATTTTAATTCTTCTAACAAAAGTTGGTATGTTTTTATCATATTTCCACCACCTAGTATCATTATACGATACTTTTTGGAGGAAATAAAGCATTTTTTATTATTATATTGTAACATTCTATGTAAGCAAATTGTAACAAGTGTTACAATGTGTTTTACTTTTTTATTTATAAAAGGGCTTAGTTATAAACTAAACCCCATTAAAAAGAAATTATTTTTGTTAAACCCCTTTTGTTATATATGATTCTCAATACGTATATAATATTATTTTCAACAATATAATACAAATTGTAGTTATCAACAATTGCCTTTCTTACATCTTTTCGTCTAATAAATTCATTAGAAATAATTGGATAAATTAAAGGAAAATTTATAATATTATCTATTGTTTTAAAAATATGATTAAACAAATCATTTGCTGCTAAATGATTACATAAATTAACTGATATGTAATTTAATACATCATCTAAATCTTCACTAGCTTTTTGAGTGAATTTATATTTAAAAGCCATACTTAGCCTTCATTTCATTTAAAACTAAATTACCATCTATTGTTTTGTTGTTTTCTAAATCGTTCATTCCCTCATTAATGGCCTTAGCCTCATAGACATCTCGCATTATTCTTTCAAAACAATCAATATCCATGATTACTAATCTACCATAACCATTCTTTGTAATAAATACTGGCGATTTAGTTTCACTACATAATTTTTCAATTTTAACTGTGTCTTTTAAATCTCTCATCGGAACTATTTGCATAAATATTGCCTCCTCGTGACTATATTATATACTATATTTAGCCACAAGACAACACTGTTAAGATGAATAAAATATAAAAGGGCTTAGTTATAAACTAAACCCTATTTAAGTTAAAATTCTTCTATTATTATATTTTCTCCATTAGGTATATATATTTTATCATTAATTAAGAATAATCTTGTTAAATTATTAGTTTCTATATCTTTATAAACACTAAATACTTCGTCACTATTAACATCTATTTTCATTAATAAATATTTATCAGTTGATATACTCTTACCAACATATAGATAATCATTTGTGTTGTATATGAATAATGATAATGGATTTTCAAAATCAGTTATGAAATATGTATAATCTTTTTCATTAAAGATATAATCCTTTAATACTTCATTTTCTTTATCATTATTAATTTTATATACCGAATATTTATAATCACTATCTAAATAACCCATGCCAAATAAATACTCATTACCATTTATATAAAATGATTTAGTATAAATTGAATAACCTGGCATTTCTAATGCTGATGTTATCTTTAATTCATATGGATTAGATAAATCTATTTCATATAATGGATCTTGTTGATAGAATGTTACAATATAACATTTATCATCCTTGAAATTAACAGATTTAACTGCTTCCATGTCATGTCCTAAGCCTTTATCTATTTTTGACATTAATTCTTTAGTATTTAAATCAAAAATTGATAATGAATTTTCATAATCATAATACCAAGATCTTGAGCCCACAATTCTCAATTGGTTTTCATATACATCAATAAAATATTTATTATCTACTTCACCATGTATTACAAATGTTCCAACTGGAACTAAATCAATTGTAAATACTGAATTTAAGGTATAATCTAAATCATCATAATCTAAAAAATAACTATTATTAGATATAACAATATGTGTGTTATTCATATATAATATTGCGTTAGGTGATGATAAAAGAGATACACTTGATATTGATACATTATCAGAACCTAATGTATCTAAATCAATTTTATTAAGCATATATTCACACGCAAAATCAGATATTTCATCATAATATGTATTATCATAATCTAAATATAATACATTAGTTTTGCTTCTTGATACATAATATAGAGTATTATCTAATAATCTCATATCTAAAATAGATATATTTACGTTATATATACTTGTATCATATAAAGAATGTAATTTATTATCTTTTAATTCATAAATTTCTAAAGAATGTGATGACATTATAATGATTTTATTATCATATATTACCATCTTTCTATCAGAATAAAATGTAAAACGATAATAACTATAATTTTCAAACTCTTTTGTACAAATAATATTACCAGTTAAATCATATACATATAATACTTCTTTAGATATTAAATACTTATCTTCAGTAAAATCAATATTATAATCAATAGAATAACTATAATGAGTACTTGTTAAATAATAAACATAACTACCATCTGATTTAGCTATATCAGCCTCATCAACTCCAAATTCTTGGTTGTTAGTTTCGTATTGGCTTTCGCCTTCTTTATTTGTGACTGTATCAGCATAATATTGTTCCATATCAGTTTTATTTGCGCTACCATAGCCAAAGCCGTGATGAAATTCATAACAAAAATCACCATAGTCTTCTCTATCTTGAAGCTCTTCTTTAGAAGTCTTATTCAATTCTTTATAATAAGCATTATTATATTGGTTGAAATACTTATTAAACTTATTATTACTATTTGAGCCATTAGTATTTAATATAACAGCTATTATAGTAATTACTAATACTAATGAAGCTAAAGATAAGCTTAAAAACGTTGGTTTTATAATGCTTTTCTTTTTAATAGCTATTTCTTCTTTTTCAATATTATTAAATTCTTCTTTTAAATTCTTGTTGAATTTATTTAATTTCATTAATACCACCCAATTCTTTCTTTAATTTATCTTTCGCATCATAATATAACTTATTAACTAAATATGGATCCTTATTTAAACTTAAAGCTATTTTTTTAGTTGAATAACCAACTAATACTTTTAAGAAGAAAACTTCACGTTCTTCATCTTCTAATTTGTTTAATGCGAAATTAATGTAAGGATTAATAGAATCGCTATTTAAATTATCATAATTATCTATCAATAATTCTTTCTTTTTCTTTAAGTAATCAATTGCCTTATTTTTAGCAATTGTATAAAGATAATTATTAATAGAAATATTTTCATATTTATCAATATTATTAACAAATGTCATATATGTTTCTTGACATAAATCAAGAATAACATCATTATCCTTAATATATGTTACAATTGCACACTTGACCATATTAATAGTTGAATTATATATTTTATCAAATGCTATTTCATTACCATTTTTATAGTCAATGACCAACTTGTTAAGATTCATCCTTTTTCTCCTTTCATTATAATTAACGATTAGGTAGTAAATTTTTTAGAAACTATTTAAAAAAAATTAAAAAAAGTCAGTTTTACCTGACTTTTAATGAAGCAGTTACCTACTCTTCCACATAGTAGTACCATCGGCGTTAAAGTGCTTGACTTCTGTGTTCGGTATGGGAACAGGTATTTCCACTTTGCCATCACCACTTCAACAAAATAATACAATTTATATACTTAATTGTCAATAATAATTTTCTTTAAAAGAAAACCTAAAATAGTATTTGAATAAATCTTATTTGGTATTTTTATAATTACTAAATATTCAAAATAACCATCATTTTGATGGTAAAAATATATTGATTAACCATCAAAATGATGGTTTTAAACATTCTCTTAGTGAAAAATTATTTAATTTGTATGATTATCATAAGAAAAAGCTAGAGTCAAACTCTAGCTAATAATTAATCTTTCTTTGTTTTAAAAACGTATTTATCAATAGGCTCAAATACTATATAGAATGCAGGTATAGTTATAAATAATACCCAAAGTGGATGCCATAGTTCAAATTCCATACCTAAATATAAATATATAGCAGTTATAAATACAGGATATAAAAATTTAGTTATTTGTTTTTTAAATATAGCTTCAAATATAGACATAATTGAAGGCATGAATACAAATACTACCCAAGATACATAAAAATATCCTAAAAAGCCCCATACTAAAAATATAATAACTGATAATATAGCTATACCTCCATCAATTCCAGCAAGTATCATATTTTCTTTAGACATTTTAACATCTTTACCATCTTTATCTAAAAACTTAACACCATTATCATCAATCTTTAAAGTTTGACCTTCATCATCAGTTAATTCTATTCTTGTTTTATCTTCTTTTGATTCTAATGAATCCTTTGTTCTTTCTTTAATTTCTTCATTAGTTTCAGTATCATATAATAATTCATCTAATGACATATTATATAATCTAGCTAATATAATTAAATTATCTGTATCTGGGGATGATTCAGCACGTTCCCATTTAGATACAGCTTGACGTGATATACCAAGCTTATCAGCTAATTCCTCTTGTGAGTAACCAAATTCTTTTCTTAATTTTTGTAATCTGTTTGCAATTTCAATATTCATAATTCTATCTCCTTTTTACAACTAAAATTTAACAAAAATTAAAATTATTAACTACCAAATCTAGTTTGAATTTACGCAACTATTGGTTTCATAACGTAAATAATGGCTTATTTATCTATATTTAAATAATCCTTTAAAATATTTAATACATCATTAAAAGTAGTTTGTTTATTGCATAAATCCTTTATTTTTGCACTACCAGGTCTTCCTTTAATATACCAAGCAACATGGCTTCTCATTTCAAGAAGTGATATCTTTTCACCTTTTAATTTTAATAACATATTATAATGTTTAATTATAGTATCATATATTTCTTCATTTGATGGTTTATCTATTATAGTACCATTTTCTAAATAAGCTTTAATTTCTCTAAAAATAAAAGGATTACCTAAAGATGCACGTCCTATCGCTATCGCACCACATCCTGTTTCATCTAGCATTCTTTTAGCACTTTTATAATCAGTAATATCTCCATTACCTATTACAGGAATATTTACACTATCAACAATTTTTTTAATATATGACCAATCAGCACTACCAGAATAAAATTGACTTCTTGTTCTTGCGTGAATTGTAATAGCTGAAGCGCCTGCCTTTTCAATTAATTTAGCATTTTCTACACAGTTAATATGTTCAAAATCCCACCCTAATCTCATTTTAACGGTTACAGGTTTTTTTACTGCATTAACTACAGCCTTTACTATTTCATATACATGATTTGGATCTTGAAGTAATGCACTACCAGCACCACTTTTTTTCGCAACCTTATTTACTGGGCAGCCCATATTAATATCAATAATGTCACAATCGCTATTCTTATCTAAATATATAGCTGCGTTAACTAAAGATTCTATATCAGCTCCAAATATTTGCATACTAATTGGGTGTTCTTTGTTATTAACTTTAGTCATTCCTATAGTCTTTTCATTTTTAAAGCCTATAGCCTTATCACTAACCATTTCTGCTACTACAAGCCCACAGCCCATTTCCTTACAAATTAATCTAAAAGCTTCATTTGTATATCCAGCCATAGGTGCTAATACTAATCTATTAGGAATAGTGATATCTCTAATTTTGAATTCCATTAATCTCACCTAATATTTTTTCAAGCATTTCAGTAGGTAAACCTATAATATTATTTAAAGAACCTTTATATTCTTTAACTAATTTTTTACCAATACCTTGAATTGCATAACCACCAGCCTTATCAAAAGGCTCGTTTGTATTAATATAATCATTAATATCTTTATCCTTTAATTCTTTAAATGTAACATAGCTTATTTCAACATCATTATATATTTTATCCTTATATATAACACATAAGCCACTCATTACCATATGAGTCTTTCCAGATAATGATTTTAACATATTGAAACAATCCACTCTATCTTTAGGCTTACCATATATTTTATTATCTAATACAACAATAGTATCACAGCCTATTAAAACCTTACCATAATCTAAATCACTATTAATATTACATTTTAAATAACCTAATCTTTTAACATTCTCATATGGAGTTAAATTATTATCCATTGTTTCATCAATATCATAGGCTTTAACTATAAAATCGTAGCCCATTTCTTTTAATAATTCTTTTCTCCTTGGAGAATTAGATTTCAATATTATTTCCATTATTTTCCTCTATATATTTCATAAATATATTATGAAATTCTATATATTCTCTTCTTAAAGAAAAAATATTATTATCCTTTAAGAAACAATGAACAGAATGTGCTTTAACACAAACTACATTATCACTATTATATATTTCATAATCAAATTCAATTTTACTACCATTATATCGTTTTACATTTAATTTAACTATTACATCATCATCAAATTTTGCTGGATATAAATAATTAATATTAATAGAAACAACAGGAGATATAATACCTATTGATTCTAAATGCTTATATGATATACCTACCTTATCTAGTAAATATATTCTAGCTTCCTCCATCCATTTTAAATAATTCGAATGATGGACAACACCCATTTGATCAGTTTCATGATAATAAACATGTCTTAAATATTTTTCCATATTACACCTATAATTTGTATTCCATTGTCGTTTTTAAAGGCTTCATACCTAAATCATTATAAAACTTAATAGCTAAATCATTTCCGTACCAAACATTTAATGTAATCGAATTAGCATTTATAGATTTAGCATAATCCTTAACATAATTAAATAATAATTTTCCAATACCGTTTTTTCTATATTCTTTTTTAATACATAAATCATCGATATAAATTGATAAATTATCACATAAATATGGAATATCTTTAGTAATTTTAATTTCTAAAAAAACATATCCTAATAATTTATCATTATCTTTCGCCACAAATACAGGAGTTAATTTATTATTGATTATTTCAATTAATTCTTCACTACTATATTTAGTTTTACCTGAATTAAAAATATCAGGTCTAATATTATGATGTATTTCTAATACCTCATTTAATAATATTAATATGTCATTAATATCATTATTATTTGCTTTTTCTATTTTAATATCCATTAAATAACAAATACTCCATTTTCAAATATTTGAACTTCTTTATTATCATAAGTAATTGCCTTAATATTTAAATCAGAAGTTCCTATCATAAAATCAACATGAATTGATGATTGATTTAAATCAACATTCTTAATATCATCATCACTTAAATTTTGATAATCCTTAATACATTCAGTAAATGCTCTACCTAAAGCTAAATGACATACAGCATTCTCGTCATATAATGTTGAATAAAATAAAACATTAGATAAATTAATAGGTGAATCAAATGGTACAAGTGCTACCTCACCTAGCATTTTAGCACCATCATCAATTGATATTAGCTTTTCTAATAAGGCTTTTTCATTTTCCTTATTAGATAATACCTCAACCACTTTACCATCTTTAAATCTAAATCCGAATTCAGATACGACATTTCCCATAACACTTAATGGCTTAGATGCATAAACTACACCATTTGCTGAATATTTATTAGGGGATGTGAAGCATTCCTCTGTTGGCATATTAGGATTATATACTATACCTGAATATGTTTTTTCGCTACCTGATGAAAATACAATTTCTTTTGGTAATTCAATACTAAAATCAGTACCTATACTATTTTTATAAATAAGCTTTTTTATATGTAATTCATTTAATTTATTTGTCTTTTCTTTTAATGTTTCATTATGAATTCTCCAGTTTTCAATTGGATCTCCCTTAGCTCTAGTTACATCTAATATAACATCCCAAAGCTTTTCCATTGCCTTTTTCTCACTTAATTCTGGGAATACCTTACGAGCCCACTTCTTACCTGGAATACCTACAATTACCCATTGATATTTATTATCCATTTCATCTCTATATTGTCTAACAATAGAGCCAACTGTTTTTCTTACAGTAGATATTTTATCTTGATCAATTCCATTTAAAGAATCAGGATCATTTGAATCAATATATATTCTTACAGGAAGCTTTTCTTTATAATATTCCCATTTCTTATGAAGCCAATCAGGAAATTCACATAAATCCTTTGTCTTTTCATATTTATATTTAATTCTCTCTACTTCATCTGATTGAAAATCAACAGTAACCTTTCTACATTTATTCTTATAACATTCTTCAACAACATATTTAATAAAATAATTATCATCTACATTACATGTAATAATAACATCTTGTCCTTTTTTAACATTAGCTCCAACATTTACTATTAATTTAGCATAGCTTTTTAATACACTTTGTTTCATAATAACCTCTATTTAACTCTTAAAATAACACATTTTAAATATAATTGTTCCTCACTTTGTAAAAGTGCAGGATGATCAGGCGCTTGAATTCTAAAATCTAAAAATTGAACTGTTCTTTTAGCATCATAAGCTGCCTCATTAATCATTTGTAAAAACAAATCAGGTGTCATATGCTGACTACATGAAAATGTTAATAAATAACCACCAGATTTAATAATCTTCATAGCTTGCATATTTATTTCTTTATAGCCTCTATAGGCTTTTTTAATAGAATCTTTATTTTTAGAAAAAGCAGGTGGATCTAACACTATTAAATCATAAATATCCTTTGCCTCTTCACTTCTTAAATAATCAAACACATCAACACATTTAGCTTCAATTTGATTATAATTATTCAATTTAGCATTAATCATAATCTCATCACATGCTCTTTTTGATATATCGCACGCAACTACTCTTTTAGCATTATATTTAGCTGCATGTAAGGCAAAGCCACCAACATTAGAAAAACAATCTAGACAAACCTTATCTTTAGCATATAATCTTAAAATATCTCTATTTAACTTTTGATCTAAAAAATATCCTGTTTTTTGGCCGTTTTCGATATCTACAATAAATTTAATTCCATCCTCTTCAATTTCAACTCTAGGATCAAATTTACCATATAAAAAGCCCTTAGTTTGTTCTAATCCTTCTTTTTCTCTTGTTGGCATATCACTTCTTTCATATATGCCCTTACAATTAGTTAATTCAACTAATATATCAACTATATCTTGTTTAATCATATCCATACCTAAAGACATGAATTGAACTGATAAATAGTCTCCATATTTATCTACAACAAGCCCAGGTAAAAAATCAGCCTCACTAAATATTAAACGAGTCGCACTCCACCCTAAATTTAATCTATGTTCTAATGCATAAGCTATTCTTTTTTTAAAGAATTCCTTATCAATCTTTTCATTGATATTAAATGATAAAATTCTTACCATAATTTTAGAATTAGCATTAAAAAAACCATAACACAAAAACTGATTTTTTGATGTGAATACACAACAAACCTTACCAGATTCAAATTCTCCTATAAAATTATCAATTTCATTAGAAAATATCCAAGGATATCCTTTTAATTTTTCTATTTCTTCATCTTTTTTTAATATTATTTTTAACATATTCTGCTCCATATATGAAATATAAAATCATAATTATTATACTATATAATTTAATAATTATAAAATAAACATATAAAAAAATAAGTTAAAACAACATTGTTTCAACTTATTTAAACATTATGCATTCTTTTTTACATAATTAATATATTCAATAGCTTTTTCAGTTAATCTTATTAAGCCAAAATAAGATAAAACCTTTCTTTGTAATTCCTCACCATCTAAATCATATGATAATATTAGATTTTTTAATTCATCCTTTGGTATATCATATATTAATCTATCAGAATTAATACGTAAATAATTAACCTTAAATTTACCACTCTTAGGCCACAACACTATATCGAAGCATTCCTCTTCATAATAATAGCCTAATTTATTAATTCTATCCATAATAATATCAAGTGCATTTTGTGAAATCTTAGCGACATCAAATACCTCTCTCATTCTAGCTTTAAGTGTATTTAATGTAACAGGAGCTTCACATTCAATTACATTTGCGATATTAAAATCTAAAATGTTGACTACACTACTTAAATTATTATAAATATCATCTAATGTTAAATGCTTTAAAGATTTAAATCTTTTATATTCAATTTCTTTCATGTGGTATCCTCCAATTAAATATTTAACACTAATTTAATTATATAATATAAACCAAAAAGACACAAATATTATTATATCTTAAATAATTAATTATAATAATCAATCATAAACGTGATAAATTCTTTAAATCTAGGTAACTTAAATAAAATATAATTTCTGTCATCATAAATTATTCCTTTTAAAAATAATTTCTTCTTATAATCAGATAATTGACTCTTTGAAATATTACATTTATCTATTATATAATCATTAGTATTATCTACAACTGAAGCATCAATTATTTCTTTTTCTTTCTTAGTTAACTCACTATAAATAATTCGATAAGCTCTGTCTTGAATTAACTCATCAAATTTTTCTATAATAGAATCATCTAAAACTGATTTATTTTCAGTATATAAAATATTACCTAATAATTGATATGCAAATGCATATCCTTTTGTAAATTTAGCTAATTCAACACATTTTTCTTCATCAATATTAAATATGTTCTTATATGAATTAGCTACAGCTCTAGGATTTAATAAATCAATAAAAATCTTTGGTGCTCTATACAAAAAAGTTAATGTTTTTTGATTTTCAAGAGAATTTACATTTTGATATAAGCCTGTCATAATTAAATAAACATTAAAATCTTCTCTTAAAAAAGATTGAAACTCATGACAGAATACCTTAATGTAAGAATTAACTACTACTTCATCAATACTTATAAGAACTCTAATATTCTTTTTACGTAAATATTCAAACTCTCTTTTTAATAAAGATGATGAAGTTAAAATTGGTTCTTTACCTTTAATCGAAAAGCTGATTCCGCTAAATGAAAAGCTAAACTCAGTCGTTGTAAATAATTTTTTTAGCTTTCCTTCATCATAAATTTTAGCAGCAAGCTGTTCCAATAAATCTATTTCTGGATTTAATTCTACACAAATCCAGTTATCTTTCTCATTATAGTAATTACTAATATTTGTCATAGCCACAGTTTTTCCTGATCCTCTTGTCCCAGTTAGTA
>Ga0247610_10001053_pt1 | contig 35284 bp, 63 predicted proteins | sample 174DNAGHGhighgp2_FD_193483 | JGI IMG/M metagenome (GOLD analysis project Ga0247610, IMG submission 193483) | Sheep rumen microbial communities from Palmerston North, Manawatu-Wanganui, New Zealand - 1742 DNA GHGhigh gp2 | ecosystem: Host-associated > Mammals > Digestive system > Stomach > Rumen...
CCAATTCATCAAAAAAGGGGTCAATTATATTGGGACAATCAACCAATAAATGATTATGATGAATATGAATTGTCTTATACTTTCGAAAATGGTATTCGCACAATCACAAAATAAACTTGTTGCGGGGCGGGCGTGTCTTGCCCCGCAAATCATCAAAAAAAGGGGGCAAATTATGTCTATTTATGAACAAATCAAATCTTTTTTTCATTGCTTGCTTGCGGGCGTGTCTTGCGGGGCTTTCGGGCTTTTGTTCGGGTTTTTCGATTTTGCGGGGCGTGTCTATTATGATATACGGGGCGGGCTTTTAATGTTTCTTTTCTTGTTTCTTGCGGGCTTTTGCGCTTGCTTGTGGGACAAAATATACGAATAAATCAACAAATAAAACCAAAAGGGGCAAATATGAAAAAGTATTCAATGATTCAATTTGTGCGGGGCGGGGTTGTAAAATATGCACGCCTTGTCAAAAACTACAACCTTGTTGATGAACAAATGATAAAAGATTCGTTTAATGTCAACGCCGTTGTAAAATATGCAAATGAACACAAAATCAAATACAATACAATCACAATCAACCAATAAAAAAAGGGGCAAATTATGCAAAAATCTATTATCGAATCTATTGAATTATTCGCTTTTGATTCAACCAGTGCAAAACAACAAGCACAAATCGAATTTGAACGCTTGCGGGGCTTTTTGGGTCAATCTATGACCCCGCAAAAAGCAATCGAAAAATACAACCGAATCAACCAAAATGTCAAGGCGTATTTTTTGCAAAACTACAATATCAACTTGTAAACCACAAGACAAATCAACCAACGGGGCAATAAAAAGCCCCGTTTTTTTGTATTTTGTAAAAAAAATTTTATCAAAAAAAGCCCTGATTCTTGCTGGGTTGCGGGTTGTCAAGTAAAAAATGTTGTATTTTGTAAAATTTTTTTGTTGATTTTTGTTGCGTTTTTTGTTATATTATGCAATGTCAAGACAAGGGAAAAACAAAAACGAATTGTCAAGACAATAATAAATCAAAACAAAAGGGGCAACAAATGTCAACTGAAAATATCAAAAAATATATTGAACAAAATATAAAATTCGATGATGATATTTGCGAAAATATCACGGACTATACACGGGCAACCGATGACTATGTCGATGATATATTTTCACAAATTGCGGACAACGGCGTTGATTTATACTGGTCGGGACTGATTGACTGGTTGAAAGAATATCACAATGCAACTGATTATATTGAACAAGCGGTCAAGAATCAGGGTATAGATAGCAACAATTTTGATTTTATGCGGTTGATTCAAGCGGGTCAATACGAATACAATTTTGAACAACTGAACGACAACCGACACGAAATTTTGCTTTTGTGGTGCTTGCAATACTGTATTGACAATGATATAGAATTGACCGATGAACAAATTGACAAGGTCGATGATGAAATAGATGATTATGTTCAATGTTTTGATGATTTGGTTGAAAAAATAAACGAAATTAAAGGGGCAAATGATGATGAATAAAAAAATTGACTGGGCTGAAATTGTCAACCTTGCGGGGCAAATGCACAATCACTTGCAAGACCCTTTTATGCCAATGGACAAGCAATTTGAACAAGACACAATATACAAGATTTTTGAATTGTTGGGTTGCGATATATCAAAAATTTATGATATTGTCGATGAAATAGACGGTTGTTGTTTTGAAATTGCACAAGGGGACAACAGGGAAATAAAACATTTGGTTGATGAATCGAACGCAATCGACAAATGTTCAACTGATTTGCGATATATGTTCGATGAAATAACAGGCAATTATTAAAACCAAAGGGGCGGGGCAATGTATAAAAAGATGAAATATATCAACTGGGACACAAGAATTTTTGCGGGGTTTTATGATTCGATTTTGTATAATAGTGATATGTTATACAACTTGACAACAGAAAGCGAAAATTTAACAGACAAAGAATACTACGATTTTTACGATGATGAACAAGGGGTTTATACTTTTGAAAAATATCAACAAGCAGTTGCAAAAGCGTGTGTGAAAGCCCTTTTTTCAAACATAGTGCAAGGTAGCAATGATATTATAAAAGATATGCAATTTGTTGCCTTGCAAAGCCCCCGTTTTTACAATTTTGAAACGGACAAATTGGAAATGGAAATAACAGTGGACTGGGACAAATTGTTGATATGGACACAAGAAAATTGCGGTGCTTTCAATGAGTATTTGCACGAAAATTTTACAACAAGGGACGGTTTCACAAGTTTTGTGCCAAACAATTATAATGATTTTATGCACGATTTGCACGATGATTTTGAGCGATTGTCGCAAGTTGTGATTGAGTTTTATATTTTGCAAAATCTTGATACAGACAGTTATGAGCAAGATTGTATTGAGATTGCAAGCGATTTGATTATGGACTATGTGAAAATAACAAGCGATGAACAATAAACCAAAGGGGGCAAAAATGAAAATAACAAAAGTAAAAAGCAAAAAAACATTTGAACAAAATATAAAAGATTTGCGGGCGGGCAAGGCGGTCAAGGCAACTGATTTGTGTGCGTCAATGGGTATAGATACATTTGTTATAAAATAAATCAAAGGGGGGCAAAAATGGTTGGTTTTATATTTACAGTTTTGATTTGTGCGGTGTTATGGTTTTTCTATGATATGAACAGATAAAACAAGGGGCAACAAATGATTGGTGTGCGATACAAAAACGGTGTTGGCAAAGTTGTTGTTGAACAATTTGAAACGCAACAACAAGCAAAAAGATTTTGTTTTTATGAATTGGCAAATACGGGGTATGAATTGTTTTTTATCAACAAATACAACAAAGGGGGCAACAGATGAAAATTGGAAAGCGTATAATGTATGCAACAATGAACAGTTGGAACAATCAAGATTCGTTGGCGTATAATTTGAAAATTTATAATGTGATTCGCAAAGATTTACGCAACAAGGCGTATGAAATAATGAGCGATGACAACTTGTCCGCAGAAATATACGATACAATATCTTGTATGATAGATGATTTTCAACGGGCTTGTGATTATGAATACACGGCAGGTTTCAATGGTCGTAGTGGTGGGTATCTTGTGTTGTATAAATCTTGCAAGATTCGCAACTATGAAACAGGGGAAACACGCATAGAAACATATATGCGGGGGCTTGATGAACAAAGCGTGTCGGGCAATGTCAAGAAAATGTTTCGCAAATTGGCACAAGATATTGTCGATTTTGTTGAACGGTTTTTGCAAGATTATGAAATCGTTGAACAAGAAATAATGATACCACACAAAATTAAAACTTTCAAAGCAACAAAGGGGGAATAAATGGCAAAAATCGTTGATAGATTGGAATTATACAGGGACGGCAACACTTTCACGGTCTTGTGCAACGGGTGGGAATTATTCCGTATGTCGTATATGTTTTATACCGAACAAGAAATGATGAGATTGGTAAAACAAGAAACAAGGGAACGCCTTGGTGTGCCACCACGCACAAGAATCATCTTTCAATAACAAGGGGCAAGATATGAGTAAAAAATACACAATAACAGATTTGCAAGGGGCAGGGTGGTGGTCTGATACATTTGAAAAGCCGTTGAGCAAGGCGCAAATTCGCAACAGATTCAAGGGCTACCCTGAATACGATGACCTTGTGCAAAACGAACATATAACAAACAAAGATTTTACATTGGAATTTATACAAGATATTTGGCAATGTGAAATCACACTAGCAAAAAGGGGCAACAAATGAAAAAGCACAAAATTATTATTGGCGAGTGGGTGTCTGTGTATGTGAATCAAACAATGATTATTGAAACAGACAAAGATATTGAAAATATGACGGCAGATGAATTGGCAAAATTGCTTGACTGGGACGACAATACAAAAATTCTTGAAACCTGTGCAAGCGATTATGACTGGTCAACCGAAGACCACGAAGATTGGGACAGACACGAAGACAGTGGTTTTACATATTTACACGAAATCAAAGGGGACGATGATGATAAAACAAACAATGGTTGATTTATCAAAATGGACGGACGATAGAAAATATACAAAAGGTATGTGTTATGCCTTGTGCGAATTTCTTGAACGCCTGCTATCAACGCAACAAGTTGCTATTGCTTGTGTTGCAGATGAATTGGGTTATGAAATCGAAACGGTAGTTGCGATATTGCAAAAACTTGATTGCGATATAAATAATGTTATTTGCGATGAGCAAGACGAAAGCGATTATACTGAACAAATGGCACAAATAATGGAAATCAAACATATAAAAGGAGCATAAAATGGACAAAAAGATATTCAAGAAATTATTGAAAGAAATCAAGGCGATACGCAAAGAAATCAAGGGCTTGACTTTTGAGCAGGCAGGCAAGCGATTGGGTGGGTATAATTATGACGGCGAATTGTTTGATTATGATTGGGGCATAGATGATAGTTTATATCTTGTCGGGACAATACACGATAAAAACGGCAAGCCGTATATGGACAAAGACAGCAGTTTTTATGAAGTGTGGGACAGCGGCAATGGAACATTTGGCGAACAGGTTTTGTCTATGACCGAAAACGAAGTTGTTGAACAACTGAACAGATTAAAATAACAAAGGGGGACAAGATGAACAAGGTATATATCGTTTATAGATACGAAAGCGATTGCGACAGTGATGTTTTTTGTGTGTGCGCAACCGAAAAACTAGCACAAAGATATGTTGAATCGTTGCAAAAAGACGGTTGGCAATCTGCCTATTATGAAAAATGGCGTGTTGGCACAAAGTATGAGTATTCACAAATAAACTATGAATAACAAAGACAAAGGGGACAAAGATGAATATGATAGATATGGCAGACGCAAGAAAAATAATCAACACCTACGATGATTTTTGCGAAATCATTATGGGCAAGGGGCTTGATTATGACGGCGCAATCAAGGAGTTGATAGGCAATGCAGGCGATTGTGGTTATTCGGTGTCGCTTGCAAATATGACAAGGCAAGTTGCAGATATACAATTTGGCGATATGTTGTTTCGTTTGTTCAATGACAGCGATGACGGTTTTCGCATAGACGATTATGCTTGGTATAACTATGAATTGTTATCAGGCAAGGTTGCACAAATAAAAATAGAGTTAGATTAAAAAAGGAATAAAATATGGCATACGAATACTACACAATGCAACTTGGAAAAAATTATGTTTTAAGTTTGTTTCAAGGGGCGTTAGATGATATAATTGAACACCACAGACCAGACCTTGACCGTTTTGCAGATTGTATTATGGACTGGTATGAAGACCAGTTGGAATACGATGAGTTAGATTGGGAAATCGAAAGCATACCAAGTTTGGTGTGGAGCGATATTGTGCAAGCAGATTTGGTTTGCATAGACAAGGGCAACCAGTATTATGACAAGGTCGCAAAGATATACGAAACCAACGGCACGGGCAGTATTGACGACAAGGAATTGCAGATACCAGATTATTATATTGCAAGAATCTGTTATGTTGCAAAAGACAATGACGGCGATAATGTTTATATCATACAAAGGGAAATATAATGTTGCAAATAGGACACAGTAGCGAACCCGATTGGGTTATAATCACAGACGATGATAGAGTCGTTGGGTTAGATAGGTCAATATCAAAATTTGCAGGCGATGGCAGTGATGGACTGAACGAAGGTTGGTCGTTGATACACCCGTATTTGTTGAACAAATTTTTGGCAAGCGAATACGAACAAAGCGTCAACCCGCTAGGCAAGTATTGCAGACACACGGCGGTTTTATACCCGACAAAAGAAATGGCAGAGTATTATCTACCTGTTGTTGCAGACGCAGTAAAAAAATACTATGGCATAAAAAAATGTAGGGTAGCAAAACTGATGACGATTCACATACTTGAAACAAACAAGGACTATGAAAGTTATGACACGGGAACTCTTGATAGGGCAGAAGATAAATAAAAATCTGCGACAGTTGTATAACTTGTTGAAACGATACGACTATGAAACCATAAAAGATTTTTTTGATACAGTGTATGGCAAGGCGGACAATAAGTGTTTTGATTTTGAGACACCTTGGTTGTGCGGGACGATTGAAAACCGAAACGGCGAACCACATTTGGCGGACTTGCAATTTACACGCAGGCATTTGGGGGTGTGATATGGCGTTTGACCAAGTTATGAAAGACAAGATACGAATTGCGTTGCAAGACAAGCGAAATGGGTCGTTGCAAACGATATACCAGCGCATACATAAATACGGCACACCGTTCAAAACTTTTGACAAGCGATACAAGTATGGCACAGAGCCGACACTTGTTTCAAAAGACGGTTTATCAAGGCAGTTGATACGATACCGAATCAAAAAAGGTTGGGACTTGAACAAGGCACAAAACTATATAAAGGAAAAGACCGATGAATAAAGTATTGGAACGATTATATTTGACTTTGTATTGGCGAAAAAAAGCATACGGCTACCCGCCTGCATTGGCAGACCTTGCGGACGCAGTGCAGTGCGAGCAGACAACGGTTATGGAACACTTGAAACAACTAGCAAGACAGGGTTATATCAAGTTGTATGTGTATGCGGACGGCGACTACAATGTAGAGTTTTTGATTGAGCCGAAAAGAGAGTGGGTCGTGAACATCAAAGTCAATGCAAGGGGGCAGATTATAGATGTGTTGAGCGAAATACCCTTACAGATATATGTTCACGATGGGTCGCCCGAACCTGCGATTCTGCACAGCAGAAAAACATTGGACAAGGCAGAGTTGATAAAGAAAGGAATAATGGTATGATGAAACTACGGCAATACCAAGACGATTGCGGTGTTGCGTTGATGAACGATATTGAAAACCACGGCAATATAATTTTACAGTTGCCAACAGGTGCAGGGAAAAGTATCATCATCGCAGATATTGCAAGGCGTTGCAGGGAACGGTGGGGTGCGATAAAAATTCTTGTGCTGACACACCGTGCGAAACTTGTGGAACAAGACGCAGAAAAGTTTGAAAAACTAGGGTTGCCCGCCTGTGTATATTGTGCCGAGTTGAAACGCAAGGAAGTAGGTCAATTTACGCTTGGCACAATACTATCTGTTGCAAGGCACACAGACGAGTTTAAGGACTTTCATCTTGTGATTGTTGATGAAGTGCAGATGATAAATAATGAAAGCACAGGAACATACAGAAAGTTTTTGTCTGCATTGCCAAAAGCAAAGGTCGTTGGGTTGTCTGCTACGCCGTTTCGTTTGAAAGGTGGTGCGTGCTATGGCAAAGATAGATTGTTCAATCGTGTGTCGTATAAGATTGGGTTTAGTGATTTGGTGTCGCAAGGTTTCTTGACCCCGCCAATAAACTATGACGCCAACAGTGATGACAAGTTTGACGATATGCGAATCACGGCAGGCGATTATAACAAAGACGATATGAACAAACACTTTAACAAGATTGTAAGCAAGTGCTGTGAAGACCTTGTAAAGCGTATGGCGGACCGACACTATGTGTTAGTATTTGCCTGTTCAATCGTTCACGCAAACGCCATCGCAGAGTGCTTGAACAGTATGGGCGAAAAAGCAATGGTGTATCACAGTGAATTGTCGTTGGAAGAAGACAAGCGTGTGATAAAAAGTTTTGAAAACAAGGAGTTTAAGTATCTTGTGTCCATTGACAAGTTGGGTGTTGGTTTTGACGCACCGTTCGTTGATGGACTGGGTTTGATGAGACCAACAATGTCAAGAGCGTTGGCGATTCAACAGTTGGGTCGTGGTAGTCGTTTATACCAAGACAAAGTGAATTTTTTGGTTGCTGATTATGCGGGTAATATAAGACGGCACAATCTTTTAAGCCCCGATGATTATGATGTGCCGTATGAGCAGATACAGAAACCAAAAAGGCGGGGTGGCGAACCACCTAGCAAAGTTTGTCCTATTTGCAAGGCAATCGTTGCACCCCGCACAACCATCTGTCGTTGTGGGTATAAGTTTCCCCCTAAACTTGACACAACGGCAGATGTTGCCCCCATCAAGAACGAATCAAGGACACCGATTGGGGTATGGCACGCAACAGTTGAACACAACGACAAGCACGATTATGTGAAGTTATTGGTGGGGACTGTATATGCGGCAAGACCCGTGTTTTTCTTCCCCGAAGACAAAGGTTATTCAAAAACAAAAACTATGCTGAATTGGGTCAAGTTGTTTGACAAGCACGGTTTTAAGTTGCCGTATAATATGAGTTGCACACAAATGGTTTTATACCTGAACAAGATGAAAGGTATATTTACAGAAGCGGTATTTGTCAAGAACGGTGGAAAATACTGGGAACTAACAGAACTGATAAAAGGAGTAGAACAATGCGAGTAGAAAAGAAACTTGTAATAGACGGCGAACCAGTTGAAGAAGTTGAAAATCTTGGACTGAACTACCGACTCTATCGCACAACAACCAAAGTTGAAGACGGTTATGGCGAACGATATTATATCGCATACGATGGCGTGGTTATGTTTGCTATAACAGCAGTTGCAAATGGCGATTGTTGTGCACACATAAGCGAGTTTTATGTAAAACTTTTAGACAAGGGGACAGATGATGAGTGAAAAATCGTGTAGAAATTGCCAGTTTTATAAGGCGACAGGTGGCAAGATTTGCTGTGCGGCACGCAGTATGGCAGAAATACCAAACGAAGTCGTGAACCGTGATGGCGGTTGTAGCAAATGGGAAACGACACGCATACAAAACCTGATGGACGCAATCAAGGAGTTGAACAGGGTTTTGATGGCGTTCCAAGTGCCGATTTCCATTGACGAAAAAGAAACTTTGTTGCATGAACACGGCAAGGGGTGGGACCTGATTAAAAACTCGATACCTGTCCGCAAGGTTTGCAAAAACTGTCAGTATTGCGTTGAGTGGGAAGGCAAAACCTGTTGTGCGTTGGACAACAAAATGACGCCGATAATGTTCGAGGTCAACAACGATACAGGCGGGTGCAAGAGTTTTTACGAAAAAGATTACATACCATTTTAACCAAAAGGAACAAAAATGAACAACAGATTTAAGTTTAGAGGCGTTTTGACAGTTATATATGGGGGCGATAACGCTGACGATAAAACCGTTGATTTAATCATAGAAAAAGCAGACGCAATTTATAGTGGCGATATTGGTTTTGATATGGACCAATTAGATGCGGCAATAGAAAAAGCAGGTATAACTGACGATATAGAAATAGACCAAATACACGAATTTTGTTATGACAACAATGGCTGTCGTAATGATGAGTATTTTGTTATGGACGGCGATATAGAACAATGCACAGGTCTAAAAGACAAGAACGGAAACCTGATTTATGAAGGAGACCGAGTTGGGTTTTATGTGTATGGGCAAGATGAAAAGTGGTATGGTGGCGAAGGAACAGTTATTTGGTATAACAGTTCTTGGGGAATTGAAACAAGTAGCTGTTTTATTTGTTTTGAAAATAATATACCAATGGCGAACCCACAGGGTATTGAAATCATAGGTAATGTTCACGAACAAGCAGAACAAAAGGACGAGTGATGGAAAACACTGGACAAAAGAACAGCGATTACACACAAACAACATACATAGTAGACGGTATAACTCGTGTGTTTTATGGCAAGAACTGCTTGGTTGAATTTGATTTTCCGCCAAGCGTTTTAACAAAAATAACAATAAAAGAAAGAAAACAAAAAAATTAAAATTAGGACTTGACTTTTGGAAAAATATAACTATAATATACAATAACTAAGGAGCGAAAAATGGACAACGAATTACAAACTTTACAGGAATCTTGGCTGAACGCTAAGGCAGAAGAAGACAAAGCCAAACAAGCGCGCTTGTTGGTGGAAGAGATGATTCTTGAAAAACTTGGCTGGACGGCAGGAGACCCAAACTTTAAATCTTTCAAAGACAAAATCAAAATCACTTTCGGGCAAAAAGAAGAATACGACAACGAAGCGTTGATACGATTTTTCAAAGAACGCCCACAAAACCTTTTGGCGGACAGTTGCCCGTTTCGTGTGAAACTGGAACCAGACGCCAAGAAAATGCTGAACTTTAAGGTTGAACACAACGACCTGTATATGCGGGAGTTTGCGCCAATCTGTTCAGTAAAATACTCAAAACCGAGTTTCTCGGCGAATAAGTAAAAACCAAGAAAGGAAAGGACAACAAATGGCAAAAGAAGAAAGAACAATCGAAGCAATCGAATCTTTTTATCAAATAACACAAAACCTGTCGAAAGACAATCAAGGCAAAAACTTCCGCTGTCCGTGCTGCGATACACGCCGTATCGTAAAAGCAGGCAGGACAAAAGAAGACGACTGGTATCACACTGGTTGTAGATGCACCTACGAATATCTGTCGGCACACGGTTTACTAATCAAATAATCAAACATAAGGAGCGAAAAATGTTTTTGGAACAAATCTCAAATGAACAAAAACCAATGGGTTTGCGTGTAATGATTTACGGCGAGCCAAAAGTTGGAAAATCTTATTTTGGCGCACAAATACCAAACCATCTATTCTTGAACTTGGAAAATGGTTTGGAACACATCAAGGGCGCAACCAAATTACCATACACAGACGACTATATGGTTGTGAAGCAGATGTTGAACGAATTGGAAAACGGACAGCACAACTTCAAAACGTTGGTGGTTGATTCTGCCGATGTGTTGGAAAATCTGATAAAGAAATGGATAGTGGGTCTACAAAACAACACAAACATCAGGGACATTGCCGACATTGCGTATGGTCGTGGCTATCCGTTATTGTTGACAGAAACCCGCAAACTGATTGAACAGTTTGAAAGATTACGCACAAATCGTGGTATGAACATTGTCTTCATCTGCCACAGTGAAGTCAAAAAAATGCAACCACCGGTCGGCAACGAATATACATACATCGCACCATCGTTGTATGCAAAAACCACGCAAGGCGATAGCACGCTGAAAATATACAGCGACTATGTGGACATTATTGGGTATTGCACCTTCAAGACGATTGTGCAACAGACATCAACTGGTTTTGGCTCTCGTGGTCAAGCCATAGGGACAGGCGAAAGAGTTTTACACTTAGACGCTGCAAACCCTGCATACATTGCCGGCAGTCGCTACCCAATGCCAGCAGAAATACCTTTCTCTTGGGAAGCGTTCGTCACGGCTTTGACGGGCAAACAACCAGTGAAAGAAACAGCAACTACATTGCCAACAGAACCAGAAACAGAAACACAAGGAGCATAAAATGATGAACTTTTTTGAACCAGGCCAAACATTTGCAAAAGCGAAAGAAGAAGCAGTTATATCACAGAACCTGACCCCCGGTCGCTATAAATTGTTGATTACGGGTGTTCAGGTTGGGAGACACCCAAAGGGCGACAAGTTTATACCATCGACAGACCCGATGTTTGTAGTGGACAACGACTTGGAGTTTCGTTTTGAGTGCACAACCACAGATAAGGTTGGCGACTTCCCCGCGGGTTGGAAACATACTTTTTTTTTCCAAACTCGCTTGAAAGACGAACAAGGTCAACGCACAGTGCGTGCAAAGATTGCCTTGGGCGATATGCAAAGAATCAGCGAAGCGTGCGGTTTCTTAGATTGGCCTAAGGACATCGCAGAGTGGCAAGGAAAAATGTTTGTCGCCACTTTCTCGCACGGCTACGCCAAGAACGATACGGCACACGAAAAACCGTTCTTGAACTTAGACAAGGTAGAACCTGCATCAGCGTGGGGCGCACCGGTTGCTCAGGCATCGGTAGCCAGTGCACCTGCGACCCAGCCAGCGCAAGCGGCGGCACCACAGGTTATGCCAATCGGCTCCACTATGGCAGCAACGAACAGTGATGCGCCAAATTGGAACTAAAACAGTTTGGGTGGTTGCGCTCCTTAGTTTTCGTAGCCACCCATTTTTAACAAACTAACTAAAAGGACAGGAAAATGAATAAAACTTTTGACAACGAACAGCTTTTATCTTTCATCACAAGAGCAGAAAAATTAAACGAAGACGCAGCACAAATCGCAGAAGATTTGAAGGAAGTTTTCAACGAAGCAAAATCAGCAGGCTATGACCCAAAATACATCAAAAAAATGATTCAACTACGCAAACTAGACCCAGATGAACTCGATGAAGCGGACGAGTTAGAAAAAATGTATCGTAGCGCGATTGGCTTGTAAAATCTTGTCCACTTTACAAGCCGGCACAGCCTTTCCACTTGACTTCGGGCTTTTCAAACATCCGCCGGTATGTTGTGCCAAAACCGGCATCAAGGTAATGAAAGGAGTATAGTATGTTTGAATCTTTGACGGGAGGGCAGCAGGCTCAAACAAAAGATATTTGTGTTGCTTGGGACGCAAACGCCTTGCAGTATCTTGCTCACGGGTATTCAGTTATACCACTAATGCCAAAGCAAAAAGGTCCAAAGTTAGGTGGTTGGTCTAATTATTGCGAACAACTAATGGACCCTGACACAGCAAGACAACATTGCGGCAAAAACAACAATATCGGGCTTTGTTTAGGACCTGCCAGCAATCTATGTGCCGTGGACATCGACACCGATGACCCGGAACTTATCAAAAAAATCGAAAAACTATTGCCGGTTTCGCCACTTCGCAAGAAAGGAGCCAAGGGTTTTACTATCTTTTACAAATACAACGGTATGGACAGCAAATCTGTAAAAGACGACAAAGGCAACGGGTTGGACTTCTTGTCAAAAGGAAGACAAACAGTATTGCCGCCGTCTATACACCCGTCAGGCATCGAATACCAATGGTTGACTTCAACAACCTTGCTCGATGTTGCAAAAAAAGATGTGCCAGAACTTCCAATATCTGCCGTAGAACAGGTTTTGGCTTTGTTCAAGGCACCGGTAGTGCCAAAAAAAGAATCAGAACGCGTGCCTATGCAGTTTTACCAAGACGCCGCAATAGATGACGCACGGTTGGCTCTAACCTATCTTGACGCAGACGAAAGTTATGAACAATGGGTGCAAATCGGTTTGGCGTTAAACTCGGCGTTTGGCGACGAAAAAGGCTTCGAACTCTTTAACGAGTGGTCAGCCAAAGGGTCGCAAGGCAAGTATGATGGAACGGCAAAGTGTTATAAAAAATACCGGTCCTTAGAGAACCCCGAACAAATAACAATCAACACCTTGTTTTTCTATGCAAGGGCAAAAGGGTATCAAGGAACATCTGATTGGGGGTATGGCGTATCAGAAGAAGATGTCAAAAAGTTTGACAATGCCGTAGATGATTGGTTGTCAATCAAGAAAGCGGTCGATGTATCGCAGGAAGAAACCATCGATACAATCTTGCATCCAGTTGGTTTTGTCAAAAACGTTTATGACTGGGTAAAGAAAACTTCGATGTATCGGCAAGATTTGTTTGCGGCGGCAGCGGCGGTATCAGTTGTAAGTTTGACTTATGCAAAAAAATTTAGTTTTAGGGAAAACAAAACAAACAACTATATTATCGCTGTCGGTCCTGCTGGTTGTGGTAAGGGGCGTATTTGCGACCAAGCACAATGGTTGGTCCAGCACGCACCGGAAGTAATAAGCAGCAAACTGATTGGCGAGTTTCGTTCGGATGTGGGCTTTATTGACGCATTGCTGGGTCGTGATGGTATCATATATGCGTATATTGACGAAATCGGTCAGTATCTTCGCAATATCAAGGGCGAAAATACCAGCGCATACACCAGAGCGATTGGGTCGGAGTTGATAAAAATGTTCTCTCGTGCAAGCGGGACATATTCAACTGCGGCTTATTCATCGAAAGCAAAGCGAGACATTATCAACATCGAGTGCCCTTGTGCAATCGTATTCGGTCAATCGGTGCCAAGTCGTTTGTTTGAATCTTTGTCCAAAGGCGACTTTGAAGACGGGTTTGTTCCTCGTTTTACACTTATCGAAGTAAAAATGAAAAGCCGCATACCAGTAAAAAACCCGGACTATGTGTCGCCTAGGGACTTTTTTCCGCAGGACATATACGACTTTATGGAACGGCTGGAAAGTTGGACATCGCAAGCACGACTGAAAAAAGACTTTATGAACGCCGCAAATGAAACGGGCGACACTTCATTAAAAGTCCCTGCAACACCGGAAGCCGAAACGCTGTTGGACCAAATCGAAATGGAAATCAACCAGCGCAGAGACAGTATGGAAGAAACGGACTTGCGAGATAAACCGTTAGGGCGTGCCTTCGAGCAAATACTAAAATACTCGTTGTGTGCGTGCGAGTGGGAAAATAACAGACCAATTATAACCGCTGCATCTGTGAGATGGGCCAAAGCGTTTGTAGATTATCACTTGATGACGATTGAAGACCATTTGCCAGACATCACAGGAAGCGATTATGCAAAGACCAGACAGGAAATGTTGCGTTGCTTGCCGTTAGACAAAAAACTGACGGAAGCAGAGTTTCATACACACTGCAAAGATATTCAACCGAATACTCGTAAGCAGATTATGGACGACTTGTTGCATCAGGGCTGTTTGGTTTGGGTTGTTGAAGGCGACAAAAAATACATAAGGAGAATCAAATGACAAGAGTAATCACTCAGGAAACTGCATTGGGGCGTTTTTGCCGTGAATACTATGGCACGGTAAAGACCGCAAGCGAGGTGCTGGAAATACCATACCAAACCCTATGCAATAATTGCCGAAGACCCGCTCGTGGTTGGAAGCACGTCGATAAAATGGTTGGCCGTTTTATGACAGAGAACGAAAAGTTGCGAGAAAAAGTCCAGTATTTGAACGAACAATACTCGATGCTTGCAAAAGAATACAACCGCCTCGTAGATAAATACGAAGCCCTAACCAAAGGGGAGGTATTATGAAAAAACGATATTATGTGCCACAAAACCCAAGAGGTTTTGAACTCAGAAAAATGGACGCATTAGAAAATATAGCAATATCTTTATGCGCTATTGCTAACATTATGATGCTTCAAGCAGGACTATTAAAAAAAGAGGACTTAGAGTGAAAGCATATACAATACCATTGCGTCTGCCGGGTATCAACGAATACCAAAACGCGTGTCGTAGACACCCGATACAGGGCGCAATGATGAAAAAGAAATGGATGCAAGCCATTATGACATATTTGGGACCTGCGGTCAAATTTTCTTGGCCAGCGCAGTTTCAAATTATCTATACCGAGCCAAATAAAAAGCGAGATATAGACAACATAACGGGCTTTGGGTCCAAAGTTATCTTGGACGCGTTCGTAAAGGCGGGTTTTTTGCCCGATGACGGGCCTTCGTTCGTGAACAAGATAGACAACACCGTAATCTATGGAGACGAGCCACAGATTGAAATAATGGTGTTTGAGAACGGGGATGTTGAGTGGGCTGATATGAGCGACATCGACAAACTGTTCGAAGAAGCGGAGCGTTGTGCAGAAGAAATAAATATGCCTAACGAACCGATAATGCAACAATCAAATGTAAAAACAACTAAAAGGAGAAAAAAATGATGGACTGGGATGATGTTTTGTTTTATTTGTCAATCGTAGGAATCTTGGCGTTATTCGTCTTTGTAATAGTCTTTGGCGCGTATGTGTTAGACAAAAAGGCGTGCTACGGCAAATACGCTGCATATCAGCCGGAATACGTAGGTTTAACGACTGGTTGTATGATTACTGTTGACGAACAACGCATACCGGCAGAATCGCTGCGTATGACGATGTAGGAGGCGGTTATGAAAGTAAAAGACTGCTGGGCACTCAAATGTCCGTATCTGCAACGCAAGGTATGGACACAGTATTATCGCCCAAAGGACTATCACGCAGTAGGTATGTCTCACGCATACGCATATTGCGACAGATTTGGTTGTCCGTGTCGAGAAGCAAAAGAGTGCAAAAACGGTAGTGGTTGCCCAAACAAAAGGAGCGAACAATGATGTTGTTTGATTCGCCCTTCGAAGGACCGTTCAAAGAAGAAAACGGACACAAGTTTTGGAAACCAGAAAAATACAAAGGGTATTTGATACAACCGTATGAGTCCCCGATGGGTAGGCGTGTATTCTTAGTGGGCGACCCCAAGACGCATCAGTGGTTGTATGACGGCCCCAGAGTAGAAGATTGTGCTTGCTTCATAGATATGATGAGCACAAAACAAGGGTTTGACAAACCAAGGAGCAGAAAAAATGCAAAGAAAGAAACAACCGGAGTGGACCCCGATGTCGAGGTGTTGCAGAGAAGCAGCAAAAAGAAACCTAAAAAGGTGTCCTGAGTGCGGACAATTATTTATGAACATCTAACCAAAGGAGCAAAAAATGTCGTTCAGAAATAAAAACTTATCAGTGTTGGCTTATGCAAATGGTTTTACCTTATGGCACTACAAAGCAGAAGCAGACGAAAAACTAAAAGATATTGAAAGCAACACCGAATACTTTGGTGCTGTCAGTTGCTTGATGAACCCCGGCGACATTATCGTCATCAACGCAGACGAATCTGGTATTCGTTGCGTCGACACGATAACCGGAAACAACCTTGTAAAATTAGGAGCCTTGAAATGAAGAAATTAGCGTCTATTTTAGTGTTGGCTAGCGTTCTAGCCTCTAATACAGTGTATGCTGCAACACGGGTGCCACCACCACACCGGACAAACTATGTGATTATTCACGACCACGATAATCACGCAAACGAAGTAGCAGCAGGGGTCTTTATTGGTCTTGGTGTTGCGCTGGTAATCTATGCGCTGACATCAGAATATCGCGACCCAACCCGTTTAACATATAGATTTTAAGGAGTGAAATATGAGTAAAATGGCAATGTCATCAGAAGCACAATATCAGTATGCTGATTGGAATTTGACAAAATTAAAAGGTATAATCGAAGCGTTGTATTATCAAGACACTATCACAGAAGCATTAAAGAACGTAATGTTTGGAACTTTAACGACAGTATGGGGTTTTGCTCAAAACGCAGCGAACGACCTTGGTTATAAAAACGGAAAAGATATAACAGTAGAGTAGGAGACGACTAATGAAAATTATATGCGGAATACCGGGTTGTTCCCGGTGCAAAATGGCAAAAGAACAGATGCCTGACGCCAAATACATTGAGTTTGCGCCTAATTCAGAAGCATTGTTGAACTTTTGCAAGGCGGTAGGCGTTGCTTCTATGCCGCTAATCGTAACAACCCCGGAGGACTAAATGCCGATAGAATTATACTTAAAAATATCAAAGGTATTGTTGGACCATTATGACAGACATGGCAAGCACAACCTGTCTGCAAAACTATGCGAAGACGTCATCAACGCATTATTGCCGATTTGCCAAGACATAGTCGATGGTAAATACGACATAAAACCAAAGGAGAACAAGGATGAGTAAAAATGAAAAGAAAAACCTTACTGGAAGAAGTCAGCTGGTGGGTAATTCCGCTATCGTGGAAAAACGTGTCTGGGTGGCAAGCGATGGCACGGAGTTTGTGGACAGAGAATCAGCCGAAAAATATGAAGAAGTGCAGCAAAACCCTTTCTACAAAGGGTTAAAAGCAAAGGCCGAAGAGTTGAAAGCAGAGGTCGAACGTTTGCAGCACGATTTGTTGATGGAAAGAAGCAAAAACCCGTTCAGAGACGTTATGCGTAACCCGCAGGTGCCATATTATTCAGGAGGGCCACACAATGTCTCACAAGTTCAATAAATACGGCTTTGTAAGCGGAGGGTATATCGCCGATGTTATGGACAGATTGGCGCTTCGTAAAATAAACGAGTCGTTCCCAGAGACCAAAGATGAGCAAATCTACACCGCTAGCGCACGCATAACGTATCACAAGCAACTTTGCGACACTGTGGGCGTGGCTAGCGATACCGGATGCACTAAACTGGACTCTACGACATATATTGCGTCTTGCGACTTGTATGACCACAACGGCGTAATGGTCGCAAGCGGAGAGTTTGAATTTGTTAAAGCAAAGCACAACTTTTGCAGTGATTTTGCCGATACCCCTCGCGAAAAACCAACACTGCGGAGAATCAAATGAAAATACTGCTTTTGAAGACTCTTGAACACAAAAAATATCACATCAAGCGTATCGAGATGCCAGATAGTATGACAGACCCTTATCTTTGGGCGGCGTTAGAGTTGGGTTGGCATTTTTACAAGCATAAAGAAGTTGACCCGTTGTGGTATTTGTCAAACCATAATATAAAGCGAATCATCGTCGCTGACGAAAACGAAGTAGATGAAACAGAAAGGAAACTAAAAGGAGAAAGAATATGATTAAAAAATGGTCCCCGATAGACATAGCCAAATGGCACGAAAAAACGTTCCCTGACACGACTTTGGAAGGACAGAAGGCCAAGTTAGAGGAAGAAAAGAAAGAGTGGCTAGAAAGCCATAAAATCGACGAATTGGCAGATATTTATATTGTTGCTTGTGGTTTATTGCGTTGGCCTGCTCCTGACGCCAAATGGGCGTTTTGGTATATCGAAGAAGAAATGATGAATAATGCTATATTTGCATCGGCGTTGTTGAAATCAGTTGACAACAAAATGGAAATAAATTACAATCGTAAATGGAAGGCTACGAAAGACGGTGCCTACCATCACATTTAACAACAAAGGAGGGAGTTATGCTGACAAAAGACTGGCAAAATGTCCAAGTTCAGACCCCCTCAGGAATAATGCCGCTGCCACGCTTATATGGCAACGGCTTTTTTATTTCTGCGGTATACGGGACTGAGGCTTGGGTTGTGAATAAAAAAACGTTTAGAGCAGACCCGATGCACGTCATCGGCAATATACCAGAGAAAATGTGTAAGTGGATGACAGAATACAACGATAAGCAATACAAGCGTTTTCTTGCTAAGCAAGAACGCCTGATGTCTCACTTATCAAAGAGCCTTCTGGCGTCTCGACTCTGACTTTATAAGTGCCAGCCGGCGCAAAAAATGCCGGGAAATAACCACGTCCATCAGCAATGAGTGGCGTGGTATTTTTTACTGTCATTGCAGAATCTGCAAAAGTCTGCACTTCGTTATCGGTGCCATTAGCGAACACAAACAAGCGAGCACCTGCGGCAGGTGTGCCATCGAAGTTGATTGCGTTCCATCTTGGGTCTCTTATCATTGGCATAATTTACTCCTTCCGGTATTGTTCTTGTTTGTATGCGTCTTCAAACGCGGCTAATATAGCCTGATGCAAGAAGCCTTTTTCAGCAGGGTCAGTTGTTCCTTTGACCAATCTGTTGAACGTGCTCCAATCTGGGTTTTCTGCTAACCGTTGCAACATTTTTGCTGTTCTTGGCCCGTATGGACTGATACGAGAAGCAACAGTCACAAGAGAGTTCATAAATACATTTGGCGAGTGCAATATAGCACCAGCAACACCGGCACGGATGGCAGGGGCCATAATACCGGCGATGTCTTCGCCACGACGCTTATACGCAACATTTATGATGCCGTTCAGCGTATTTGCGGCTTCCATCTTTGGTCTGATTTTGTCAATATACGCCCCGACTTCTTCCGGCGAAAAGTATTGTTTTAATTTCCCGCCCTGCATCATTGAACGCAAAGAATCTAAGCCAGCACCTTGTCCTGCAACGGCTTGTTCAGCCACCCTGTCAAGCATACCCATCTTAAAGGCCGCCAACTTCATTGCTTTTTCTTTGGCTTCTGTGCCGTTGTTCAGCAACGATTCTAATTCGTTGAAGTTCGCATCGGTGTATTTCTTACCAAACTCGTGTATCTTGCCAAGTTCTTTGCCCAAACGCAATGCCTGATTTGATTCATACAAAACATTGTCCAAATTGTCCAAGATTTGAGTGTTGATACCTTGCGTAAACGCCCCGACCGCCTCTGCTTGGCCGGCTTCTACCTCTGCCTTGAACGCATTGTCGAAAAAGTCTTTGATGTCGTTGACGTCTTGCACCGAGTCGGTTCCTTCCGCCATAATCTTGCGGAAGTGGTCTTCTGCGCCAACGCGCATTTCTGCGTTCATAATACGGTCTACTTCGCCAGCCGGCATTTGCCTGCCTGCCTGTTTTTCCCACGCTGCAATCTTTCTTTGTGCACGAGTGATGGCTTCTGTTTGTTCGATAGAACCCTCGAACGATTTAATAGAACCCGGTTCTACTTTTCCAAACGCGGCTTCAAGGTCTCGCGAACCGTTGTTTTTCAATGTGCGGGTCAAATCATCGAAGTTGACCTTTACATCACGAGCAAGGCTTGGGTTGGCCATAACCTTTTGCTCTGCACGAGCAAGGGCTTGTTTGCGGGCCTCCATAACTGGACCTTTCGCATCCAACCCAAGCAACTGGTCCAAGCCCTTTCTTGTGAAGTCAACCTCATATTTTCCCAAGGTGTTCTTCGAAGTGCCCCAAGCGTTTTCCAACAGGTTTTGTGATAATTTTCCATATTCTTGACGCGTTACGGCATCCGTAGTGTTGATAACCACCTGTTTTGCGTCAGCGGCCTGCCGTTGCATTATACGAGCAAAATCTTTGTCATTTACTAACAACTTTTCAAATGTTGCCTTACCTGCATCATCAAGGTTTTCTGCAACGGTGCCATAGAAGGCCGCCGCGGCTTCTTGTCTCGTTCCGCCTCCGTCAAGAACTGCCTGAGCCGCCTGTTTTCCGCGGGCAACATTTTCGATGCCGCCAGCCGCTTTAATTGCTTTTTTAGTCTTAGAGAATACGCCGGCAATCTTTCCTGCTACACCACCAACGGTAGATAACGCAACGTCCCATCCGGCATTAGATAACCCGCCTTGCCAAAACTTATTCAAAGAATCTAAACCTGATTCAAATTCCCCTGTTGCAGCGACATTGTCAACTGTTTCTTGCATTTGAAACATTGCCTGTGCACCAACGGCGTTGGTTAAAACTTTTGCGCCCCATCCTAGTGCAGCAGAACCACCTTTCGCTACAACCCCTGCCTTTGCAGAATTGGCTAAACCATTTACCCATTTAATACCGGTCGCCATTGCGCCACCGGGCGTAAGAGCACCCGCAATCGTCCCTGCGGCGGAATACCCCGGATGTTCTTCTTTCCATTGTTTCGCTTCGGTGTTGTAATCTTCGCCGGTCAATGCACCCATACCAGCCAATGCAAGCGAACTTAGACCAAGCGTAGCCGCGGAGCCCCACGAGTGAGCAGCCGCTCCGGCACGGGCGAGATTGCGTTCTGCCCTTTCGCTGCTAGCAACACGCTTGCTACGTTCTTTCTGAATCATATCATACGTTTCTTTTTGCCGTTGCGTATAAGAAGTGTTTTCGTCATAATCAGGAACTTGAAGACCAAGTTCTTGCATTTCTTTTACACGGCGTGGCCAAGTGCGTTTGCTATAATCTTCAACCTCAACAGGAGTGCGAGCATTTGGGGCCATCTTTTTGATAGTCCCCCACAAACCGCGCTGTATGTCTTCGTCAGAATAACCTTGTTCACGATATGCTTTGACGGACTGTTTTAAGTTGTCCATCGTATAGCCGTTATCTGTCAAAGCCTTTAATTGAGCGTCAGTAAATTTGATTTCCATTTGCTACTCCCTAATCAAAAGTTAGAGCAATCAGCCCGTCTTTACCTACTTTACCGCTAAAATTGCCTACCGTAGTGTTACCCTGCGACGAAGCCTGTGTATTTCCGCCACCGCGAGTAATACGTGTTTTCCCGTCGCTTGTTTGGCCATACATCATCAACCTGATATATTCAGCACGGGTAATCGGAGCAGGTTCGCCAGCCGCAGCACAGGCGTCATACATTTGTCCGTAGAACGCTTTAATAGCCGGCAATATCTTGTTGGCTTCGCCCGACGCAATCGCTTCCGCCACAGGCACAAAGAACCGTTGTTCTGTTGCGGTGTTGATAACACCAGAACCGCCTTTCGGGAACAACTGCATCAAGTTTTTAACCGATTGCTGAACCAACGATTGTAATTCCTGACGAACATTGTCACGAGCCTGTATGGTTTCATCACTCAAAGCACCGGTTGCACGGCCTAATCTTGTATCAAGCAACGCGTTAGTCGCCGAGAACAAATCTCTGTTGTTTTCGATGAAGTTGACCGCTTCCACAACACCGCCAGATGGCACAATATCGCCGGTCAACGCATCTACGCCAGCAAGATTGCCTTTTGCTTTCGCCGCTTGCACTCTTGCGTTTGCGTTGATTGTCGCAACTTCGATAGCGCGTCTGTTGTCAGCGTCGTTCATATACATATTGGCGTCAACCGTGTATTTGTTGCGGTCAAACGCAGAATCTGCCGTGTAGACGCGGCCTTCATACCCTCTGTCGGCAGCATACATACGGCCCTCTAAGCCTAAATCAGCCGCATATTGTCTGCCTTCTAATGCCCTGTCGGCAGCATATTCAGTGCGGTAATCGCTATGCTCTTGCCTCATCAGTTCTCTTTCATAATCTGCGATTATTTTGTCTGCCTGACGCTCGCTCATACCTCTTTGACGCAATTCTTCACGCAAATAATCTTTGTCCTTTTTCAGCAAGTCGTATTCGCCACGGATGCCGGCGACATCCCTTGAAGCGTCAGCACGTATGTTGGCCACGTTTTCAGCAGAGTCGGCTTTTACGCCTGCCGTCGCAAGACTACCAGCGTTCTTAGCCTGTTGGACAGCAAGGTTGCCAGCGTTCTTTAATAATTGCTGTTGCAACTTGTCGCTTTGGCTGAACAAGAACGTGGATGCAGTTATGTCATCCAAGCCTTCTGTTTCATCAGGCAACAACTGTTTGATGGCCATACCGTATTTGCGCTTTAATTCGGGGTCGTCAGTTTCAGACGCACGCTGTGATAATACTTTTGCACGGTTCATATCGCGCTGATAGCCTTCTGGGTCTTCTTCCATACGAACCTTGTCGTAGTCGTTCATAAGTTTTGCTGTTTTGCCAGCATACGCTTGTGGGTCAATGCCTGTGATAAAGTCAAATGCGTCTTTGGCAAACATCAAGTTTTGCGTAAACTGAGACCGTCTCTGCCGTTGCGAGTGCGGGTCTAAATTTTCTACATCAGCAAAGTTTGCACCTTTCTTGTCTGGTGCCGCTTCATAACCTAAACCCCCAGCAAAACTTACAGGGTTTATGTTTGTGGCGTCAGACAAAAGACCAGTAAGTATTTCTTCCTGCGTCATAGGACTACTCCCTATATGTTATATTTTTCAAGCAACATTTTTTTCAGTGCAGCGGCTTCTTCCGGGGTCATTTCTTCCGGCAATGCGTTGTTTGCGCTCGCTTCTTGCGCTGGGTCAATCGCAGTGTCCTCGGGCAACAAACCAGTATTAGCCGCAATCAGTTTGTCGGCTTCTTCTTTTTCTTTCTTTTTCTGATAATTGTCCCACATACGGCCAGCAGCACCAATTCCAGCAGAAATCGCTTTATTCCACGTATTTGCTCTATTAGCAATCATATTCGCAGCGATGTTCGCTTGATTTATAGTAGACGCCGCAATAGCGTTGCGTGCATCCTTCCATCCTGAAAAATCTAAACTGTATGCCATTATTCTGCCTCCAATGCTTTTCCATAGTTGACTTTATAAAACCCGCTCTCGTCCAATGTTACGGCTTCTGGCACAACTTCCATTACTTCCTGAGCAATCAAGAACAAGTGCTGTTTGCCGTCATCCAAACCAGATTCTTTGGTGTAGCGACCCAAATAGATGTTCAAACCGTTGTGGCTCTTACCGACCAATTTCAAATCTGTTTTTAATCTGCGGTCTGAGAATAACGATGCAACAGCACCAACCAAGCCCGCAGCCATAGTAGCATTGGCTGTTTTGTTTGCCGCAGAAGTTGTAGCACCTGCCTGAGCACGTGCGGCGTCGATAGTCGCTTGGTTTCCTTCTCTCTGCATCTGTATATTCGCCAATGCAGAAGCCAAATCTGTTGCGTTGCCACCAAGTTTTTCCAGTATGCTTGATGTGCCCGTAACACCATAATGCCCTTCGTTGACGCCTTGCAACAACTGATTCAAACGATTGCCATAATATGTATTGGCAAATTTTAATTCTGCATCATCCAAAGCGGAGGCTGTCGCACCAGAACGCAACAGTCCCGAAACCGCTCGGTTGCCCATAACCTTACGTTCTGCCAAGTCACGCATTGACTGGAAGTTCTGGTCGTCTTTAAGGCCATCTACACCACCGAGTAGCAACTTCATATATTCGTCTAACGAAGAAACGCCCGCATTGACATACGGTTCATATAATGACTTTGCTTCGTTCAAATATGCTTCGTTTTGTTCGCCAGCACGTCTAATTTGAGATTCAATCGCAGAATTGCGCGGACTATAACGAACATCTGTGCCACTACCCATTGTGCCAGCACCCGTATTCATCGTCGCGTTCCCTAAATTATTACCAAGAGATGCTACTGAAATCATATTTTTTCTCCTTGGGTTGATGATACCACAAAATGCGTTAAAAGTCAAGGAATAAAGAACCGTTTGCCCGATTTTGGAGCCCGTGTTTGCAGGTGGCACCAGCCGGGTGTATATTTCAGGTCTTCAATATAAAGCCCTAATTCCTCTAACTTCTTTTTGTTTTCTTTTAACCACGCTCCAAGTTTGCCATCAGGGTCGGCAACATCGACTGCTTCCCCTGTCAAATGACAAGAACCGAACGGAATCTTGCTCTCGTCGGTTATGCCTTTTTCTTTGTATATGCGTATCTGGCTTTGTCTGCTTCGTAGGCAGGAACTAAATACCCTAGCGGGCAAAAACCCAAGGGCATTTAGTTTCTCGATTAGTTGACCTGCATTAAAGCAGACCTGAGGTGTGAAGTCTTCCTTCACACACCCGGACCTTACGCTCCTGTTATACCACTCGGCATATACAAACTTCATTACGCTTTCGCCTGCATTGTGACAGTGATTTTGCCTGTTCCACCAGTGACAGACAACTCTTGTGTCGCAACCATTGTTTCATACGAACCAGCAGATTTAATCGCGACCGCAGAGATAGCGCCTTCTGTGATTGTGCAAGTCACAACACCCGGTGTATCGCCTGCTTCGCCCGGAACTTCAACATCAACAGATTCCGCTGTATAACCAGTTCCTGCTGTTTTGATTGTCGCTGCTTTCAATTCATATTTTGGGTTTACATAATCGTCAATCGTGATAACGCCATTGTCAACCAAGTATTCAACAAACGCATCTACATCGGCATAATTGCTTTGCAACACCATAACATCAGCATAGCAATATACAGCAGCAGATGTCGTTGCGCTGGTTGTTGCTACTTTGTATGCGATTTCGGCTTCATCACGAGATGCAGAATACGTGCGAACCAAACCAATTTTCAGGTCTGTGCCGAAGTTTCCGTCAACTTGTAAGTATTTACCATCGCCATCGACCAATACTACACGGTCGGTTTCGATGGTGCCTGAAAACAGCCCGTGTTGAGGAGTGTTTTCGTATTTGACTTCTGTCAAATGGTCAATGTTCAGTTTATACATAGTTTTCTCCTATTTTTTCTTTCCTTTTCCGCAAGCCATATTTACCTCCCTTGGTTTGATAGCCCACCGTTTCTTATAAACTCCAAGCGTTTCCACTCGGCGTATTCTTGGGCGTTCAAAGAGCCTTTTTGGTTATTGCACTTTTTACACGCCCAAATCGTATTGCTCGGCCCTAGTTCTTTTTGCCGAGAAAGCGGTGGTTCGTGCTCGACCGTTGCTTCTGACAACGGGAACTCTTTAAGACAATACGGACAGCAGAAAGTGTATCTGTCGCCGTAAAGTTTCTTCCACCGCTTTTTCATTATTTTTTCTTAGCCTCTGCTTTGTCCAAAACTTCTTGGTCTTTCTTCGGGTTAAAGATAGACAGCCAGTTGAATATCTTTACCAGCAATGCGACAAAATTGTCGTCTTTCTGTGTTGGTGTTATTTTGACGAACGCAGATGCTGCGCCTACCAACCCACCAAAGCAAGCCAGTATATTTACCCAGTTTTCCATAAACCAGTTCATTTTTTACTCCTTTTGTTTTCCATCATTGTCTTTACTTCTTGTAAAGTTTCTGATATGCCGTCCACCTTCGTATCTAAACGAATTATCAAATCGTGGTCGGCATCGTATTTATCAACTTTCTGTTTCAAATTATGAATCTCCGCTCTCATAGCACCATACGATACTCCAATCGAAATCAACGCGGTAACAATTTCAGATAGATATTGTTCCATTTTTTATTCCCCTGTTTTAATCCAAAGTTTCAGCCCATCTTGCTTTGTAAAGGTTATTTCGTTTGTAGCAATACCAGCAGTTGGTTTTTCTGCGGACACGGCAAACTGGCAGTGACCTTTAACCACAATGTGATAAGTCTTTCCGACTTCCATTTCGCGTGGCATCAAAAATTCCAACTCTTCCCATTTTCCCTTGGTATAAATCTGCACCGGTTCGGGTTCCACAACGGGTTCTTCAACCACTGGTTCCTGTTCTAATACTTCTTCTGGTTCCATTTTCTTACTCCTTATTGAATTGTGACCGTCACTTTGTTGTCAAGGTTGGCGCCTTCCGCTTCTTGAACGGTTAGTGTGACCGCCGCATCATACCGCGCTTCCAATTCCAACCCATCCAAACTCGCCTGCGTGATTTCCAGCGCGTTATCGCCGTCCGTTACTTGTAATGTCTGCCCTGCGACAGATTCCGTTGTCGGTGTCGCCAATGGATACAATAAGATTACTGGTGTGCCTGCGGTGGCTTGGTCGGCTAACCATTGTTTGAACTTTGTCATATCGGTTAAAGTTGTATTTACGTCAAACCAAAAATCAACTTCTGTTCCACGGGCGGTTGAAATTCTAGAAAAACCTGTATTAAAAGAGAAATGTGTGCAATAAGCATTAGTTGCTCCTATACTACTAACCCCCGAAATAACATTGTCGGCAATATATCTATAATAATTTCCTGCCGAGGAAGCGTTTCTGGTTATTTCTGAACCGTCAAACACCTTTACCCCGACATTTCTCGTGACAGCCCCCGACAGTATTTCCTGTTCGTCTTGATAATTGCCAACCTTTAACAACATTTCCGCTGTCGCTGTGCCACCATCAAAGTATGGTTCGTATTCTGTTGCGGTCGAACCTTGTTCAATTTGGAAACCATCTAACAATTCTGCATCAGAAATTACATCATTAGAATGCTTTACATAAGTTGCAACATAGGGATAACCTTCGGGCACCGTTATTGTTGCTGTTTTACTTGACGCTGTCCCGATAGATAACACTACACCATTGTCTGTACTTTGAGGTTGTTGTGTATTATATGCAATCACTCTCATTGATGCCTGTGTGGGGGTACTTGTCACCCTAGTTATAGTATAAGTTTCCCCAATTTGCAAAGGATAAATTACTGTTCTAAAACCATTTAGCGGAACAAATGTGCCATCATCTCTTGGAAAACCGTTTATTAAAACATTTGGCATATTTTTATCAAACAAATTCTTACTGTGGACATTTATCGTTTCCACAGTGCCAGAAGTTTTAATACTATAATAACTGAAATCATACCCTAATGAAGTCGGAGTGCCAGTTGGTTCGTAAAAAGTCCCAGTATATGTATCGTAATACCCCAATACACCGTCACTAACCCGTTCGCACGGTATCAACTTTAACCGACCGTCAACTACAAAAGAGCCATATAAATTACCGCGCAGTTTTGACGAAGTCCCAGTCAGAGTTGTGGCCGCCAAAAGTAAATTATTTGCAGATTCAAAAGTCATCGGTGCCCAAGTGCTGTCTTGCGGCATACCGGAAGTTCCCGTGGGTGTGAAAACCACATCGAATCTTTGTCCCATATTAGCCGAAGACCAATAAGACAAATATGTTCCGTCACCATAACGCAAATACTTGCTTCCACTTGTTGCGCTAACATATAAGTCATAGTTGTCGGTTGCATCTGTCCCTTGATAACACCCAAACACATTACAAGCGGCGGTTACGCTAAACGATATACGAATAGTGTCACTGCCGCGTAAGTGGAACCCGGTAATTTGCCACAAAACGTCATTATCACAAGCATACCCTAAAACGCGTCTATATTCAGATGGTAATTCCGAATCTTGGAATCCCAACACCCCATTATTACTCACAATATCAACTGGTGCATCTTGGGTTGGTGTGCCGTTCTGCTCTGTTCCACCAAATGCTTTTACATAGGTCAGGGAATCTGCGATTGCATCGGGCAATACTAATGGCGATACAGCAGGGCCAACTACGACTGCTTCTGAACCACCTGTCAGAATTGCGTTATAAACCTTGCCTTTAACAGCAGGGTCTGACGGGTCTCCGATTAAAACAATTTGATAAACCTTACCCGCAACAGTTGGTGCTGTCGGGTCGTTGATTATACGAGCACGATAAACTTTACCGCCTAGGGTTGCGGCAATTTCTTCGCTGACCTTGTGGACCTGATACACAGCCCCCCTTGTCTGCGGGTCTGTCGGGTCTACTTTGGTAACTTGGTATTCAACACCACCCATAACTTCTCCTTATTGTCCAGTGCGAGCCATCTCGCACAAACGCTCCCTAGAAATAACTTGTGCCGCGGTTTTGGCGTTATTCACATACGTAGTCATATCAACGCAACTGAGGGTTGACGGACTCGATGACTTCATTAGGCCACAACCTGTTAAAACACTCGTCATTATTATTACCGATAAGCCTCTGAAAGTCAAGTATTTTCTTATTCGCTTCTGTAAGTGCTTGCGCTTGTCTTTGCGTAGTCGCAAGTAATTCGGACTTGACTTTATCGCCGCCAGCAGTATAGCCCGTCTTAAACGCATATAAATGCGTTCCGAACAGTATAAGGCAAATCGCTCCACATAGATAGACATACTTCATTTTAACTCCACGCTATACGCATAAATAATATAACGCCAGCACCGCCTGTGCCGCCTGTGCCGGGAGAACCAGCAATGCCAGCAGTGCCATCCGTCCACGCACCGCCGCCACCACCGGGGCCACCATAAACCGCCGGAATCGAAACGTTCATCAAAGGACAACCTGTTGGACCGCCACCACCACCGCCACCAAGATTGTTATACAACAACTGAACATTTGTCAGTGACAAAAAGTATTCCGTATTTGTTAAATCGCTCTGCATCGGGGTTAAACCACGACCGCCACCGCCCGGGTTGCCGTTTTCAATGGCTGTTATCATATTTCCGTGGTTACTTTCATAAGTGCCAGACGTTCCGTTAAAGCCCGTTCCGCCTTTATTTGTTTGCGTATAACTGCTGTAAGTAGACAACATAGTTTGTCCGTTTTGACCAGCATACGCGCCGTCCCCTCCATTAGTAGCAGGGTATCTATCTTGGTTATTGGTCATTGTTTTTGCGTGACCGCCGCCACCACCGCCGGACCCGCCGTCCCCTCCGTTGGAACTCTTTTGTTCAGGAGTTCCGCCAGTAGCAAAACCGCTTTTCCCGCCAGATGCAGTATACGTATCTTCGCCAACAACAATATAAGAATTTCCACCGTTCTGATTGGTTGTCCCGCCTTGGCCAACGCTAAACGTAACCTGTTGCCCGGCCTTGTTTGAAATCATAACCTCTTGAATCAAAGCATAGCCGGAACCACCTCCGCCACCACCGTTGGAGCCAGAAGACGAACGTATACCGGAATCTGCCTGACTAGAAGAAACTTGTCCGCCGGCACCACCACCAACAAGCACAAAGCGATACTTTCCATATTGCAATGTTTGTGTGCCAGAAATTGTGACAACGTTTACCGTTTGTCCATCGATAGCACTCAAAGTTAGTTGGTCGGTATAATTAGACGTAACGGTTGCGTTTCCTGTTTCTGTGACGCCACCAAGAACAGCCGTATAGGTTATGTATGTTCCCGCAGGGACAGCGACGGACGCACCACCCCAACCTTGTGCTAACTGAGATGACCCGTTGTATATCGTAACCAAGGCTTCTGCTGGGTCAGAGGTAATCGTTACCACATAATCGTCAATCAGCAATGTGACAGGCGGCAAGACTTTGTCTTCCCCTTGCATTACCCAATGCCCTGTCTGCGTGATGTAATACTGTTTTTCCACAGACCAGTGTATATCGTCATCGACAACGCAGTCTATCGTAACCTGCGAATTGCCCGTAACGCGAGAATTTGGCACCTCTACGCCGTTTTCTTCTTTCCACATAGAAATTAAAGCGGCAGGGGTGTTGCAGGCCAGCGTGCACGTCAACGCCTTTTTTGTCATAGTAATAGCACCGAGATTGGTCGTCGTTAGGTAGCCGGCCTGCGATGGGAAATTCCTTGTAATCGTATTATACCCAGATTTTGTTATTGTCAACACGACGCTACTTGTGCAAGGCGCAGTGCAAGACAGCCCAGATGTTGGGTCGCCAACGCCTGTATTCCAAGAAATCGTAGCGTCCGCTGGGTCAATGCTTTCCATATAAATTGTGGAGTTCAAGGTTCTGGCAATCGTGATTGGGTTTGTGTCTTGCGGAGACGCAGGAATCAAGCGACTCCCGCTGTAAAAGTCCATACCTGTATGCGAAATACTATAAGTAACCGTGCTTCCTTGTGGCACGCTGATTGTGCCGGTATTACTAGTTCTTGAACCGGAAGCCATCGAAACCGTAGAATCTGCCGGAGTTGGCACGACAGTAAATGTCCACATAGGAAGATTTGTTATTTGCACGCGTTTTACGGCGGGACCGGTTACCGTCACGGTAGTTGGCCCTTCGGTTTCATAATCTGTTTTAGTTACGGTATAAGTGACCGGTGTGCCGAGTGGCACGTCGATATAGTTGCCAGCCCCTTGTGTGTAACCCGAGGCCGTAATCGTGACCGTTATACCATCTGTTTGTTCGTTTTGCTGAGCGTCTAAGTAATAGGCATAAACTTCGAAGCGAACATAATTAGCGGGGTCTCTTTGCGACTCTTTGATAGCAGTCATTAAATCTTGACTAAATATCTTCATAACCGCTCCTTATGCAGCAGTGAGTTTACGTATCGCCCCTAATACCCACGCATTTTGTGTTGTATCAAACTCATAGTAAATGTTGTAGAACCCAACGCTTGAAATATCAGGTGCTGCGCTGGACCCAAAGTATTTGTTGTCAGCAAATGTGACCGTGTAGGCAATATCAGGTTTATGCAACTGCACAACCAACTGATGTAATTTGCCCAAATCATCGCCAGACACAGCAGGGCTTTGCAATGTTGCAGAACCAGTCAAAACGACCTTGTTGACCGCATTGTCTATCAACTGTATCGTGCCAGACGAATTTGTCGGCACAACCACGCTGATTTGGTCCATTTTACCCGCCAAATCTACCGATAGGTTCTGAATCTTTGATTGTGGTATGTTTGCAGGGATGTCAGAGACTTCTAAATCTGCGCCCTCTAATACCAACCCTTTTGCATCGTAACGAACTTTGCACTTCCAATAACCTGCCGGCACAGGGGTAATCGCTTCATTTGCTTGCACAAAAGTCGTCATCAAATCAGATGGCAGGTCGGACATTTCGATGTCGCCACCACCAGTAACAATACCGTCTTCGTTGTATGTGATTTTGCACTTGGTCGCGGGCGTCATTGACGTAACCTTTTTTAACAAAGGAAAACCGCCGGTTGTAGAACCGTCGTGCACACGAATTGTTTTTAATGTTTTATCGTAAGTAAATTCGCCCTCCGCTCCAACGAACCCGCTGCTAATATATTCCGCGGCCGTTCCGCGACGTCTTTGAACCTGTGTTGCCATAATTTTCTCCTTATCTTTACTATACTATTTTTTACCCCAAAAGTCAAGGTTTTTATGATGCTGCTGCCATACCACATACTACTATCGCACAACCGGCCTGCGTGCTCCCGGCACTAGTCTTCCAACGAACTTGTGACGCCGAATATGGCCACGCATACGTATAGTTCCCGTTGTCACCACCCTTAGCAAGCCATACTGCGTATTGCTTGTTTGCCATAGTTACTGGCAAGTCGGCAGTTTGAACTGTTGTGGTTGCGATAATGTTCATAAAGCCCTGTTCTACCCAACCGTCGGCATACTTGCGATACCATTTATAACCAGTTGCTACTGTCGGTGCCTGAAACTCCACAACTTCGTGACCACCACCGCCACCGCCTGCGTCAAGGGCTATTGTGTCATCACTTGCTTGATTTAATGTAAACGAACCTTTGAATACACCACCCTGCGTTATTGTGATTGTTGGATTGTTGACTGTTGGAGTTTGGCCGTCTGCGCCTTTTGGTATTCCAAAATCAAACACGGCCGCAGAACTAGTGCCAACATTAGTCACGGTAGCAGAAGAACCGGCTGGTAACGTAGTAATTGTGCCAACAGAAATCGTTGCGGCAGCACCGGCTGCGCCGGCCGGCCCCGTTTCCCCTTGCGGCCCCTGTGGCCCGGTGGCCCCGGTAGCCCCTTGTGGACCTTGCGGTCCTGTTGCTCCCGTAGGGCCTTGTGGACCTGTTGGCCCAGTAGCACCAGTTGCCCCCTGAGGCCCTGTGATGTTCTGTGTCTGCGGGTTTGGTAAGCCACCGTTATTTGTCCACGATATATTTCCGCTCGCATCAACCGAGGGTGTAAAATAAGGACCGGTAGGACCTGTTGGACCGGTAGCCCCAGTAGGCCCTTGTGGACCCTGTGGGCCTGTTTCTCCTTGTGGGCCAGTTTCCCCTTGTGGACCCTGAACGCCCTGAATACCCTGTTCTCCCTGAGGGCCAGCAGGGCCTTGTGGCCCCGTTTCCCCTTGTGGTCCTGTGTCTCCCTGAGGGCCAGTAGGACCCTCGCTTCCACGTGGTATCGTAAACTTCAATTTAACATCTGTGTCAGTCCCGACGTTTTCTACTTCTGCGTCACTTCCGGGCTGACTCGTCACGGTTTCTACGACTTCAATCGTAGCACCACCGCCTCCACCGCCGCCTTCTTTTTCAGCAAGACGCTTCAAAAACAAATACCAGATGAACTCCATAGAGCCATCTGTTTTTTGTATTGGCTGATGAATAGAAGGTATGCCTTTTGTTATTGTGGTCGTCATACCAAGCCCTCCTCTGCATCCATCGCAGCACTAAGCACATTTACCATACTGGCCGTTGAGAAACGAACCCTGTATGTGCGTAAAGTCGAAGAACCTAAGCGTCTGAATTGCAGTTTTTTGCGATATTCGCCAATGTCGCCAAGATGCAACATACGCTGCCCGCACCAAGTATAACCACCATCGTCAGACCAACTCAGCATAACTCGGTCGTTTGGCCCTAAACCAACATCGACATCAAGGGTCAAATTGTAGAAAAACATACGTCTTTTGGCCTCAGATTTGATGGTTTCGAACACAAACTCACGGCAAATTGGCACGCCGTTATCTGTATAAACCAATGGGTCCATAGTGTAAAGTTTGTCCGTGGTGCCGCTCGACACAAGCATTTCGCCGTTAGGGCGGCGTATCACGTATTCTCCTTCCCACTCGCCACCGTCTCCGGTTTCCCGTTCTACCCACGATGACGTTGTAATATCATACTGCAATGTCTTGCCAAACTTCTTGAACTTCAACAGATAGAAAGTATGGCCGTTTTGCGTAAATATCTGACCAATAACACCGTCTCTTTCTTTCTGTGTGTCTAATGTGCCCCAACTGCGAATCATATCAAGCAGGGCGGGGGTTGAGATTTCTTTCAAACTCGAATAATTATCTGCGGCATATATCATACCGTTCGTGGCATAGAAATAAAATACCGTTTCGTGTGTTGCGATGCTGTTCTTGAATACGCAGCCTTGGTTCACATAGGCCCCCGGCACGTGGGCAAAGAAGTCATTATCGGCTTCCCCAGTAGGCGCAACAACCTCGATGCTATTCGCGCCGAAGCACCACAATTCGCGCATATTCGACGCCAGAGCCGACAGATTGGTAAGTTCAGTGTCCAACTGGAACGAATACACCATTTCGTGGCCCAGCACTTCCGTGTATTGAATATAAGAATTACCAGTAATTTGACAAGCGGACACAAAAACACCTGTGATATACGCAATGGAAGTGTATTGTGCATCGGAGTTGGGAGTAATGACACTCGCTATATTCCAACTTGTCGGGTCTAGGGAGTTTTCGCCGAATAGGTCCACGAAATACAATTTCTTGTTGTCAGGGTTCAACATCATTACTGTATCGCCGTTGCACACCATTTGCACTGGCGCAGTTGGTTGCGTCCACCCTTCCGTAGCCCAGTATTTCGATACGACTTCGACAACGTCGCCCGTGTCAGGGCGTTTATAAACTACACGAATAATATCGGTTGTCACATATACTAGAAAATCGCGCAAATAAATCATACCCAAAATAGGCTGATTCCCGCCCAAATCGTAGTATTCTTTAAGACCGGGTGTTCCGATAAGCATATAAGCACTAGAACCCGGGGCTTTTTCAAAGAGCATATTTAGCAAACGTTCTGAACTAAACGGTTTTGAACGAGATTGGTATGTTTGCTGTGGTAATTGCAGATTCATTATAACCACCTTTGGTTTGGCGTTATGTCATACGATTCATCTTCATTATCGTGCAACATAGCGTTTTCTTTGCTCTCCTTCGCCCTTGCTTCCAAAATTTGCTGTCTGTCTAGTGGCGCACCGTATTGAGCGGCCAACTGTGCCGCTAACCCATCTTCTACGGCTTCATAGTATTCTTCGGGGAAATCTGGGGTGCTGCGTGCATCACTCAGGAGCGTAATGGGTTCAACATACGAGAACCTCAGATACTCCCCAAACTTTGTTGGCGTGCCCCAAACCATCAGTTTTCCGTCTTTCGCATCACGGAAGAAACAGTAGTTTACAGGTTCGCCGTTTGTTTCAACTGGTAACAATAAAAAGTCTTTCAATGCCAAAGAGTTCATAGGTAATTGCATCAAACTGACTAAACTCAATTTCATTGTGTTCATAATCGACTGTGGGCGACCTATCTGTTTGCCGTATAAATACGCCAGAGTAGGCTCTTTTGTTACTATGCTGTCACTATACAGCAAAGAGAAAACAGCCACGTCAGAGACGAAATACGCCTTTTTATCGTCGAAGAATATATCGAACACTCTGCCCGGGACTATAACTTGCGGCGTCCAAATCGGGTTAAAGTCATTTGCGGTAAAGATTTGTGTGCCGACTACGCCATCGACAAGGTAGCCATAAACCGCGATAAACGCACAGCCGTCTTTGGAGCCCCACGCCGTTTGCGCCGATAACATCATAGGCATTGGTAAAAATGTATGCCCGTCAAGCGTAAAACTGCAAGAACGCTGCGTGTTCAGATTCATCAAGCGGTCGCCAATCACGCAACGGTTTTCGGCATAAACGCCAGCATCCATAAAGTGC
>Ga0247610_10001054_pt1 | contig 35249 bp, 24 predicted proteins | sample 174DNAGHGhighgp2_FD_193483 | JGI IMG/M metagenome (GOLD analysis project Ga0247610, IMG submission 193483) | Sheep rumen microbial communities from Palmerston North, Manawatu-Wanganui, New Zealand - 1742 DNA GHGhigh gp2 | ecosystem: Host-associated > Mammals > Digestive system > Stomach > Rumen...
AGTGAACGGAGCAAGATAAATGGTGAATGGACGTATAGTCATATTGAACGGTCCGAACCTTAATTGGTTAGGCAGACGTGAGGCGGCGATGTACGGTACATTGTCGATGGAGCAGATTATGCTTGACCTGCAACAATCGTACCCGGACGTGTACTTCACGTACTACCAGTCTAACCATGAAGGTGACCTGATCGACAGGCTGCAGGAGCCGTTGGAGCAAGTCTCGTGCGGACAGGAGCCTGTGACCGGCGTGGTGCTCAATGCCGGCGGCTATACGCATACCAGTGTGGCACTGCGCGATGCCGTGGCTATGTGCCCCGTACCTGTGGTAGAATTGCATATTACAGATATATCGCAGCGTGAAGCCTTTCGCCGCGTATCGCTGCTGACGGATGTGTGTGCACATTCGATCATTGGTCATGGTACAGCAGGTTATGCCGAGGCTGTACAATGGCTGTTAGATAACCTTAAAAAACCAATAGTATGAAACGCCTGTTAACCTTAGTAGTATTCATAACTGTCCTTACCGGGGTAGTAAAGGCGCAGAACCTGATTACGGGTACGGTGTTCGATGCCGGTTCTGAGCAACCGCTGGATTATGCCAACGTGGTTGTGTATCGTGAAGGGGAAGACGTTCCGCTGGACGGAACGACAACCGACGAGGATGGTATGTTCTGGCTCTACCGCAAGGTTAAGGCCGGCAATTACAAGGTTACGGTCAGTTTCATGGGATATATCGACCAGGTATTCAGTGTCCACCTGTCGGGTAAGGAGGTGAGTCTGGGTAAGATTTATCTGGAGGAAAATACGCGGGCTCTGAAGGAGGTTGAGGTTGTAGGGCAGGGCAGTACAATGCGGTTTGAGTTGGATAAGAAAGTGTTTACTGTGGATCAAAGTATATCGTCTGCGGGAGCGAGTGTGAGCGAGGTGCTGGAGAATATCCCCTCGGTGGAGGTGGATCAGGAGGGAACAATCAGTCTGCGTAACTCCGAGGATGTGGAGATATGGATCAACGGCAAGCCGGCAGGTCTGACCGCCGAAAACAGGGCGGAGATCCTGCAGCAGATGCCTGCCGATGCAGTCAAGGAGATAGAACTGATCACCAATCCTTCCGCCAAGTTCAGCCCCGAAGGTACGGCAGGTATCATCAATCTGGTGCTCAAGAAGGATCGTAAGGCAGGGTATTACGGCTCGGTGAACGTAGGCATCGATTACGCGCTGGCTAAGCCGTGGACCACACTGCCGAGCGGCAAACTCGGATTCAATATCAATTTCAACAAAGGCATAGTGGACGCCTATATGAATGTCGGCTACAATTACCGCAACTCCAACGGCGCGTCGAACTCCGACCGGTACAATTTTATGCCGACCGATACAACGCGTCTGATCAAGTCCGGCGAAGGTCAGAACCGCGGTGGCGGAGGTATGTTCCTGCGTGCGGGAGTTGATGTGCATGTCACCGACCGTTCCACAATCGGCTTGTCGGGATTCACTGTGGTATCGCAACCCAACGAGCCTACGATAGGCAAGGGTAATTTCTTCTCAGGCTTCCGCAATGCACCTGTGTTGTATGAGTTGTATGATGTGAACAAGTATGTCAATCCGCAGAGCGCCGACAATACGGAAACTCTGCTGCGCTCCTACCACCGTGACCAGAGCGGCGTTATGACTCACCCGACATACAACGCCATGCTCAGTTGGCAGTTTGAGATCAGCAAGATGCACAACTTGTCGATGAGTGCACAGTACGACAACAACCGGTTTATACAGGATCAGTTCTATTCGCAGTTTGAGACGCAAACGCCTGACGACAAGCAGGTGCAGGAGCAGTACTCCGACACCCGTAACCAGTCTTTGCAGTTGAAGGCGGATTATGAGTTCAAGCTCGCGTCGGATATGCGTCTCGGTGCCGGCTGGCAGACCACGTTAGCATGGCGATCAGCCAGCTCCGATGCCTGGGACGGACCGAATCGTGCAACGCACCTGGAGAACTATTACAACAACTTTGTCAACAACGAGCAGAACCATGCGTTCTATCTGACCTACGGTTATACGATAGCCGAGCGCCTGTCAGTTATGGCTGGTCTGCGCGGCGAGATCTTCCGTCGTGACCTGAAAACGGAATATTACGATTCGCCGGGGCACTTGACTTCTATTGCTTCTGACACTCTGTACTTCCAGTTGTATCCGTCGGTGTTCGCCAGTTACGATTTTGGCGGTGGTCATGAGTTGCAGATAAACTATACGCGCCGTGTTGAGCGTCCGCGCGGCAGGCAGATCAACCCGCGCATGGACTTCTCCGACTCCACGAACATCAGTTTCGGTAATCCGGCATTGCTGCCGTCATACTCGTCAAGTGTGGAGTTGAGTTATCTGAAGAACTGGGACAGACATGTGTTGTCAGCGGGATTCTTCTGGCGTTTCCGCGAGGGTGTGATCCAGAATATCAAGTTCATGGACAGCGGCACGATGAAGAACACGTTCGTCAACTTCAAGACGCGCCATGAGGTCGGTATAGAGTTGGTGGCTAAGAACAAACTGTTCGGCGAGATAATCAACCTGACAACATCCGTCCAGATGTACTACAACGGCTCAGCCGGTGGAACGTTTACTTCGGACTTGTACGGCACGGACTTCTCGGTGGTTATACCCAAGCGCGACGTGTTTGCAGCCAACGTGAGCTTGAATGCGCAGTTTATGTTCACCAAGACTTTCTCCGGCTCGCTGTCTGCCCGTTACCGTTCGCCGCATGTGCTGGCACAAGGTATGACCACGCACTCCTATTCGATTGATGCAGGCTTGCGTAAGACCTTCTTCGACAAGAAACTTATTCTTGCGTTCAACGTGCGGGATATCTTCAACTCCCGTGCGCGGCGCAATACTACGTACGGTGATGGATTCTGGCAGTTCCAGGAGAATCGCTGGAATAGCCGCCAGGTCAGCTTGAGTATCACGTATAACTTCGGCAACCAGCAGACGAAGAAGAAGTCCGCTCGTTCGGACGATTCAGACGGAGGTGATGATTTTGGTGGAGGTGATGAGTAAATTGAAAATTTAAAACTGAAAATTGAAAAGACGTTTATTAACTATACTGTTGCTACAGGCGATTGTCTGTTCGTTGTGTGCGCAAGGGCGTCGCACAACCGGCATGAATAATCCGTATTACGACGAGAAACGCATACATTTCGGCTTCTCGCTTGGCGTGAACATGATGAGTTACATAGTTACCGAGTCGCTCGTTCCGCAGGACGGCGAGATGTACCATGCCCGCGTCAGCAGTCTGTTGCCGGGGTTTGCTGTAGGGTTCATCACCGATGTGCGTCTGGCTAAGTATCTTGACTTGCGTATCACGCCCACCTTGCAGTTCTCGTCGCGTACACTGACGTTCAAGAACGAGAGCGGCAATCCGTTGCCGTACGGCCGTCTGCCGGAGCAGAGCATGCTGTCGTTGCCGATAGAGATCCCTGTCACCCTCAAGTGGACAGCACTGCGTGAGGGCAACTACCGTCCGTATCTGACCGGCGGCATGGGTATAAGTTACGACTTTACCAACGACAAAGAGCGCCCTCTGCTTCACCGCCCGCTTGATTATTTTCTGGTATTCGGTATTGGCTGTGACTTCTACATGAGTTGGTTCAAGTTCTGCCCCGAGATCCGCTATCAGTTGGGCTTCAACAATATGCTCACGCCCGTGTCCGAGCGTCCCGAGTTGTCCGAACCCGACTATTTCTATACCAACGCGCTATCTCATCTGCGCAATCAGGCTATCGTTATCATCTTTAATTTTGAGTAGGTATGCGGCGTGCGGTCTTTCGACTCTCGACTATTGTCTTTCGACTTTCGACTATTGTCTATTGTCTCTTATCCTTCACCTCGTGTCGCGAGGAGCAGGTCAGTTATGATCCCTCGTTACGACTCACTCTGTCGGTCGATTCGTTGGCGTTCGATACCGTGTTCACCGGTTTTGGTACGAGTACACGGCGTGTGACCCTGTATAACCCCAACGCCAATGCGCTGACTATCGATAGCGTGCGGCTGCTTGACGGACGGTTCTTCAGCGTGAATGTGGACGGAGAGGCGGATAGCCGGCAGTGGCAGCAGATGATTATCCGTGGCAAAGATAGTGCGTTCATCTTTATCCGTGCGTATATTGATCCGCTGGGGCAGAACAACCCGCTTATTATCAACGATGAGTTGCAGTTCGCCTATAACGGCAACCGTACGTCGTTGCTGCTCTCTGCCATAGGTCAGGATGTAACGGTGCTGAAGAAGTCAGATTTTCAGGCCGAGTATGTCCTGAAGGCGCAAAAGCCTTATCTGGTGCTTGATACGCTAATCTTCCGCAAGGACCTGACTATCGAACCGGGTGCCACGCTGTATATGCACAATCAGGCAACGATTTTTGCTCTGGGCAATGTGTCTGCCCAAGGCACGCCTGATAAGCCGATTATCATCCGCGGTTACCGTACCGACAACCTGTTTGATTCCGTGCCATACGCCTATGCTTCCGGTCAGTGGAACGGCTTCTATATGCTCCATACGGGCACGGATGCGCGGACGTATGCGTTCCGTTATGTGGATGTGTTAAGCGGCAATGTTGGGCTGTTCTGTCAGTCGGAGAACCGTACTGCGCCGCTGCCGCAGTTGACGGTTGACGGATGCAGGATTCACAATATGTCGGTGTACGGGCTTGTTTGCCTCAATACCGATGCCACGATAGCCAACAGCGAGATATCCAACTGTGCATCCTACGGCGTTTATCTGCAGGGCGGCACGCATACGCTGGTGCATAACACGGTGGCAGCGTTCTTCGGTTATCCATATACCAACCTGAATATCCACAGCACACCGCGCGAGGATGTGGCTGCCGTGTTCATCAACAACCTGAGCAAACTGATGGCTCCCATGCAGACGTACATGTACAATAATATAATCACGGGCGCGCGTACGAACAATCTGGTACTTGCTGCACCGCTTCCGGAGCACTATATCGGTGCGTTCCGCGGCAACTATATCAAGGCGGATACGTTTGCCTTGCCGCAGTTTGAAGCGAATGTGTATGCCACGGATAGTGACACCGTGTTTGTCAACAACTATTTTCTGTACAAGCAGTACCGTTACTTCGATTTCCACTTGGATTCCGTCTCGCCGGCGATAGGTATAGGTGATGCGTCTGCTGCAGCTGCTTATCCCGAGGACCGTGAGGGTAACAGCCGCTCCGCTCGCGTTGATGCAGGATGTTATCAATACAACAACTAATGATATGAAAAAATTTACTACGCTCATGGCAGCAACAGTGGCCCTCTTCGGTTGCCAAGTCAGCAAGCCGAACTACGAATCTGTAATGGATTATCCGGTTAAGTCCGGTAGCGTGCAAGAGGTGACCTACAGTCCTGCTTCCACACAGTTCTCGTTATGGAGTCCGAATGCCGATTCCGTACAGTTAAGTATCTATGAGTCCGCCGAGTCCGCCGCACCGATATGCCGGCAGTGGCTCAAACGTCAAAAGGATGGTTCGTGGCAGGCTGCGGTCAAAGGTGACCTTCTGGGGCAGTTCTATGCGTTCCGCGTATGGGATCCGCTGTTGCAGTACGAGCAGGAGGAGACCCCTGGTATCTTCGCCACAGCAGTGGGCGTGAATGGTCGTCGCGGTGCTATCATCGATATGCGCAGCACCGATCCCGAAGGGTGGAGTAGCGACAGCCGTCCGGCTATGAGCCGGGTGGCGGATGCCGTGATCTACGAGTTGCATCACCGCGACTATTCGATTGATCCGTCCTCCGGCGTGGAGCATAGGGGTAAGTTCCTTGCCCTGACAGAGCACGGCACGCTGTCGCCGCAGGGATTATCTACGGGTATCGACCATCTCAAGCAGATGGGCGTGACGCATGTGCAGATTTTGCCGTCGTACGACTACGGCTCTATCGATGAGACGCGTCTGGCTGATAACCGCTACAACTGGGGTTACGACCCGATCAACTACAATGTGCCCGAGGGCAGTTATTCCACCGATCCGTACGACCCTGCGTCGCGTATCCGCGAGTTCAAGCAGATGGTTCAGTCGTTGCACGAGGCGGGTATTCGCGTCATACTGGATGTGGTGTACAACCATACGTACGATGTTGCGCACAGCAACTTCACGCAGACCGCTCCCGGCTACTTCTACCGCACGCGTGAGGATGGTTCGCTCGGTAATGCTTCCGGCTGCGGCAACGAGACTGCCAGCGAACGACCTATGGTCCGCAAGTTCATGCTTGAGTCTGTACGCTGGTGGGTGGAGGAGTACCATATCGACGGTTTCCGCTTCGATCTGATGGCTATCCACGATATACCTACCATGAATGCTATCCGTGCCATGCTGGATGAGATCGATCCTACTATCCTCTTGTACGGCGAGGGATGGGCAGCCGAGACGCCGCTGCTGGAGGAACCGTTGCGTCCGATCAAGGCTAACATTGCGGCTATGCCCGGCATAGGTGCGTTCAGCGACGAACTGCGCGATGCCCTGCGCGGACCGTTCTATGATGATCATCAGGGCGCTTTCCTGGCAGGACTACCGGGCAACGAACAGTCTATCCGCTTTGGCATCGTGGGAGCCATCGATCATCCGCAGGTGGATATGACCAAGGTTAATTACTCGCAGCAGCCATGGGCGTTGCAGCCGACGCAGATGATCTCGTATGTGTCGTGTCACGACGATATGATGCTAACCGACCGCCTGCGCGCCAGCGTCAAGCCGGAAGGAAGTCGAAAGTCGAAAGTCGAAAGTCAAAAGACAATCTGCGACGATGAACTGATGCGCCTGGATATGTTGGCTCAGACGGTTGTGCTCACCTCGCAGGGACTGCCGTTCCTGTGGAACGGTGAGGAACTGATGCGCGATAAGAAAGGTGTACACAACAGTTATTGCAGCCCGGACAGCATCAATGCCATCGATTGGAACTTGAAAGCCCGCAACCAACGCTTGTGCGACTATTATGTCGGCTTGATTGCGTTGCGCAAGGCGCACCCGGCCTTCCGGCTTGGCGATGCCGAATTGGTACGTCAACACCTGGAGTTCATCGACACCCCGGAGTGCACCGTTGCTTTCCGCCTGAAGGATAACGCCGGCGGGGACGCGTGGAAGGATATTGTGGTTATCGCCAATGCCAAGCGCGAAGCGGTGATGGTTGAACTCCCCGACGATGAACCCTATACAGCCGTTGTGGCAAACGGAGTAGTGAATGCCGAGGGCTTGTTCCGTTGCGAAAAGACTGCAGTCGTTGCTCCACAATCCGCAATGATCCTGCATAAGTAGGGCGAAAATCCAATATCTCGTTATCGAATCTTTCTCTCCTGACTTAGCATGTCATGCGAGTGATTCTGCCTGCCGCATTTTTGCGGCAGGCTTCTTCCTATATTGCGCTTTCCGTTAAATTTCGTACTTTCTCGCATATATTTCGCACTTTTTCTTATTTTCATTTGCATAATTCAAAATATTTTTGTATCTTTGCAGCCGAAAAAGTGTGAGAATACGTCTAAAACTCGCCCGATAAAATGCAAATAATGCTTTTTAACTCGCCCGATAAAATGTTATCGCTATAAAATTCAATACTATGTACAAACGTAAAATAGAAGATATATTACTCAACTGGAAAAACAATCCACGCCATAAACCCCTTGTGATTAAAGGCGTAAGGCAGTGTGGTAAAACAAGTTCCGTTAAGCAATTTGCAAGACAGCACTATGAAAATGTCGTGTACCTTGATTTTCGCGAGGATCCTAATCTCATTCCCCTTTTCGATGATTCACTAAAAGTGGACTATCTGACTATGGCTCTTACCGCTGCTATTCCCGGATCGCATTTTGTGCCATATAAAACGTGCCTCATACTGGATGAAATACAAGATTGTCCACGTGCTCGCGGGGCTTTGAAATACTTCTGCATGGATGGACGATATGATGTTATTTGTACAGGTTCACTCTTAGGTGTAAACGGATATCAAACACCCGAGCAAAAGAAACGCAGTGAGTTGTCATCTATTCCTGTTGGTTTTGAAGATATTCGTGAAATGTACCCGATGGACTTTGAGGAATGGCTATGGGCAAATGGAATCAATGACGATATAACTCGGTATTTGCGTGATCAGTTAGATAAAGAACAACCCATAGCCCAAGGTATTCACTTGCGTTTGCGCCAGCTATTACTTGAGTATGTCATTGTTGGTGGTATGCCGGAAGCTGTTCAAACATTCTTTCTTACTCATGATGTTAACGAACTCAAAAGAGTACAACGTGCTATCATTGATGAATATAAAGGCGATATGATCAAGTATGCTCGCACGGAAGACAAATCCCGCATTCGAGAGTGCTTTGAGTCCATTCCTCGCCAATTGGCGCGAGAGAACAAGAAATTCACATATTCCATGGTACGTTCAGGCGGACGAAGCAAAGAGTATGCCGGAAGTCTGCAATGGATTGAGGATGCCGGGATTATTCATCGTTGTTACAACTTGCAAATTACCGAACTTCCTTTAGACGGTAATGCTATGCAAGATCATTTCAAAGTATATATGGCAGACACAGGACTCTTTATAAGCATGTTGGATGAGCATACACAATCGGACATTCTCCAAGGCAATCTACTTAGTTACAAAGGGGCAATTTTTGAAAACCTAATGGCTGATTTTTTAGGCAAGAAGGGATATAAACTCTATTTTTATCACAAACCGGATAGCATAGAACTCGATTTCCTAATGCGGTATCATGATGAATGTACTGTCATTGAATGCAAAGCAACTACCGGTAATGCCAAATCGTTAAAGACTGTTTTGAACCATCCGGAAAAATATCATGTCTTCCATGCCTTAAAGTTCGGGGATTATAATATAGGTCGGAATGGAGCGATACTCACTCTACCGTTCTATATGGCCTTTCTAATATAGTTTTTTGTCTATTACTATGTCAAAGAGCATCTTGCGGATAACCTTCAAGATGCTCTTTTCTTTTCATGGGGGCAAATACTTTATCCCTGCCCGTTCTTCCTGTTCTCTCACTTGCCCTGCGGTCGTTCCTTTCTGCCGCATTTTTGCGGCAGGCTTCCCTTCCATATTGCGCTTTCCGCTAAATTTCGTACTTTCTTGTACGTATTTCGCACATTTTTAGCATTTTCATTTGCATAATTCAAAATATTTTCGTATCTTTGCACTCGTATTCAGCCCACGCCTATGGGGACCCCGACGTAAATAACTGATTGTTTGCGGTGGGGAGAGCGAAGGCACGCGTCGCTTTTATGCCGGTTGACGGCATCTGTTGAGACCGCGTTGCTGAACGCGAAGCGGGTGGGTAAATGCGAACATATAAAAGGCGTCTTTAGCGCTTTGTTTTGGCTAGTAGGAATCTGGTAAATTCATGACGTACCAAAACATTGCAGCACAAGATGCCCATTGGTATGTAATTAATGTACGCGCATAGTGCGCGCATTGGTACATACGGCGTGGGCTACGGTGTTGCTGTTTGGTACAAAAGGCAATACCAGAGCCTCTACTAGCGGAACAGCAAGATTGCAGTCCCGCTTTTTGTATCGTGCATAACGAACTAAATTGACATTAATAGGATGATACCGAAAAGCCCATAAAGGGTAGGCAAAAAACTTTTAAAAATTATACAATGAAAACTGTCATCAGCAATCAGGAGGTCAATTTTATTTGGGCAGAGGAAAAACTCCTTGAGTTATTTCCGGAAAAATCTCCATTTTTGAGTCCAAACTCTCAATACGCAAGGTTAGTGCAAGCACTACGCTTGCATGTGGCAAATCCTTCGAAAATAGATCTTCCGATGGAGATGGCGCAACACCTCTACCTTTATCTGAGGAGAAAAGGACATTTCAAAGGAGTGAGCAAAGAGAAAGTTCTTGTGGGATTAGAGCATATCTTGCTATATGCGCAAAAGCACAAGGAACCTCTCACATGGCATTCAGGGCAAGAGAATTATGCACGGAATATAGTCGAACTGTATAATGTCATTAAAGAGATAGGTAAATTTGAGGGAAAATCTCAAATAACGCTTATCACTCGAATTATCTCATTGCTATATGGTTGTACTCCAGTTTATGACACTCGTTTCTGCTCTTTAATAGGTATTAAAAAGGAGAATGACCTTTTAGAAAAACACGTTTTAGTTTATCAAAGCAAGTTCATAAATTTTGTAGAGATAATAATTGCCACTGCGAGTATCGCGATTCACAATATTCCCCCTTCGCCATATAAAGATGATTATATAAAATTCATAGAGGAAGCAGTGCATTGTATTTATGAAGATATCGAGCGTCGTAAGGAAGAGAATCACATGCAACTATTTGATGAACAAAATAAACAATAAACAAATATGAAACACACATTTTTAACTCTCTTGTTTGCCATAGTGGTAAGCACGGGAACCAGCAGTAGTGCAGTAGTGGGCGGAATAGGGTATGTTTTTGACTCCGACAATCTAACTGCGTATGTTACCGGCTTGTCAGTTAAATACTCAGGATCAATAACTATTCCATCATCCGTATCGTATTCTGGCAAAACATATAACGTTACAGGCATCAATAGTGCGGCTTTCCAGGATTGCAGCGACTTGACCTCTATCACTATCCCCTATAGCGTTACAAGCATTGGGCGTGAGGCTTTCCGTGGTTGCAGCAGTTTGACCTCTATGGTCGTTGCAGAAGAAAACATAGTATATGATAGCCGTAGTAATTGCAATGCGATTATTGAGACCTCATCTAATACTCTTATCGCAGGTTGCAAAAATACACTTATCCCCAACAGCGTCACAGAAATCGGAAATAGTGCTTTAAAGGGCTGCAGTAGTTTAACCTCGATTGAAATCCCTAACAGCGTCACAAATATAGGATATCAGGCTTTCTATCATTGTACCAGTTTGACCTCGGTGACTATCCCCAACAGTGTAACAAGCATCGGGCATTTTGCTTTCTCTGGTTGCAGCGGTTTGACCTCGGTAACTATCCCCAACAGCGTCACAAGCATTGGAGCTGGAGTTTTCAGTGGCTGCAGCAGTTTGACCACTCCTGTATATAATGCGCATGTATTTGCATATATGCCAAGCACCTATTCCGGAGCATATTCTATTCTTGATGGTATTGAATCTATTGCCGGTAGCGCTTTCAGTGGCTGCACGAATTTAACCTCTATTAACATCCCCAATAGTGTCACAAACATTGGACAATATGCTTTCTCTGGTTGCACCAGTTTGCCTGTTGTAGATAATTTGCGCTATGCTGATACCTATTTAGTGGAGGCTGTTGACAAAACGCTTTCTTCCTACACAATAAAAAATGGAACAAAATGGATTGAAAGTAGCGCTTTCTCTGGTTGCAGCAGTTTGACCTCTATTGAGATTCCCAATAGCGTCACAAGCATTGGAGAGTATGCTTTCTATAAATGCAGCAGTTTGACCTCTGTGACGATAGGCAATAGCGTCACAAGCATTGGATATGCTGCTTTCCGTGATTGCATCAATTTGACCTCTGTGACTATTCCCAATAGCGTCACCAGCATTGGAGGCTCTGCTTTCTCTGGTTGCAGCGGTTTGACCTCTGTGACCTTGAACTCAAATACCATTGTAGACAATTCTAACAAAAAAACAATATTTGGAGAACAGGTAACTGAATATATATTGGGTGATGAAATTACAAGCATTGGAAATTTTGCTTTCAATGGTTGCAGCAGTTTGACCTCTGTGACGATAGGCAATAGCGTCACAAGCATTGGATATGCTGCTTTCCGTGATTGCATCAATTTGACCTCTGTGACGATTCCCAATAGCGTCACAAATATTAGAGGAACTGCATTCCAAAATTGCAGCAGTTTGACCTCTGTGACCTTGAACTCAAATACCATTGTAGACAATTCTAACATAAAATCAATATTTGGAGAACAGGTAACTGAATATATATTGGGTGATGAAATTACAAGCATTGGAAGTAGTGCTTTCTCTAATTGTAGTAGTTTGACCTCTGTGACGATTCCCAATAGTGTAACAAGCATTGGAGAGAGTGCCTTTTCCAATTGCAGCAGCTTGACAGCAGTTGAGATTCCCAATAGCGTCACAAGCATTGGATATTATGCTTTCAGGGGTTGCAGCAGTTTGACATCTGTGACGATTGGCAATAGCGTCAAAAGCATTGCAAATTATGCATTCTCTGGTTGCAACGGTTTGACCTCTGTGACGATTCCCAATAGCGTCACAAGCATTGGAAATAATGCTTTCTATAATTGCAGTAGTTTGATCTCGGCGACTATCCCCAACAGCGTCACCAGCATTGGATATGGTGCTTTCCAAGAATGCAGCAGTTTGACCTCAGTGACTATACCCAATAGCGTCACCAGCATTGGAAATAGTGCTTTCGAAGGTTGCAGCGGTTTGACCTCTGTGACTGTAGAAGCAGGGAACACGGTATATGATAGTCGTAACAATTGCAATGCCGTTATCGAGACTTCCACTAATACTCTAATTTTCGGTTGTCAAAATACTACGATTCCCAATAGCGTCACCAGCATTGGAGAAGGGGCTTTCGTTGGTTGCAGCAGTTTGACCTCTGTGACGATTCCCAATAGCGTCACAAGCATTGGATATGCTGCTTTCTATGGTTGCAGCAGTTTGACCTCTGTGACGATTCCGAGTAGCGTCACAAGCATAGGTGATTTTGCTTTCTATCGTTGCAGCAGTTTGACTTCTGTGACGATTCCCAATAACGTCACCAGCATTGGAGAGGAGGCTTTCTCTTGGTGCAGCAGTTTGACCTCTGTGACGATAGGCAATAGCGTCACAAGCATTGGAGATAATGCTTTCTATAATTGCAGCAGTTTGACCTCAATTTATGTGCCGTGCGGAGAAATGGAGCGATTTAAACAACTGCTGAATAATGATAGTAGAATTAATGATCATGCGCCTCTTCCATATACAATTACCATATATGCTACAAACGGAAATGTTACCTATCCGCAAACGATATGTGACGATATGTTGTTGAATGCTACTCCTGACTACGGCTATCACTTCGTTAAATGGTCGGATGGTAATACCGATAACCCACGTACAATTGTACTGACACAAGACACCGCTTTTGCTGCTGAATTTGCTGTTGACAAATCCGGTGTTTGCGGTGATGACAACTTGCTAACCTGGACATTTGAAGACGAAAGCAAGACGCTTGCAATATCCGGAAAAGGCACGCTGAACAGCAATTACACCTTTGGCGTAGAAGCTCCGACACAGACGGAGCGACTGATCATAGCAGAAGGCGTGACATCTGTCGGCAACAATGCGTTCAAAGACATGAGTTCTACCATCACCTCGCTGGCTCTACCGAGCACCGTGACGGAGATTGGTGATTACGCTTTTGCGGGAATGAACAACCGCAAGTTCAATACGCTTGTGTTGCCCAATACAATCATCCGCATTGGCGCACATGCCTTCGATGGCGCATCGTACTTGCAGACTATCCATTTCGGTTCAACGCTTGAGGAGATTGGCGACTATGCGTTCAACGGTTGTACACGCGTCAAACAGATGACCTGTCTTGCCGAGATTACACCAAACGTAGGCACAGACGGATTGACGAGCATCAACTCGCTGGCTGAACTATATGTGCCGAACGAATATCTGTTCGATTATCAGATTGATAGCAATTGGAGTCGATTCGTCCTCAAACCTTATGGTGCTACAGAAACAACCGTTACAGACAATGATGTGGCAGTTGTTGCAGATGACAATACGGCTACCTTCACATGGCCTACAAGCAATACGGCTGACAGTTATACCATCGACATCACCAAGGATGGTGTATTGTTCTGCCAACTGACCTTCAATGCCAACGGTCAACTGACAGGTATAGCCTTTGCGCCCGGTCGTAACGGACAATCGATGGCTCCGGCTGCTACTTTAACCGCAAGTGGCATGCAGTTCACTGTAACCGGTCTGAATAGTGGCACCAATTATGCTTTCAACTTGACAGTCAAGAGCGGAAGCACGGTTGTTGCGTCCTACACCGGTGCGTTTGCCACAACAGGAGGCGTGCCCACCTCAACCGATGTGCTGCAGTCCGCCCTTGCGCCGCGCAAGTTCATCCGCGACAATCAGGTGCTCATCCTCCGCGATGGCAAGACCTACACCATCCAAGGCGTAGAGGTGAAGTAACCGACATTTGTCCAACTAATCCAAAAATCAAGGCAGGGAGCAATCCTAGCCTTGATTTTTTTATACTTAACCTAATTGCTTAAGCGCAGCGGTGTCCTGTTTCAGGCGGTATTCCGCCGTCCATGCTTCTTCTTTGTCCATGCGCCTGCCCAGCTCCGTCCCTTTCTTCTTTTCCAGGCAAATCCGATTTGCCGCTTGTCTTGTCCTGAAATACGTTGACACTAAAAAGTGTCTTTATGAAGTATAAATTTACGAAAGCGGACAGGATGAAGATTGTCCACGAGTATGAAACGAGTGATCTAAGTTATGATGAGTTAGCATTGAAATATGGAATTTCTTGTGGAAATACCATAGCTACTTGGCGCAGACGTTTGGAAAATTCAAAAAAAAGTTGTATTTTAGCAGCCGATTTAAAATCTCGAAGAGTTATGCAAGATGCCGAACGTGAGGAATTAGAATCTCAGATAGCCGATTTGAAGCAGCGTCTTCATAAGGCAGAGATGCAGAACTTAGCGTTAAATACGCTGATAGATGTGGCTGAGGAGCAAGGGCTTGCGATACGAAAAAAATGTGGGGCCAAGCAGTAGAACGTATCTGCGAGCGGCAGGGCTTGTCCGTAGAAGCCGCAAGCGATCTGTTTGGCCATAGTAGACAGGCCTACTACCAACAACGTGACCGGAACAGAGATCATTTGTCGCATGAGCGAACTCTTGTTAAGATTGCACGCTCTCTGCGCGAACAGGATGCCGGTATTGGTAGATACAAGATGTGGCGCATGATCCAAGGAGCCTACATGCCAGACTGGATGCCCGGTAGAGATGCGTTCTTTAAGATAATGGATAGGTATGGATTGACGTTACCGCGTCCTCGTCCGCGGCATACAACGAACTCGAACCACCGCTTTCATAGGTTTAAGAACCTGACGAAAGGATTAGAGTTGACACAGCCTAATCAGCTGTGGGTAAGTGATATAACGTACATTGACATAGCGAATGATAGTCATTATTTACATTTAGTGACAGATGCCTACTCGCACAAGATTATAGGTTGGTGTTTTGCCGAGTCGTTAAGTGCTAAGCATACATTAGATGCACTTAGGATGGCGATTGCTCAGACAGGCAAGGAGGATCTACACGGTCTGATACACCACTCGGATAGAGGTATCCAGTACTGCTGCAACGCTTATGTGGAAGAGCTTGAATCTCATGGTATAAGTATCAGCATGACAGAGGATTATAAGCCTACAGACAATGCGGTAGCAGAGCGTGTAAACGGAATTATTAAGCAAGAGCTTATCTATCGTCGCAAGCAATTTGCGTCATATGAGGAAGCAAAAGAAGCGATAGAACGGTTTATTACCTTCTATAATAATGACCGGCCGCACATGAGCATCGGATTCCAGACTCCTACGGTTGCGCACCAACAAGTCGGTGCGCAACAGAGACATTGGAAAGGCTATTATGAACGATGTCAACAAAAACAGGACAATGAATGTAAACAAATTTAGGACAATGTCAACTTTTTTAGGAGAGTGTCAATATTTTCCAGGAAGATGTCAAGTCTTTTAGTAAAAAATATTAAAAAACTGTCAACGCTATTTAGGAAAAGTCAGCTCTTTATAAAAATATGCACTTTCTGCACTTTCTGCACTTTCGTGCCTCCAAAGTGCAAGTAGTGCAATGTCATTTGCATTACAACTGCCTCAAAAAATTTCATGTGACCAACTTGACCAACTTGACCAAGTTCCGGTAGTTGGTCAACTTGGTCAACTTGGTCATGCAAAAAACTACCATTAAGCGCAGCGGTGTTCTGTTTCAGGCGGTATTCCGCCGTCCATGCTTCGTTCTTTGCGCCGGAATTTGATTCTGGCACGGCTCTTCGAGCCGCCTGTGTGTCCCGCGTCCTGCGCTTCTAACGCCGGAGCAGTGTCCTGTGCTCGCGATTTCTATGAGCGAGTATGATTGTGTCTTGTGTTCGCGGCTGTCTTGTCCTGAAAAAAAAGACACAACTGCCTCAATAATTTTCATTCTTCGCGGGGAGAAAACCTGTACGACGCAAGGGAAGGAAATTAGATAAATCGTCTAAAACAGCGCAATTTGCAAACATCGTTTTGCAAATACTAAAATGCTTAATGGAATAAGCAGATTTTCGCAACTACTGCTTGTTATATTAAGCATTTTTTTGTATCTTTGCACACCCAAAACAAACATACAGGATAAAAGAAAGCAAAAGTACGACTAAAAATATAACAGCTATGGAGCAATTACAAGCACAGCACATGCGGCTTTTGGCGCACGTAGAGATGGAACATCAACGCAGTTTGATGCATCGGATAAACTGGTCTTCGCGCCTCATCGGAATACGCGGAGCACGCGGTGTTGGTAAAACAACCATGCTCCTGCAGCACATCAAGCAAACCTATGGCACAGACCCTACTGTTGCCTTGTATGCCAGTTTGGATCATCTGTATTTTGCTAGACATAGTTTGCTTGAACTAGCGGAAGAGTTTCACAAGAAAGGGGGCAAAGCCCTGTACCTGGATGAGGTGCATAAATACGAAGGATGGAGCAGGGAGATTAAAAATATCTATGACGGATTTCCGGATCTACAAATCATCTTCACGGGTTCGTCACTACTGAACATCTTGAATGCCGAAGCTGATCTGTCGCGCCGATGTGTCAGCTATGATATGCAAGGGCTTTCATTTCGGGAATACTTGCTATTCAAGCAGAACATTGTGCTGCCTGCTATTTCCTTAGGCGAACTCCTGACTCACCCGTTAGACGCTGCACAATGTGTACTTGCTGTATGCAAACCCTTGCAACACTTCGACCTTTACCTGAAAGAAGGATATTACCCCTTCTTTTTGGAGCAGAACATCGATTATATCACACAGGTACAGAAGGTGGTTAGTCTGATTCTTGAGATCGAACTACCGCAATTAGGTAACGTGGATATTGCTAATGTCCGTAAGTTGCGAAGCCTGCTGTCTGTTATCAGCACGGGAGTTCCATTTGCTGTTGATATCAGTAAGATGGCGCAGATAGCCGAACTGAATAGAAACACCATCGTCAGTTATCTGGCACACCTGAGTCGGGCCAAGTTGATCAATCTGTTATATAGCGACTTGCAGAACATCAAACGCATGCAGAAACCGGATAAGATTTATATGGAGAACTGCAATCTGCTGCACGCCCTGTCGCTTACGCATGTCGAAACAGGTACAGAGCGTGAAACGTTTTTCGTCAACCAACTATCCTACCGGCATCAATTGGAATATGCGCGTCATGGCGACTTCCTGATTGATGGGGAATATACGATTGAGGTAGGCGGGCAATCAAAAGACGGAAAGCAGATTGCCGATGTCCCAAACGCCTTCATTGCCGCGGATAACATAGAGTACACATTGGGAAACAAGATCCCGCTCTGGCTTTTCGGGTTCTTGTATTAAGAACCTGATGCCCAACGACGTCTTTTCTTCTCAAGTCATATTTGTTTTTTAACATGGCACAAGTAGCACAGTTGGCACAAAACGCAAATTTGTGCCAACTGTGCCAACTATGCCGGTGCAAATTATTAACGAATTTTTTGAACGCTATGTTCAAAAAAGTGGCGTTAGTTGTTCTTATATGTTCTTAGACATTCGTTAGGCATTATCGGACCTAAAACGTACCCAAGAGGCAGGCATTGCGTATCCGATACAAGCTCTTCGCCCGGTGCTTATGCAAGCATAGTCCGGCACTATGCTGCTAAAAAATGCACAACTTTACAATTTTTCCGCAGGAATGTTTGCAAATGTGCATTTTTTTTCGTACCTTTGCACCACGAATCACAAATCATTCAACGTCCTATGAAAATTAAACGAATCGCCATCTATGCATTGATCCTGCTCGTAGTAGCAGCTGTAACCTCGCCCGTTTCGGCTTCCGATCCGTATTTCTGCACCACAGAGATGCCCAACGCGCTGCGCTATCTGCCCGGTCCTCCGGCACGCTCGGATATGCGTTTTGCTTACGACAGCGCCCAGTACCAGTGGGGCAAACGCATGCGTCCTACCGCACGCGGCGAGAAAGCCCGCAAAGATGCCGAGTTCAGCATCCATCGTATGGCAGCGATCTTCTCGCCGGTGATGGGGATAGAGATCAGCCCGGCGAACACCCCGCAACTGTGGAAGCTGCTCACGGATGCTACCGCCACCACAGGCGAGGCATGCGACAGCGCGAAGATAACTTACATGCGTCCGCGTCCGTACATGGTGTACAACGAACCGACACTCGTGCCCGAAGATGAAGAGGAGCTGCGCCACAACGGCTCGTATCCCTCCGGACACACAACCCTTGGGTGGTCAACGGCACTGATCTTGTGTGAGATCAATCCTGCCAAGCAGGACGCTATTCTTAAGGAGGGTTTTGAGTACGGTCAGAGCCGCGTGATAGCAGGATTCCACTGGCAGAGCGATGTAGATGCGGCACGCGTGGTGACCAGTGCGGCGTTTGCACGGTTGCACACCAGCCAAGCCTACCTCAAGCAACTCAAGAAAGCGCAAAAGGAGTTTGTCCGCAAGACTCGCCAGCAGGAGCGTAAACGGTAGTTCGGAACACAAGCGATAACTGACATAGCAAAAAAAGAGCCTCGAAAGGCTCTTTTTAGTAGTGCTACGGGGAATCGAACCCCGGTTTAAAGATTGAGAATCTTTTGTCCTAACCGCTAGACGATAGCACCTTGAGCGTTCGGCAACGCGGTCGCATCGGATGCCGCTTGGCGGCATAAAGGCGACGCGTGCCTTCGCTCTCCCCAAAAATTAGAAATTTTCGGGGACCCCGTTTGTGAGGTCAGCGGCTCTAACTTTTGGAAAGCGGATGCAAAGGTACAATAATTATTTCATGTTTGCAAATATTCATCGTAAATTACGCCATAAACCCGCTATTTTTTGCTTTTTTTATAATTTTCACCTTACAAACAGCCATCGGTAAACCGCGCTTACGGATTATGTCCATACTAAAAAAATTCACCTTTGTGTACATTTTTCTGCAGGAAGATTTGCAAATGTGCAATTTTTTTTGTACCTTTGTGTGCCGAATATGTGTGCGCGTGCCTGCATAGCGGCGCACGGGCGCAAACAGCAATCATCAATCAGCAAAAAATAATTTAACTATGGATACCAATCTCGGATTTGTGCGTGTGGCGGCAGCGGTGCCCGTTCTGCGCGTAGGCGATTGCGCGTTCAATGCGCAACAGACCAAACAACTTATCACCGAAGCAATCAGCGAAGGAGTGGAGATAGTGTGCTTCCCCGAACTGGGACTGACAGGCTACACCTGTGCCGACCTGTTCTTCACCAACACATTGCAGCAGAAAGCCATGGCGGCACTGCAGGATGTGTGCGAGTTCACGCGCGGCAAGTCGATCATCGTTCTCGTTGGCGCACCGCTGAAGGCGGACAACGACCTGTACAACTGTGCGTTTGTGATCACCGACGGCGAGGTGGTAGGCGTTGTGCCGAAAACGAACCTGCCGAACACCGGCGAGTTCTACGAGAAACGCTGGTTTGCCTCCGGCAGGGAGACCGCCGAGCAGTTGCCCGACGGCATTCATCCGCGTATACCTACCGTCGAACTGTGGCAGGGCGACGTGCCGTTCGGCATCGATCTGCTGTTCCTGACGCGAAACTACTCGTTCGGCATAGAGATATGCGAAGACCTGTGGAGCCCAATGCCTCCATCGACCCAACTGGCTATTCAGGGGGCGGAACTGATCTTCAACCTGTCGAGCTCGAACTGCGTGGTAGGCAAGCACGCCTTCCGCCGGCAGATGTTAGCGCAGCAGAGTCAGCGCGTGCATTGCGGCTACGTCTATACCTCCTCCGGAGTAGGCGAGAGCACGACCGATGTGGTGTTCTCCGGCTCTACATACATTGCCGAGAATGGCAAACTGATAGCCGAAGGCGAACGGTTCCAGCGCGAGTCGTCGCTGACCATCAGCGAGATTGATGTGGAGCGCCTGCGCACCGACCGAGAGCGGAACACGAACTTCACACTCGACAGGGTAGGACACTTCCGCAAGATCAATGTCGCACCTATCGAGAACGCCGAGGGCTACGCCGAACCTGTGCACCGCACGTTCAATCCTACGCCGTTCCTGCCGGACAAGGACAACGAGGATGCCTATTGTATGGATGTGCTGTCTATTCAGACCTCTGCGTTAGCACGCCGTTGGGAGCATACGCATGCGCAATCGCTCGTCATAGGTATAAGCGGCGGTTTGGATTCTACATTGGCGCTCATTGTGGCGGTGCAGACGGCTGATATGCTCGGTTATGCGCGTAACCGTGTGCTGGGCATAACTATGCCGGGCTTCGGCACTACCAACCGCACCTACCGCAACGCCATTGATCTGATGAACGAACTGGGCGTGTCTATCCACGAGATACCTATCCGCGATGTAGTGACGCAGCACCTGCACGACATCGACCACGATATGGCTAACCACGACATAACCTACGAAAACGCTCAGGCTCGTGTACGTACACTCATCCTGATGGATATGGCGAACAAGTACAACGGCCTGGTGGTCGGCACAGGCGACCTATCGGAACTGGCACTCGGCTGGGCAACCTACGCCGGCGACCATATATCGATGTACGGCGTGAATGCCGGTATACCCAAGACGCTCGTCCGGTACATGGTCGGTTATGCAGCACGCAACCTGTTCGGCGAACGTGTACGCTCGATACTTGAGGACGTAATCAACACGCCTGTCTCGCCCGAACTGTTGCCCGCCAAGGAGAACGGCGAGATAGCCCAGGTCACCGAGGATAACGTGGGACCCTACGAGTTGCACGACTTCTTTGTGTATTACTTCCTGCGCTACGGATTCACGCGCGAGAAGATCGCTTACATGGCGCGTTATGCGTTTGAGCAACGTTACGATGAAGAAACGATCAAGAAGTGGCTTGACGTCTTCATGCGACGGTTCTTCCAGCAGCAGTTCAAACGCTCGTGTCTGCCCGATGGACCGAAGGTGGTAAGCGTCAGCCTTTCACCGCGAGGTGACCTGCGTATGCCAAGTGATGTGAATGAGATATAAATTAGACCGGCTTCGCCTGATAGACTGCAAAAATATATCGTAAATGATCAAATCGTAAATGAACAAATGGTAAATATTCCCAATACGTTTCGCATGGATGTGCGGGCAAAGATTTATGCCGAATACCGTTCGGTGGACGAACTGCGCGAACTTCTGCAGCAGTACCGCGGAGAACGGCTGTTGCATATAGGCGCGGGCAGTAATCTGCTGTTTACCGGCGATTTCAACGGTGTTGTGCTGCATTCGGCTATGCGGCGCGCACGTGCTACCCGGGAAGACGACAATCACGTCTTTATCGAGGCGGAGAACGGACTTGTGCTCGACGATCTGATTGCACAACTCTGCGACATGGGTCTGTCGGGTATGGAGAACCTGAGTTACATACCCGGTGAGGTCGGAGCTTCGGCAGTACAGAACGTGGGTGCGTACGGCGTAGAAGCCAAGGATGTGATCACCGAGGTGCGTGCACTTGCCATCGCTGATGGCAGCGAGCGCACGTTCACCAATGCCGAGTGCCGCTACGGCTATCGCGACAGTATATTCAAGAATGACCTGCGCGGGCAGTATATCATCACCGGTGTCACCTATCGTCTTAATAAACAGTTCGTACCCAAACTCGATTACGGCAATCTGCGCGGTGAGGTAGGTGCTAACCCCACGCCGATGGATGTGCGCGAGGCGGTGATCCGTATTCGCAGGCAGAAACTGCCCGAGGTCAGCGAGATAGGCTCGGCAGGCTCGTTCTTCAAGAACCCTATCGTGCCGCGCGAGCAGTACGAAGCCATAGCCGCACAGTATGAGCGCGTGCCGCACTTCGACCAAGACGGCGGCGTGAAGATCCCTGCTGCGTGGCTCATCGAGCAGTGCGGATGGAAAGGCAAGACGATTGGCGGCGCACAGTGTTATGCCAAGCAGCCGCTCGTGCTCGTCAACACCGGCAACGCCACACCCCAAGACGTCATTACTCTTGCGCAGAACATCTGCGACAGTGTGCACGACAGATTCGGCATAACCATCTCACCCGAGGTGAACTATATTTAGCGCAGATGCTAAATGAATAAATAGTAAATAACTAAATCGTAAATCCAATATGGCAAGTTTCATTGTAGAAGGCGGACATAAACTGCACGGGGCTATCACACCGCAAGGAGCCAAAAACGAGGCATTGCAAGTGCTCTGCGCCGTGCTCTTAACCAAAGAAACGGTAATCATCGACAATCTTCCGGACATACTCGACGTCAACAACCTCATTGACCTGCTCGGCTCCATGGGCGTCAAGGTCGAGAAGCTGGCTAAAGGCAGGTTTGCCTTCACGGCGCGCGATTTGGATACCGAATATCTGCGTAGTGCGGATTTCCTGAAGAAGTGCAACAAACTGCGTGGCTCGGTGATGCTCATTGGTCCGCTGCTGGCACGTCTGGGCGAAGTGACCTACGCCAAGCCGGGCGGCGACAAGATAGGCCGCAGGCGATTGGATACGCACTTCCAGGGAATGGTTAACCTCGGTGCTACGTTCGAGTACGACCAAAACCTGCTCGCCTACCGGTTCTCCGGCAAGCATCTCAAAGGCAGTTATATGCTGCTGGACGAAGCGTCCGTCACCGGCACGGCGAATATCGTTATGGCTTCCGTCATGGCGGAGGGTACGACCACCATCTACAACGCCGCCTGCGAACCCTATCTGCAGCAGCTCTGCCGCATGCTGAACAATATGGGTGCGCGTATCAGCGGAGTAGGGAGTAACCTGCTGACCATCGAGGGTGTACGCGAACTGCACGGCGCACAGCACCGCCTGCTGCCGGATATGATCGAGGTAGGCTCGTTCATCGGAATGGCGGCTATCACCGGCTCTGAACTGCGTATATGCAAGGTCGGCTACCGCGACTTAGGAATCATCCCTGATGCGTTCCGCAGACTCGGTATAGTTATCGAAGTGGATGGCGACGATATCGTTATACCTGCACAGGAGCATTATCAGATCGAGTCGTTCCTCGACGGCTCTATCCTCACCGTAGCCGATGCACCATGGCCGGGACTGACGCCTGACTTGTTGTCCGTCATACTTGTGGTGGCTACCCAGGCGCGAGGATCGGTGCTTATCCATCAGAAGATGTTTGAGAGCCGACTGTTCTTCGTGGACAAACTGATTGACATGGGCGCACAGATCATCCTTTGCGACCCGCACCGGGCTGTGGTTATCGGGCACGATCACACGCGCCAACTCAAGCACAACAACATGACAAGTCCGGATATACGTGCCGGTATAGCAATGCTGATTGCTGCCATGAGTGCCGAAGGAACGAGCAAGATCGACCATATCGACCAGATCGACCGCGGCTACGAGGACATAGAGCACCGCCTGAACGCCATCGGTGCGCATATTACCCGTGAAGATTAACTCAAGATGAAACGCTGAACGATAAATGATAAATGACCAAATCGTAAATAACTCTGTTTCCTACGAAGGAATGATCTTCGATGAATATATCTCTGCGCAGGAGATAGCGCAACTTGTTCAGAATGTGGCGCAACAGATTGCCCGCGATTATGCCGGCAAGCAGCCTGTGCTCGTGTGCGTGCTGCACGGCGCAATGCTCTTTCTGACCGATCTGATGCGCGCGCTGCCCATTGATTGCACGGTGACTACCGTACGCTTGCAGTCGTACGAGGGAACGAACTCTACAGGGCGCGTGACCGAGTCCGTGCCTCTGCAGGCGGATATCCGCGACAAGGATGTGATTGTGGTAGAGGATATCGTTGATTCGGGCATAACGATGCACTACTTCAAGCAGAACCTGCGCGAACGTCAACCGCGTTCGCTGAAAGTGGCGTCGCTGCTGAGCAAGCCTTCCGAGTTGCAGTTCGAGGATGCCAAGCCGGACTATGTCGGCAGGGAGATTCCGAAGAAGTTTGTTATCGGCTATGGTTTCGATATCAACGAATTCGCCCGCAACCTCCCGTCCATCTACGCCCTGCGGGAAGGATGAGCAATGAGTGAAAATGAGTGAAAATGAGTGAAAAGCAAGTGACAGAATAATTATGACCCCTTTGGATAAACAGGCATTTTTCCTCTTATACGACACTCCTGACAATAATGCCAAGGTGCAGGTCGTTGTGCGAGATGAAACCATCTGGATGACCCAGAAAGCGATGGCAGACTTGTACGGAATAAACAAATCCGGAATTAGTCGCCATCTCGCAAATATATATGAATCAGGCGAGTTGCTCCAAGATATGACAGTTGCAAAATTTGCAACCGTCGTGAATAGAGGCATTCGGGGCGAGGTTAATGAAGAAATTGATTTCTACAACCTCGATGCAATCATTTCCGTCGGTTATCGGATTAATTCCGCACGTGCAACACGCTTCCGTCAATGGGCTACCAAGATCCTCAATGAATATATCCGCAAGGGCTTTGTGTTGGACGATGACCGGCTCAAGCAGGGAAAGACGGTGTTCGGTAAGGATTATTTCCGCGAACTCTTGGAGCGCGTACGGTCCATTCGTGCCAGCGAACGCCGTATATGGCAGCAGATTACGGATATCTATGCCGAGTGCAGTATTGATTACGACCGCAACGCTCCTACTACCCGTGATTTTTATGCTATGGTGCAGAACCGCTTCCATTACGCCATTACCGGGCAGACGGCTGCTGAGATTATTTACACGCGTGCCGACCATGCTCAGCCGAATATGGGACTGCAGACTTGGCGTAATGCGCCGGACGGACGCATACTGAAGTCGGACGTGACGGTTGCCAAGAACTATCTTGACGAGAAGCAGATTCGCCAATTGGAGCGCGCTGTAACCGGGTACTTCGATTATATTGAGGATCTGATCGAGCGTGAGAACACGTTCAATATGCAGCAGTTTGCGTCCAGTGTGAATGAGTTCCTTTCTTTCCGCCGCTACAACATATTGCCTGACAAAGGCCGCATCTCCAAATCACAAGCCGACGAAAAGGCCGAAGCAGAATATGACATCTTCAACCGCACCCAACCGATAACCTCTGATTTTGACAAAGAAATCAAGCGCATGATAGAGCAAAATCAGGGATAAAAAGCTGTGATTTCAAAATCACGAGATAATAATACATATGTAAATGAAAGTACCCAAATACATACGAACATTTATGGGTGATGAATTTCGCGCTGTTGAAGGAGTGAATGCTCATTTTATCCTGACTAAATTTTCAGAACCGGATTTCCGACCTGTAGAAAATGTAGTCGGATGTTATGTGATTTCCGCTATCGAAAAGAATATCGAGTATCCGAAGGGCAAGAGCCCTATCTTGTATATCGGGCTTTCCAAACATTTGTTGACAAGATTAAAACATGATCATTACCGTGACAACCTAAAGAAATTGCTGGATAATCCGGAATATGGTTTGCGAGGCAGTCTAATTAGCATGATGCAGGATAAGTATCAATATATGTACTATTTAGGGGCAAAAGTGGATGTATTCTATTGTAAAGGAACACAGAGCGCTAAAGAGTTTGAAAGTCGCCTTATCGCCAATTTTTACTATAAATATCGCAGTATGCCTGTAGGCAATGGCGCACGATCATTTAGTCAACGATAGTATGTACATGATAGATCACAGATTGATGCTGAGTTAAAAGGCAACATATCACAACACAATGAAACGAAAACTATTACTTATTGCAATTATCTGTCTGCCGGTGATGGCTTCGGCGCAGATCGTGGAGGCAGTCAAGTGGAGTGGGGAAGTGATTCCTGCTACCGCCGCCGGTGCTGTGGACAGTGTGCGGCTGACAGCCACCATTCAGGAAGGCTGGCACATGACACTGATTAATGTGGGCGAGGAAGAGATTGGCGAGGAAATCTACGACAGCCCGTTCACGCTCACGTTTGCGGCAAACGAGGTTGTGCCCATCCGGTACAACAGCTGCAACGACCAAATGTGTACCGCACCGGAGATATATAGTTATGAAGTCGAAAGTCGAAAGTCGAAAGACAAAAGCAGTCTGTCAGGCGAAGCCGGTCAAACAGCGCAGCGCTCATTGTGGGTGATCTTCTTCCTCGGGTTGTTGGGCGGCTTGCTGGCTATATTCACGCCCTGCGTGTGGCCGATCATACCTATGACGGTCAGTTTCTTCCTCAAGCGCACCGACAAAGGTCTGCAAAACGCTATCCTCTACGGGCTGAGTATCATTATTCTGTACGTGGGATTGGGATTGTTGGTTACCATTGCTTTCGGTGCGTCGGCACTGAACGACCTGAGTACCAATGCCGTTGTAAACATTGTGTTCTTCCTGATCCTGGTAGTGTTTGCGCTGTCGTTCTTCGGGTTGTTCGAGATCACACTGCCAGACTCTTGGTCCACAGCTCTGGATAGCAAGGCACGCAGCACAGGCGGATTCCTGAGTATCCTGCTTATGGCGTTCACGCTGGTTATCGTCTCGTTCAGTTGTACAGGACCTATCATCGGCACGTTGCTGGTTGAGGCAGCTGGACGCAGCCTGCTGGCACCGGCTATCGGAATGTTGGGCTTTGCTATTGCCTTGGCTTTGCCGTTCTCGCTGTTTGCCTTGTTCCCGCAGTGGCTCAAGCAGGCACCCAAGTCCGGCGATTGGATGACAGCATTCAAGGTTGTGCTCGCGTTTATCGAACTCGCGCTGTCGCTCAAGTTCCTCAGTGTGGCAGATATGGCTTACGGATGGGGTATATTGCCGCGATGGCTGTTTATTGCCATCTGGATAGCCTGCTTCCTGGGCATAGCCGTTTATCTGCTATGGAATATCCGCAACGTGAATTTGACGCGCAAGATTATCCGCGTATTGGTTATTGTTCCTTCAGTTGCCTTTGCCTGCTACCTTGTACCTGGCTTATGGGGCGCACCGGTGAAGGCTATTAGCGCTTTTGCGCCGCCAATGGAGATTGAGGGGCGCGAGGTGTTCAACGATTACGAAGAAGGCATGGCGTACGCCCGCCAGACAGGCAAACCCGTGATCATCGATTTCACGGGTTACGGTTGCGTCAACTGCCGGAAGATGGAGACGTATGTGCTGGATAACGATAGTGTCAAAGCCCGCTTGCAGAACTACGTGTTCATCGAACTGTTTGTCGATCATCGTTTGGATACCGATAACGACGGCGAGAGTGAAGGAACAGAGAACAGCCGGATCCAGCGCGAGCAGTTCGGCTCGAATGCACAGCCGTTCTTTGTGCAACTGGATGCCCGTGGCAAGCAGGTGGCTGAACCCATGGCGTTCACTACCGATCCCGAAGAGTTCATCCGTTGGCTGAAGTATTAGCGAAAAAACAAAAAGAGACATCTCACGATGACTCTTTTTTTTCAGGTATTAGTCTTTAAGGTATTAAAGATTGGTATTTTTCTTTAGACGATGCAAAGGTACGACAATTTTTTCAATTTTGCAATACCTAAAATATGTTTAATAACATAAAAAGGCTGTATTGTTTCAAAAATCTATGTTAAAAGAGCGTGTAAGCGTCATTCTTGCTCTTTTGGGCAGGGTTATATCAGGAACAGAACGCCCATAAATTAACATTGCAAAATAGTATTTGTGTGTAAAATTATTTGCTATAAATTTGGAAATGTCCGAATTTTTTTGTATCTTTGTGTCATTGTTTCGATCAGTTGCAATACTATGTTGGTCTGTTCTCTTTACACGCGCGCACACATGTGCGCAAACAATATTACATAGTATTCCGATAGTGTAATCTGCTGAGTAAGATTATTCGTAAATAAATCAATCTATAATGAAACAAGTCTCACTATTTCTTCTTTGTCTGCTTGTTCCCTGTCTGGCTTACGCCCAAACCATGCGCGTAGTCGGTACAGTGCTTGACGAACAGACATCCGAGCCGCTTATTGGCGTGTCGATTCTCGAGGAAGGCACGGTTAATGGCATGATTACCGACATTGACGGTAATTTCGTGATTGAAGTGCAGCAAGGCGCAACGTTGCAATTGTCGTACGTGGGTTATACCACGCAAACACTTGCAGCCAAAGCGAACATGGGTAACATCCTCCTCAAGCCCGAGGTCGTTGTGTTGCAAGACGTGACTATTGTCGGTCAGATTGCCCGCCAGCAGAAGACACCGGTGGCCATCAGTCAGATAGCAGCACTCGAAATCGAGGAACGCTTGGGCGGACAGGAGTTTCCTGAAGTGCTGAAGAACACCCCGGGTGTGCACGCCAACGGTCAAGGTGGCGGTTGGGGAGACTCGGAGATATGGATGCGCGGATTCGATAACACCAATGTTGCCACGATGATCAACGGTGTGCCGATGAACGATATGGAGGGCGGTACGGTCTATTGGTCGAACTGGCAGGGATTGTCGGACGTAACATCCGTGATGCAAACGCAGCGAGGTATGGGTGCAGCCAAACTGTCAACGCCATCTGTAGGCGGTACAATCAACATCGTAACACGAGGCATAGATGCCAAGCGGGGAGGAATGATCAGTTACTCGATGGGCAATGACAATGCCAACAAGATTGCTTTCTCTGTTTCCACAGGATTGATGAAGAGCGGTTGGGCGATTACGGTGCTTTTCTCCAAGTCGTGGGGCGACGGATACATTCAAGGCACAGGCTATAGCGGCTACAGTTACTTTGCCAATATATCCAAACGAATCAACGACCGCCATCAGTTGTCACTCAGTGGTTTCGGCGCTCCGCAGTGGCACTGGCAGCGACCTGCCGGTTCATCGGGCGCGCTCACGTTGGCGGAGTGGAACAATGTGCGCAAATATATGACCGATGGCGTGGATTTCCGCAGATACAACCCTTTGTACGGCTATGACAGCAAGGGAAAGCAGAAAGGTACGAACTATAACAGTTACCACAAACCTCAGATCTCTCTCAACCACGTTTGGCAGATTGACTACAAGTCTTCGCTTTCCACAGCGTTATATACATCCATAGGTCGCGGTTTCGGTAACACCGCCGAGGCGAGTCCGTATTCGCAATACGCCTATTCCGATCTGACGCGCGGCGCGTACAATGGCGTGCTGACCACAACCTTCCGCCGTGAGGATGGTTCGTTTGACTACTCGGCAGTGGAGGCAATCAATGCCGCCTCGCAATCCGGTTCGCAACTGATCATTGCTGAGAACCGCAACTATCATAACTGGTACGGGCTGGTATCAACCTACAACAGCAAGTTCCTTGACGAGACGCTCGAACTGACGGCTGGTGTTGACCTGCGTTACTACCAGGGTATTCACTCGGCGGTTATTTCCGACCTGCTGTCAGGCGATTACTTTATCGATGCAACGCGCGTAAACTCCGTTTCAGCGGCAAACAACAGTCACCGAAACGATCCGGCCTGGACGTATCAGAAGATGAACGTTGGCGATATTGTTTATCGTGACTACACCGGTCATGTGATGCAGGAAGGTGTGTTCGGCACACTCGAGTATGTCAAAGATGCACTCTCCGCCTTCGTCAACGGTTCGCTCTGTTACACCGATTATTGGCGTGTTGACCGCTTCTATTACGATGAAGCGCATCAGAAATCGGATGTTATCGGCTTCTTCGGCGGAACAATCAAAGGTGGTATCAACTACAACATTAATCGCTTCAACAACCTCTTCCTGAACGCAGGTTTCATCTCCCGTGCGCCGAAGTTCAACGGAGCGTTTATGACATCCAATACCTCGCACGCCTTCAACCGCAATGCCAAGAACGAGAAGATCGCTTCCGTGGAGATTGGCTACGGATTCCACAACGAGTTTGTCAATATCATGCTCAACGGATACTATACCCGTTGGCTCGACAAGACGATGAGCCGCTCAACTACACTGGCTGATCAGTCGAACGGATATATCAACATGAACGGAGTAGGAGCGCAGCATATGGGATTGGAGTTGGAACTCAAGGCGCGACCCACACAGTGGCTGGAACTCAATGCTATGCTCTCGCTCGGTGATTGGAGATGGAAAGGTAAGGATGTTGTCGGTTACATCTTCGACGAGCGTGGCAACGCTGTTACTGCTGATGGCGTGCAGACTACACCGTATTGCACCGATGAAGGCAAGGAACATGCTTGGGCGAAGATTGATGTGGAGAATATCCGCGTAGGCGGACAGGCACAGACTACTGCCAACCTCGGTGTTATGTTCAAGCCGTTCAAGGGCTTCCGCATTGGTGGCGAATATACCTTGTACGACCGCAACTACTCGTATTACTCCTTCTCCGGCTCCAACCTCGTTACCGGCAAAACAGTGCATATAGTTGAACCCTATCGCTGCCCGATAGGCGGCACACTCGACGCACGAGTAAGTTACTCGTTTGACTTCGGCAGCGTGCGGGCTACACTCGCAGCGAACGTAACCAACGTGCTCAACCAGCACCATATAGAGAAGGCATGGTCGGCATCTACCGTCACACAGACGATTGCTGAGAACACCAAGGATAACATCTACTTCTTCTACAACAAAGGTAGGCAGTGGAATATACGTCTTAAGTTGAACTTCTAAACTATGGCAGATATGAAAAAGTCAATATATATTCTCGCTTGCAGTACGCTCATGTTGTCGGCGTGTACCGACTTCTTCGACGAGCACATGTTGGATAACAAAGACCCGCAGGTTACCGATGTGCGTACAGGTATGACGTACGAACTCACCGATGACGATTACAAGCAAGTGGCTAATTACAAGGCCAATATCGCCAAGGCGCTCGCACTTGATCCGGTCGATTCTACCGGTTTGGCGGAACTGAAGGCTATCGCCTCGGAAAAATCGTTCACCGAAACAGCCTCAGCGGATATGTATATTCCCGCTTTGATGACAGATAAGTTCCCCTACCTGGACAACGGCACTACATGCGACGTGCTGTACACTATGCGCGAAGGCAAGTCGAACCGTGTTAAGGAGTTTGACGGAGCACAGGGATTTGCTCTCACCACCGACGATTATGAGACTATCTGGCAGAAGCGCGGAGCCGACTACCTCACACCGGCTACGCTGCCGGATGTGCCGGCTTTCCTCGCTGGCAAACTGGCGAACGCCAAGCAAGGACAGATCGCGCTGATTACGTATAACTACAGCGATGATGAGCCTGATCCTTCTGAACTGTCCGACTTCCTGCCATACGAACTGACACTCGCAGAGTTGCTCGCGTTCCCCGATGAGAAAAGACACCAGATCTCCGGTTATGTAGGAGAAGTCAAGTCCTCTATTTCAGGCAGATTCTACATGATTGACGGCGATTACAGCATATACGTTTATGGCCTTACCGATGAGGATGGCAACAAGGTTTGGAAGGACAAAGGCATTCAGCAGGGCGATGCGATCACGATCATCGGCAGATATTCCGAAGAGAGCGGCGAACCGCAGATTCTCGATGGTATCTATGTCAGCCACACGCCTGCCAACCCGGCTCCGCGTCGTGCGCCGTTGGCTCGCAAACTCGAGGTGATCAATGCACTTTACCAACTCACCGCCGATGGATGGCAACCTTATCAGAACGACCAACTCAAGCAGGCTATTGCGCTGCCGCAAAGCGTCTATCAGTCTGCAGGAGTGACGGCAATCACCGATCCCGACATTATCCTCAAATACCTGCAAGCAGCCTATCCGTATGCGGCGGACAAAGAGATTTATCTCGTTGCCTATATGGGTAAGAACGGTGCTACGGCTGACGAGTGGGTGGTCAATGGCACGGACTTCGTGCTAACTACCGGATATATCACCGAAACAATGTCATTCGAGGTGAAGAACAACCAGTGGGTTGCCAATATCTCTACCTACCTGCAGGCTAAGTTTGTAGGCGAAGGTCCCGGCAAGTTCACTATCCAGCACGTTAATCTCGATGGTTTGAACTATGCTTGGCGCTATCAGGCTGCGTATGGTATGACCGCCTCGGCGTACGTCGGTGGAACGAACCATCGTCTGGAAGATTGGCTAATCTCGCCCAATATCCGACTCAAGAAGAGCGTTCAACCGCAACTGACCTTTGATCAGGCGGTACGCTACGGCAATGTCAACGACAACCCGAAGTGGCTCAACGTAATGGTTACCGACAACTATACCGGCGACGTAACCACAACCGAGTGGAAACAACTCGAGTGGCAAGCCGAACTGCCTGATGGCAGCAACTGGATCTTCCAATCATCGGGCGTGTTTGACCTGAGCGAATACAACGGCAAAACGATCGTATTGGGCTTCCGATACAAGACGGATTTCGATGGCATTGAGGTTCCTTCTGCTCCTACTTGGGAGATTCAGAACCTCCTCCTTGCCGAGCCTGCCGAGAATGAATAGTACCATTCTCAGCGCGCTCTCGATCCGTTTTCGTCCTGTTATCGAGCCATTTTCGGTCCATTTTCGACCCATTTTCGGATCGTTATCGGGCCAATCCTAGACCTTATAACTTTGACTAAGCTTATAAGGTTCTGGAAATCAACACGAAAGAAGCCAAAATTAAGATAACAAAATTAAACGTTTTTTAACCCAAAAACTAACTAAAATGAAAAAGTTCTTTACTTTTGCAGCAATGTTGATTGCTGCGGTGTCAATCAACGCTCAGGAACCTATTCCTGTGACATGTGCTGAGGCTGCTGCCGCTATGCCGGCGCAGGCAGGTGACGAAACTGCTGACGTGTACATCGTTACCGGTTACATTACCAACACCAACGGTGCTATCAGCCCCTCGCGTACCGATGAGTCTATCGACCAGCAGACGTTCTACATGGATGATGTCAAAGGTTCCCAGAAGACCTTGCAAGGTTACTGGTGCAACTTGCCCGGACACGAAGCGCTGAACGTAGGCGACAAGATTACTCTGACCGGTAAGATCCTTAACTACAACAACACTCCCGAGATTAAGAACGGTGATGTGGCTATCCTGGAGCGTGCTACGGTTAAGGTAGATACAATTGATGTTTCTGTCTGCGAGGCGCTGGAAGAAGGTAGTTCGCTGAATGACAAGGACTATTCGGATGACGTATTCCGCGTATTCGGTCGCCTTAAAGGTACGGATGCTGTCAACAACAATGGTCAGCACACCTTTGAGATGGCTTGCGGAGACGAGATTTTCAAGCCATACAACTGCAAAGGTGCTGAGGGCCTGGAACTTGGCAAGGGTGACTCGGTGAAGGTTACCGGCAAGTTGTACAACTACGGTGGTGTAATCGAGATCTCCAACGGCACGGTAGAACTTATCGAGAAGAGCGGACAGGAAGAAGTAATTATCGAGGCTACTGTTTCCGAGGCTGTCGCTGCAGTTATGGCTTTGGAGAAGGGCGCAAAAACAGACGACCGTTATGCTGTAACCGGATTTGTTGATTCGATTGCTACTCCTTACGACAAAGACTATGGCAATATCTCGTTCTTCATGACGGATAATATGGACGCTCCCACTTATGACTTTGAGGCATATCGCGTATCTGTTACTCCTCAACAGGCAGAGAAGATCGTTTTGGGCGTTAAGGTAACTGTTACGGCGGCTTTGCAGCGTTACTATAAGGCTGCTACGGAAACTCTTGATGAGATTGATCTGGCTGAAACAGTTGCCGGTGGTTCGCTTAAGTTTGCAGACGAATCGGCTGTCGCTAATGTCGCTAATGCCGCCCAATCGGTTAAGCGCATTGAAAACGGACAGATCATCATCCTCCGTGACGGAGTACGCTACAATATGCTTGGAACAGAGATCCGCTAAATCCTTGAATGAATGGTTCCAAACCTTACAATGTTTGTAAGTGCGAAAGAACCTGAATAACAAAGGTGGTGCATCCGTGATGCACCACCTTTTCGTTTTCGTCATGCGGAACGATAACTTGCCTGTCAGTGTCGCTCCAGTTCAATAACTTCCAGATTGTCGATTTTCTGTCCGTCAATCGTGAAGCGGAGTAGGGTTTGTACGGTTTGCCAACCGCTCTTGCCGGCTGCACCGGGATTGAGTGTGAGAAACTGATAGTGTTTGTCGTATTGTACCTTCAGAATATGGCTATGTCCGCACACAAACAAATCAATGTCGTCCCGATTAAACGAATTGTCTTCGGCTGAACTGTTGACCGCCTGTTTGGCTTTCAGGCTTTTCTCGAACCATGGAATAAGCCACGGGTTGTATTTACCCGGATAGCCGCCAATATGAGTCATTAGTACGTTTACTTCCTCCACGCGGAAGCGGTAGAACTCCGACAGGCTGTAGCGTACCTCTCCTCCGTCTATGTTGCCGAACACGGCACGCGTAGGACGGAACTCGCGCAAGGCGCGCAACACTTCTGCCGAACCTATATCTCCGGCGTGCCAGATCTCGTCGCACGGCTCAAAGTGCTCAAACACCCGTTTGTCAAGCAATCCGTGGGTATCGCTTAGTAAGCCTATCTTGGTCATAATCTGGTTAAATAGCGTATAAGAGGAATAGTCAGCAGCACGCTGACGATAGCGGTACAAGCAAAGAAGAACACGTCGCGGACGTCAATCACGCCGCGGGCGAGGCTCTGGAAGTGCTCTTGCATCAGCAGCCAGTACAAAGCAAAGTTAACCACTGCACCGAGGATGAACGCTACAATCTGGTTCGTGGTGCATGCTGCGCACAGCAGGCTTACGCCGAGCATAGCGGCAGCGAGCAACAGCAGTCCTACCATCGAGCCGGCAAAAGCGCCTGTATCCACATTGCCGACCGGTTCGGCTATGGCATACACGATGAACAGGTGTACTACGCAGGGCAGCAACGCACAAACCATCACGGTGAGTGCTGCGGCGTATTTCGCCCAAACGATACGTCCGATGCTGGTCGGCAATGAGCGCAGCACATCCCATGTGCCGCTCTGACGTTCCTCGGCAAACAGCCGCATGGTCAGAGCAGGGCACACCAGGATAAGCAGCCACGGCGCGATAGCAAACAAGCCGTCCACGTTGGCATAGCCTGCATCAATAATGTTCCACTCACCGGGTATAACCCACAGGAACAGACTGATACCCAGCACAAACAACGCCAGCACGATATACGCTATCGGGGTTGAGAAATAATATGA
>Ga0247610_10001055_pt1 | contig 35247 bp, 57 predicted proteins | sample 174DNAGHGhighgp2_FD_193483 | JGI IMG/M metagenome (GOLD analysis project Ga0247610, IMG submission 193483) | Sheep rumen microbial communities from Palmerston North, Manawatu-Wanganui, New Zealand - 1742 DNA GHGhigh gp2 | ecosystem: Host-associated > Mammals > Digestive system > Stomach > Rumen...
GTTACCCACTCTTTCAGCCGGGAATTTTGGCATATTAAGAAATGCAATTTTCAATATACATTCCATATCTCTGGTCTTCAGTTAATTCTTCTGTTGATTCGAGATACTCTTTGTTTACTTCTTTAAATTTTTTTATCTTTTGCATATTATTAAAATTTTTGTAGCTCCACCGGGATTCGAACCCGGACGTCCGAAATGGACATTGGATTTTCTTACCACTCTATGTTACCATAGCCAACTTGAATATGTGCCTCAAAAAAACATCCTTTCGGAATACGCACGTCCCATCAAAACATCAAGCTGTTGTGGTCTGGACTGTCTCTTTACCATATTGAAATTCTTGCAAGTTAAATGTTTAACCGAACTATCTAGTTTACTAGAATATCTTAGTTCCCACATTTAATATAAATTTCAACTTAGGTATCTCCCGTTCAGTCTCTACACGATTATAAATGGTGCCCACTCGATTGACCGTTTTAACCATTTATTTTCGCTCGGTATAGTCCTCCAACATTATTGATTAGTTGGCAGTGCTCATCTACTTTGAGGATTTTTACCGAATTTAGGCGATTCTAACAAGGACTTTCGTGCCTTGTCACTCAAATTTAACTTAGCTTAAGCCAAGTAAGAATAAAGTCCAAAGCGTCTACCAATTCCGCCATGGAGCCAATATTACAATAAGATTTTAATTATCATAATAATAAGAAGAATATAAGTAGCAAATATAGAAGTATAGTAAACCCATTTATTATTTTCATCTTCAAATAATACTCCTATAGCTGCTCCTATAAATGGAACCATCATTAATAGTATTAATATAGGTATCAATAGCCATTGTTCAAATTTTATGTTTTTCCTAATTTCTTTATCTAGAACTGTAGTTAAAATATAAAATATAGGAACAATTTGTAAACAAATATAAATTATACCTAATGCTATGTAGGCTAATATTTCTAACATATTTAGTTTTAACTTAAAAAAGAGGAGAGATGGTAAGCTCCCTCCTCTAAACCATGTTTGATAAGTATTCGGATGACTAGACTCATGTGTAAGAGAGTTTTGCTGTAAATCATCCTAATTATTTTATTAACTACAGGAAGACTTTTAAAAAAGAATATAGGATAATTGGAGTTTCTCAGTGAAGAGTTCTTCCATCTCAAGCTCTAATTATAACGAGATGGTTATATTGCACTAATATAAGGCGTGCTATTCGGACATACCGATCCAATTTATCTAATATAACTTCTATATTCTTTTTGCAGATGACTAGGATTCACATTCTCTTTAACCTCCATTGTAATCCTTTGAAGAATAGAGGGTTCTTATATTATTTAATATACCTAAGAAGAGATTTTTGCAGAGAGTCATCTTTAAATTATCTTGTTTAACCAATGAACATTATTGGTTGTTTTCCAACAAAACCGCAGAGATACTGTTACAGGATTTCCATTTAACTCACCAAAGCGAAATTCAAATATATCTAAATTCTCATTTACTTTGGTAATCACAATATCCTCAACAGGAAGAATATCTTTTAGCTTCTCAAGTAATAACTTTTTATTGGTTATTGAAGCCCAAAGAACTGTTTTAGTTAAATATTTTATTAAATTTTCTTTCATTTTTCTTTAGATAAGTAATCTGTATCGGCATACACTTCTCTATCACGATAGAACTGTCCAGATTACTGTAGATCCCCGTGTCAGAATCGAACTGACATCTCATGATTACAAGTCAAGTGTAATAGCCGTTATACTAACAGGGAATTTTTTGTGGGTAAGTGTGACTAAATCACAGAATCCGTCTCATGATTAACAGGATAGGGAAACATCTTCCTCACAAATAGGCACTTACCCACGGTTATTAAATTCACAAGTAAATTAATGCTAATAAATTAATGTTGCTGTGCCTATCCTTTTTGTTTTACAAAATTAAATATTTTTCTTCATTATAAAAAAAGTAGAATTGTTAATTTTTGTTAAAGAAGGAAATTGGGACTATTAAGCCCCAATAACCTTATAACCTTGCTTTGACAGGAATTCCGTGTAGTTTTCCACATCTCTTTCCAATCTAGCTTTATAGAGCTTTGCAGTCACATTGCATTTCCTGTGGTAGGCATCAATTGCATTGCCTACCTTCTGATAGTAGATAGGCTTCGAGGGCAATACATATTGATTGTTTCTACGTTTCTCGATGATTCCGAACTTAATGCATTCGGAAACCATCTTTGAGTTCTTTGGCATTCCTGCTCCATAGAGGATATGCTCAACATCTTCTCTTTCCAAAACAACTTCGTTATTCGGAAGAGCCATACGAGCTGTATTCAGCTTTGCGGCGATATCTTTTACGTTTCTCATGTTTAAGAGGGTTAGTTGTTGATACTATAGTTAATGCGAGCACGTTCCTCCTCGTCTGCTTCCATATATTCCTGGAGGCGAGCAGCACAATATGGATATGGCTGGCCACGGAACATGTTAAGAACATTCTTGAGGTCTTCTGGAGTAGTCATACCTCTTGGACTTACGTCTGCTGGGTGACGAATTATTTCACATACACCACCATTTTTATTGGTAATGACGGAAATCACTTCTTTTACTTCATTTGACTTTTTTTCTAATTTCTTGACAAACTTTGCCATAAGATTACCTTTGCAACTAAGGATTTGTTATTAATGTTGCGAAATTCCGAATTTATTCGGCATCATCAGGATTTCTTGCAATATTTGCGTCTGTTGAGTTACTGCTCTTCACTCTCACCATTTATATGGAGGAAACCCGAAAAAGGACAATTTATTTTTAAAGTTAATGTAAAAGAGTTTACATTGTTGCTCCAATATATGCAAATAATCCAAATAATATCATAAGGATTAAATACATACCATCATCAGATTCAAAAAATTTCTTCATATCAATCATTCATAAAATAAAGAAGACAGAATGAACCGATTGTGCCTAAAAATAAATAATAGGCACAATCTATTGTAGAATATAATATTTCCATATTAGAATGTATAAGTGTTATCAGGACCAAAAGGCTGAGTTTTCTAATAAGAATTCTTCAGCATTTCTTTCTATAGCTCTAAAGTTAGAGGATAATATCCCTTTATACCTATCCATTAAGAGGTCATAGATTTTGATATCTTCATCAATACCAAATCCGTTACAGGACATATTTTCATCCTTGTGTCTTTCCCAAAATGGAATATTTTGAGTTACTAGACCGTAGATTCCTCCAATATAGACCTCATCAGGAGTCATAGTCGAAATATCTTCAGTCCTAAACATACCCCATTTGCAAGGGCCTAGATTGGAGTTTTTAAATCCAAGTTCCCAAGCCTTTTTGTGAACAGCTAGTAAGTCACCCAATGTTTGAGCATTTCTTACTTTTTGTTCTAACTCTGGATAAAAACCAACTATTTGTCTGGCTTCTTCACATTTTTCCAGAAATTCCTGCAATTTCTTTTTGCGGAATATCTTATTCCAAAGATTATTTTTCATATTGTAACATTTTTGTGAAACATTTTATTAATTTAGTTATGGTGTTCGGATTCGAACCGAAATCTTATTCACTTCATGATTGTTTTTACCATTAAACTACACCATAGAGTATTATCTCCTCACCTCTTGGAGATCGAGCTTAACATTTTGACTTTACGACAGAAGTAGTTAAGTCTACATACGTCAATCTGTAGTGCCAGCTACAGCAGATACGGAACATATTATACTGGCATATAACATGAACATTCGCTAAGTATTTTCATGTGCATTTTATCACATGCTGCTCTGTTCGCCCTTAGCTTCTGAGGCACTTTTCCACATCTATAGTACGCAGTCCTATAGTGCGCTATTAATCTTTTACCATCATTATGCAAGAGCACATTTTGCATAATATTATTCTTCAGTATTGCTACCTCATTTTCACCTTTGTGCTAAGTAATAATAAAAGATTGTGTTTTACACCTAAAACTTACTCAAAGTGTTTTTCTACTATATAGGCTCTTTTTGACAATTACTGAGCGTACCACCTATATATTAGCCACTATATAAAAATGTAAGAAACTGGCGTCCTCAACATCTTGGAAATCTCATCTCCCTAAGCTAAAATGCAAGTGGTACAAACGATAAGATATTTTATATTGAGTTTTTTACAGGGTTTCACCTACCTGTTTCCTGGTCATTCCCTAATCTCCAGAGTATCCTTTTTAACGCATAAAAATGGACAAAAATGAATAGTTTTGCCTATCGTTCTAACTAATAACGAATCTACAATGCTTTCACCTAATGCTTTGTTGTAGAACCATACTCCGTGCCTTATTACTTTTTACGCGTAGTCTTGGATATTTATTATCACGGCTTTTCCTTACTACCACACAACTGATTAAGTTTCGTTATCAACCGAAACACCGTATTTGTGTATTCTCGATACACTTGGGGCCAGCACCTCAAATTTCTTTGAAAATCCTACTATTCTCACGAACCGTAGGATATAAACTTCGTTTCTTTTACTATCGCATGAGTGTTGCTTGCGTGAGTTACAGTCTCACTACAATGCTTTTATTTAGCAAGCAGAGCCTTAATAATAGTTCCATCAAGTATTTGATAATAATACCATACACCTAATGGGTAAAGAGAGTCAGGAGAGATTTGTATTGTCCCTCCTGACTTGAGCAAAATTCTTGTATCAGAGAGCTTGGCTCCTAATACACAAACGAGATGAGGGTTTAACCCTCGATCTCCTTTGGACGAGCGTCGCCTTCCCACTCCACAGTCATGAAGTTGGAATTCTGGGTCTCAGTAGCACTACCAAAGACACGTGTCTGATACGGTGTCATCTTGGTAATCTTCAGTGTGCAACCCTCCATTGCACGCATTGCCTGGTTAACACCAGTTTGCTGCTTAAACCAGTCACAGACTGCACCGGCAGTCTTGGCACGCTTACCAGTAGGACGTGCACTGTCGTCCACGATGGCCAGGTTCTTGGTCAGGCTTGAGGGATAAAAGTTCTTTGCCTCACCATTGACATCAACTACGATGAACTGTGCCTTACGGCCTGAGTTTCCTACGGGAGCCTCAAGTACACGGAATCCAGCAGGGATGGTAAATACATCACCTTCCTGGAGAGTGTTAAGTTCGTCTGTACGAACTGCACCCTTAAACTCACTAACCTCAACTGCGCCATTCAGGATGGCCTTTTCCTCTGACTTCTGAATAATTGTCATAGCTTTTAAAATTTTTTAATTTGAACTCCTCAGTATTATGTTATCTAAGAAAAGGACTCCGGAGGAGTTCATTGGGGAGTCCTTTTCTTAATTAAAAAAATTCTTACATTGTGGTTGGTGTGGCCAGCCAATGAGAGGTTTTTCCCTGGAATTCACGTTCTACCCTAAATACAGGCAGTTCAGGGTTCTTCATCAGAAGATTGAATATCCTCCTGTGAATAAACATCTCTTCTCCTGTTTTTATATTTTCTACAAGGAGAGAATTTTTTAGCATTTTTTTAATTATATATTCTTTCATTTTTTTATTTTTCTTTAAATTTTTTGAAGTTCGCTATAATACCCACTTTCTGGAAGAAAGTGGTGATGCTCGAAATTTCCTAAATTTTGGGGCGAGAATCCTTGGACTCTCGCCCGTCGCCGTCACTACAGAATGTTGAAAATCACATACTTTTCAAACTTTTCTGCATTTTTTGTGGTGCTGCTTGTGAAGTGGTGAGTGGCTGAGAACGTGTGAGTTTCGTCCATAGACTCTCTTGAATCTCGATTCCAAGTTTCGCCATCTTTCTCATACTTCTTGGCATTTTCAGGATCATTGAACCAGCGAGTACGATCGAATTCATAACTCATCCTTACCTCATCAGTATTCCAATAACTGATTTCAGTAACTCTGTAGTTATCCATATCAGAGCCTTTGAGATCCTTTAAAAGTTTCTCGTCGGCATTAAGACCTTTGAGATCCACAGATTCAATGTGTGTTCTAACTCCTTCTGCTAATTTCATCAGGGTTCTCTCATCCCCTAATTCGGGAATAAGAAACGCTAGACGAGTGATAAACTCTGGTTCCTGAGAAATTCCATTCAGAATCATTTCTGTAAATTTTGCGTTCATAATTATGAATTTTTAGGGTTTGTTTGGGGTTCTGTTTCGTCTTAATTTTCAAAGACTCCTCAGCTGCTTTGGTGGGCAGGACAGAGTATTCTCAAAATCTTAATAGATACGATTCGCGGCGAGAATACCCCCAAGTTTTTACATAATTAATAAATTTTAACGGGTCACAGTTCCCACCTGCAGTGTGGTTACCTGGCGTTTAAATCAAATGCATAATTAGGTCCACGATATGTGCCCGCTTACGCCACATCCCTAACCATACATTTGACTATCAAACCAAGTGGAATTGGTGATAGATTCCCTTCCTAACGCTTCCGGATTACGAGCTTTGAATACATTGGTTTGTTTCTCCGCTAAGGCTATATACCCGATTATACCCGTTGGCTCAGACTATTAAAACCCCCGAAGGGGAAATCGGCTGACACCATCGGTGCCAGTCGATTTAAACTCGCCTTTAGGCGTAGTTGATGGAGTAGACGTGAGCGTCGTACTCCGTACCGTCATATTTGGCGGTGAAGACTGTCCAGGTAATCTGGACTTGTCTTCCCGCAATCTTTGCGTTAAGCAAGTCACAGACTTGCCGCAAAGTTGCGTGTGCTGGCATGCTCTTGAGCACTGCCTGCACGTCGGTGACAAAGTCACCTGTAGAACGGAAGCTACCAAGCTTCCCGTCTTCTCCGCGACCTGTCTTGGTGCGGAGGAGCTGTGTTAAGCGGAGCGGCGCTGCTCCATCGACTGCTTCAAAGCCGATAAGGCCTTTGGCAGTCGTATCCTCACTAGATAGAGTGAGGGTTTGGCCGTCCCGGCTCATCTCAAAGACGGCGGCTTTGAGGTTCAACACTGCACCATCGGCGAAGACCGATGGCATGTGGAACTCCTGCTCTTCCAGAGCAGAGTTCTTTTTGCAAATAATTGTTGCCATAGTAAAAACGTGTTTTTGCTGACCAGGCGTGAAACGAAGTTTGCGCGTGGTTGGTCGTGCCACGCACGGCCAAATAACCGACTAAAAAGTTTGGCTCAGATTATCAAATCCTCTGGGCAAGTGAGTAGAAAAATTTTTAATTTTTCTCTACGAACTCCCAGGGGGCGAGCGAAGCGAGTGTACTCTCCCCCTCATTATACAATTATTTTCCCTTCCTCTCATACAAGTAAGTGTACTCTCTCCCCTACGTCATAAAGTAATATAGGGGGGGGATATTTTTTAAGTACCTATATTTTTGCGTGCGAGACTCTCAAAAAATTTAGTAAAAATAATTCTGAAATAGCAATTAATATTTCTTAACATCTATTAACTTGCATTATACATCGAGTATCACTATATTTGCAATAGTGAAAAGTTAAACAAAAAAGTAATATTATGATTATTAAAAACGAAATTTTAAACGCATTGATTAAGGCATTCGACTATAACGTTTGCCAAGAAGCAACCACAATTCAAAATGAACCCGGTGTTGCTTATGAAGTAGATTTAAACAAAGATGGAGATACTTTAACTATTGTTATTGAAAAGAAAGAATTAGAGAATAAAGATAAGAAGGAATTTGAAGCTTGGTTAGATACAGTTGATGATAATATGTTCCAAGAAGCTCTTGAAAAAGTTCAAAAAATAACTGGAATTGATGCCAAACAATTAGATAAAGATTATAATTCCAACGATTATAAAGGAATAATTAATCTCTTTAAAAAAATAATTCCTCAAATTGCACAGGAAAAAATTAATAATTTACAAAGATATCTCTAATGCAATTTAAAGAAACTATTCAAGCAGTAAATGCTATACATATACTTGACAGTAGTTTTCAAGTATTATTAGAAGAATGTAATAAAGTGAAAAATGAACTCTTTTCTTTAAGAGAAGAAAATGCTCTTTTAAAGAAAGAAAATGAACAATTAAAAAATGATAAACGACAGAGAGACAATCAAGAATCTACACAAACTTCTGCCGATGCTTGATGTAGAACAAATTTTAAAAGTATTAGAATGTATAGTGGAAACAGAAAGACCACGTTCAGTTTCTGAAGATATATTTAAAAATCCAATTTGGACTGGAGGATATGGTAATACAATAACAGTGGCTAGCGCAAATCCTTCACCTCCAACATATGAAACAATATGTAAAGAATAAAGATTATTGCCTCATGGTGTAATGGCAGCACAAGGGCCTCTAGATCCTTTAGTCTGGGTTCGAATCCTAGTGGGGCTACCAATTTAAAAATAAATGATATGAATGAATTAATAATTGAAGCATTAAAAGTTGCTTGCAAAGAATCAGTTGAAGCTCTTAAAGAAGTGGATGAAATGGTAAGAGAAAATGGTTTAGAAAATGAACAATGGTTTTTAGATTGGCAAGATAAATTAAACGAAATATCCGTAAAATGAAAACAACATTTAATTTTTTAGGAACTCCAGTTACTAAAACAGAAGATGGATTCCTAATAGATGGAAGAACACCTAATGATGCTGTAAAGATATTTCTTTATTTAAGAGATACTTATTTTTATCCAAGTTGGAATTACAACAATGGAATAACATTACCTTATTTTATACCAAACATGAAAAAAGGCGACTCGTAATTGAGCCGCCTTTTTTTGTTTAATCATTTGAAGCAGTGATCTGTTCATATATTCCATTAATAACTATTATATCATCTGAACTTACTGGACGTACAACTCCAACATCGGATTTGCCAAGGGGAAAAGCTCCTGCTTGAATATAATTTCCTAAAATAGAAAAATTAGTAATATTATAACTACTATTAATCCATTCTCCCCAAGTCATACCTTCTTCTGCTTGAAGTGTAATTGAATTAGACAAAAAGGGCTAATAAGTAAATTCAATAATTCTAATCTATTTATTATAATGTACACTATTATCTGCTGTTACCTTACTTACATAAGGTGTTTCGTAACTTGCACTGCTTTCGTAAGTAGTTCTATCGCTATCAATACTAAATAATTTGATATTCTTTAACATATTTATTTAATTTTAAGATATTGCTTGTATTCTTGATGCATAATTACTCCATGCTGTTTTATATGCTTCTACTGATCCAACTGGAACATAGATTGGACAATTGTTTCCTGTATTAAATGCTGATCCTTCATCAGAAGGAGGAACTGTAGGTTTAACAATTATACTTGTTATTCCATAGCATCCTACAAATACAGAATTAGAAATACTTGTAATATTACTTCCTATAATTACATTTCTTATAGACTATATTCTATCAAGATTTCCTGATAAAGTAGTAGCTAAATCTCCTATATTAACAGTTTCAAGTGGAGCATTTATAAAAATATAATCAAATGCAACATTAGAATCATAATTTAATACTTTTATATCACAACTCTAAAAAGCATTGTATCCAATATTTACAACACTATTTGGAATTGTCATTGTTATAAGAGTTCCACAGCTATGAAAAGCATTATCACTAATTGTAGTGATTGTATCTGGAATAATTATACTTTTTATATTTGTTAAATTATAAAATAATGGAGTGTTATTTCCGATAGTTGAATTATTAAATTCATATTTTACTATATGTTCTCCAACTGTATTAAACTAATAGGTTGTAGTTAAACTATCTAAAAGTACTCCATCGACTTCCATTGATTTAATATTACCTCCACCATAATTCGTCCATATATTTGTAGGACCACTTATATTCTATATGTCATAACAAACAACAAGTTTAGTTTCATGAGGATTATAATGCACCTCATCTTCTTGCTAACACATTACAACATTTGGTTTATCTATAGTATTTTTAGCTGCTTCATATACAGTATGATTTACAAATAATTTTAAGTGTTTATTCATATTTATTTAATTTTAAAAGTTATTAACCAACCACAGGGCGAACAGACGCACCATTAGTACGAAAAACATTCGTAGTACTAGCATAACTATTACTAAAGTTTAAGTTCATAGCCCAAGTTCTTAAAGGTGAAGAACTCCAATAATAACCATACTCACCTACAGTCTCTTTACTTCCACTACGCCAGATACCAGTTGCAGGTAAAAATAATGTGTTATTATTTCTTACACTTGTAAATTGACAGCCCGCAATACCATCTATTACGGTCCAAGTTCTTGTACAATTAGAGGAATTCAAAAGTTCAGCAAATTGTGTGTCTGTTGGCATATGCCAATCACCACCCCATGTTTGTGCTGCTGTATCTTTTGATAAATCTAATGGATTTTCTGTTCCCGCATATGGTGTATCAGTACTATCATATGTTTTACTACCCATTCCATACATATAGTAATTACCATAATCAGTTGGAGAATTAGCTCCAACATTCATCGTTGCCCACTTCGTTCCGCTTGGTAAGCCAAGATCAACATATTCGTGTCCGTTAAATGGATCTGGATTATAATGTACATCTCCTTCCTACTAGCATACTGCTACATTTGGTTTATCTAAATTACTTTCAGCTTGTGAATAAGCTGAGTGATTTGCAAAAAGTTTTAAATGTTTATTCATATTAATTAAGTTAATGTCCTACTTCTCCTATTTCATGTATTCTTGAAGCATAATCACTCCAACCACTTGCTGCCTTATATGTATTAGCCGTGCCAACTGGAACCCATATTGTACAATTTCCTGTACTATAAAATACGTTACTACCTAATGTCGGAGGAGTTGTTGCTTCAATAGTTACACTTGTCAAACTATCACAATATTGGAAAGCCTAATCACCAATACTTATAACACTACTAGGTATTGTCATATTTGTAAAACTACTACAACTATCAAAAGTATTATTGCCGATACTTGTAACACTATTTGGAATTATTATATTTGTTAAACTATTACAACTAGCGAAAGTATCATCACCGATACTTATAACACCATTAGGTATTGTTATATTTGTTAAATTAGTACAACTAGCAAAAACGCCATCACCAATACTTGTAACACTATTACCCATTGTTACACTTGTTAAATTGGCACAACCAACGAAAGCACCATAACCAATATTTGTAACACTATTAGGTATTTCAACTGATATGATGTTTGGACACATTTGTGCAAATAATGCTCCAATCTTTGATGGCATACCATGTTCATCAACTTCAGCACCAATCATAGTTGGATCTTTCAATGTATATTTAACTATATGTTCACCCATTGATAATTGATATTGTCCTTGTGCTGTATCAAGATCTTGAATAGATACTTCAGTTCCGTCAATCTCAACCTTATTGAACATATCAGCACCTAATACCGTAAACGGTGCTCCTTGTTGATTCATATACATATATAACTGTGTTGGATTACTTGCAGCATTATATCTTACAATCAGTTCTGAATTAGATACAGAACTATAATGTACTTCAACATTATCTACACAATAACTTACATTAGGTTTAATAAAATCTTCCGTTTCTATAAAATCTTCATAGTCTGAATGAGTGTCAAATTTTTTAATATACTTTCCCATAATTATTTTAATTTATTATTCTAGTTTATTATTATTGGAGTTGCTACTGTAGGAACATATTTCCAAGCTTGTTTTAAATCTGTTATAAATTCAGGTTTCAATATATAATCATTTACTGAATTTAAATCTTGTCCAATAGTTCCGGATATATAATCATCATGATAACCATTTATTGGATTTCTATAAATTTGAGTAACAGTTCTATCATCTAAATTGTCTATGAAAGTATTTAATTCATCATATGAACTTTGTTTTCCATGTTGTTGTTCATACATCTTAGCAATTTTTCTTCTTAATTCAGCATTAGTAGAACCCTTTTCAAGTATGTCTTTAGAAGCTTCTATTTCAGGATTAGCAGTAGTTTTATATACTTTATTTAACATATCTTCCTGAGCTGAGGTAAATTCTTTTCCAGTATATTCTGCTAACTAAGATTGATAACCATGTTCTGCTTCATGGAAAGGAACACTAGGATCTCCTTTAACAGGTTTTCTTACATAAGATGATCCTCCATGAAAATGAAGTCCTCCAACATTAGGACTTAAATCTTCAAAATGAGTTCTTTCTAAATAATCCATAGGTAATTCATAGAAAGATTGATATTCAGTAACTCTTGGATCGATAGTTGCTTTTTTAGCTCCTAAAGCTCTTTTATAATATGGAGCAATTATTTCTTCAAACTCTTTTGTACCTCCATATTCCTTTCCATAGGTATTTATAACACTCTATGCTTTCTATTTATTTATAGGAGTAGGATTTTTAATATAATTAACTAATTCTTTTCTTAAATCCTATGGAAGAAAAGCCATTTCTCTATCTATATTCTATCCTATTAAATACATATCAGGAGTAGAATATTTAACTCCAGGAGTTCTTGCAGGATTAACTCTTCCTTCTAAATAAAGATCTAAATGTTCTACTGGAACATCATTTTTTAACTAATAAATTCTTCCATTTGCAGAAATTACAGGACGGTGTCCTAATAATGAAGTCAAGTCATCTAAAGATTTAGAAGGAGAACTTAAAGTTTTTACAGCTTTTCCTGCCAAATTAAATACTGGAGATAATGCAGCACCTGCTACAAAAAATTCTCCAACAGGATCTACAGGTGATAATGCTCCAGCTTGTGGGTTAGGAACCCTAACATACTCATCTTTTTTACCTCTAAGTTTTTCTGCAAAAGTAGCCTTTCGTTTTAACTAAGGTTTCATTTCCATTCTAGAAACAATCTATGCTTCTTTTCTTTTTTTCTCTGCTTTTTGATAATTCTATGCTTGAACTCCTTCCTTTCTATAAGAAGTTGGAGTATTCATTCCTTTATTAGATGGAATCATTTGAGCTTCAAATTGAGCAGCTTGTTCAGGACTAAATTTTATTAATTTTCTAGAAGGGTTCTAATGTTTAGGAACTAATCTCATGATTTAAAATAATTTAATATACCTTCAATATGAGTTCTTACAATCTCATGTCTTCCTTGTTCGCTTAACATATATTCAACATCTTTTTTATTATCCTAAAAGAAGTTTTCAGTAAGAACTGCTGGACAATTTGTTTTTCTTATAACATAAAAATTAGCTTCCTAATCACTGTCTCCATCAGATTTATCAGTTCTAATTTTCTGTCCAGTTAAATTTTGTTTGGCAGCAGAATATAAACACTCAGCTAACTTATCTGCTTTAGTAACTCCCTTTGTAGTATAAGCTTCCCATCCAGTTGCTGTATGCCACTTACCATCAGAACCGGCAGCATTAACATGAACAGAAACATAAACACAATTTTTTACCCCATAAGTTTTGCACCAATTATTTACCTTCTAAACTCTATAAGATAATTCTTTATTTTGATCATATCCCTTTAAATCATCTTGAGGAACATCAACTAAAACTAAATATCCATAGGACTCTAATTTAGTTTTTATATCTTCTACTATTTCTCTACTATATTTATATTCCCTAAATTTACCGTCTGGACTACGCTTACCTGGAGTAGATTCCAGGTGAGCAGTCCCTAAAATTACTACTTTCATCTTTCATGTTTTTTAATGATGACTAATTTTTTTTATCTATAATTTGCCGTACAAAAAGTAAGGCATAACACTGTTAAACATTATTCTTCTTCCTCTTCATTTTTTTCAAAAGATGGTAGATCTTTCCTATTCACTTTCCATATTCCAGTTATGCTATCTACTCCAAGTAGGGCAGCTGTTGCTATCAATACCGCATCAGCAAAAGCAGGGGCTTGAATAACCATGATAGTACAATAAATTAAAATACCAACACATACTAGCCATCCAATAACCCCACATACTCGCTTACTACTGATTGTTCCTTGTCTTGCAAGAAAGATTGATCTAAGATCCTACCAAAACCCTTTCATCGTAACCAAGCAAATAATTTACGTGTTTTTAAATACTCTAAATTATCTTGATTATCATATGCTTCTTTTTCTAATGGATTATCTCTATATTCAAATCCTTTAATAATATATCCAATTAAATAAACTAAAGGATAAAATATATAAAGACATTCTTTCCATTGAGCAGTATGAATTGCTTCATGGTTATAATCTATTGGTTTCCAATTAGCTGGATCTGCAAGTCTTTTACTTCTGGTAAAAATCAATCCTCCTATATTCATATATTTATACCCTTGAATGGGAATAAATTTATTATATACTAATTTCATTTTCTATTTTGTTTTTGATATTCTTCCCAATCTAAAGTGGGTTTAGTTATTCCAATATTCTTAAATTTTTGTATCTAAGTTAGTTTTCCTCCTTGTTTAAAAGCTATTTCTACTCCTCTATGTGTTGGTTCAGAAACTTGTCTTTTTTCTAGATAATTATTAAATGCTTTTCTATCTGGATTAAAAAATCTTAATATCCAAGGTTTCTAAGAACCTGATTCAACGTATCTAGTTACTTTTTCTAAGTTTGCTATTCGTTCTTCCGCTTTTTCTATACTTTTCTGTAAAGATTTTTGAGTCTTTTCGTCCTAAGTAATTTCAAGTTCTTTTTTAAATTTATTTAATCTTGTTTCGGCAGATTTTGAAGAACTTCTTAAACTCTTTTTAAAATCATCAGAAAAATTTCTATTTTTAAGTTCTTTTAATTTTGTGTTTGTTTCTCTAACTTTTTTTCTGCCTTCTTCTCTAGCTTTAGATAAGGTTTTATATTCAGGAGTATCTCCAAACATAGCTTTTACATTTGGACTATCCATATTTTCATATGTAATTTTAAATTTTCTATCAGTTGTTGCAGCTTCTACAGGAAGCATATTTTTAAATACTTTAGATGTTCCTAATTTTGAAGAAGCTTCACCTATTTCTTTATTTCCACTAAGAGCTATTGTAAAGAAAGGTTTTTGATTATGGCTTACTGCTCTAGATAAACCTTTAGTATAAAATTCTTGACTTCCAGATCCAGGTCCAGGAGTATCTATATTTAAAGTTAAGTATTTTCCAGACTCATCGAATACGGGAACCTCAAGATGTCCATCAATATCTAGCATTGTTCCTTTATAACCTCCGTTACTAGCCTAAGCATCAAGTAAAACATTAGATCTACTAGGAATTGCTCCAAATTTAACATTAGGATTTAACTCTCCAGATTCTAAGAACAAAGGTTCCTATTGTTTTGTTCTCATATTTAAAAATTTAGCCTTAGATAAAACTTTTTCAGTATAACCACCATCATTAGGAGCAATAACTTTAGCAATTTGTCCAGACTCAAATCTTCCATCGTTTCCCCCTAAACCCTTAGCAATTTTTTCAAATATATTACCTGTAGAAGTATCCTTATTTCCTAACATAAATTGGCCTTCTTCTTTTAATGTTCTTCCTAAATCATCAGAATTTCCAGAAAACCAATACTTTACTAATTTCAAATCTGACTATTCTCCATTATTATAAGGAACATAATGAGTAATATCTGCTCCAGTATGAGTTCCTGCCAAAGTACTCATCTAATAATTATTATTTCCGGAATTATTTGTTATAAATCTACCAATAGCTAAAGCTCTTCCTAAAACAGGATGTTTTTTAGTAAAATTAGGATCTTCTGCAGTTCTTCCAGCGTTATTCCAAAAAAATTTCCAATTTTCTTTAAAGCCTTTTTTACCTCCAGACATACTAGACTACGTATATGCTTGTCCAGTTCCATAATGTTGTCCAGAAGCTCCTAATATTCCTTCTGTTATAAAATCTCCAACTATAGGATTGATCATCCCCTAAGACATATCACTGAGATTTTCTCCCATTGTTTTATCTGTTGTTAGATAAGATGTTAACTATCCAGCAGCAGGAAATAAAGAAGGAGCTCCATAGTTCATAAAATTAGCAGTACCTTGTGTTAAAGCTCCTTGTGTTTTAGCATGTCGTAAAGCTTTTTTAGTTAATTCTTCTGTTGCTTGTTTTCCTGGATTTCTAAAAGAAGAACCAAAGGAAGTCCATTTGGTTTCTAACTAGTTCTATAAGAATTTAGAACCCATATTCTAAGAACCAGATTCAAAGGCACTTCCATAACCTCTTTTAAGTAATTCTCTAGATATTTTATTTTTTCCCCATCCTACAGCTCCTTGACCTAAAGCAAAACCAATTCCTGTAGATATAATTTCTTTTGTTTTTGGAGACCAATTAGTAAAAGTATCTAAAACTTCATTAACTCCTTTAGAAGCAATCTACGGAGCAACTATATTCTAAATAGGATGTGTAATTATTTCAGTTGCCATAGGTAACCAAGCAGGAGCAGTTCCGGCTGCCACCATACTTCCTGCTCCTACTAAAGCTAATTTATCAGAAGCATCATACATAGATTGTCTTCTAGCTTTTTCCGCTTGGGCTTTTTCTAATTCCACTTTTTGTTCTTCAGAAAGATCTTGTGTTGGATTCTTTTCATAGTTTTCCAACATTATACTTCTATTTCTTTCCCCTTGAAAGTTTGCTGTAGCATTTTGAAGCCAATTAGAGGGTTGAGGCTTATAACTTTTAGTAAATTCTATAGCTTTTTTATTAGCTTCTTCCCTCTTTTTATCATAGCTAACTCCTTCTTTATAAGATTTCTAATCTGTATTAAAATCTAAATCTTCTCTCCAACCAGTATAAGTATTATTAGCTAAATCATGTTTACCCTAATCTGTTCTTATACTTCGTGCTCTGGAATATACTTGTCCATTTACATCACTGATAGCTTTATCATAAACATGGCCTGAAGACATATGTTGTTTTTCTTCATCGGATAATTTGTTTCCAAAATCAGTAAATTTTCCATTTACCATTATATCAGTTATAGAACCATCAGAATTAAATTGTTTATAGTTTCCTTCTCCAAATTTAATTCTATTTCCATTAACCATTTTACTTCCATCAGCTCTTCTCCAATAACCTTTTTTACCATCATTATAATAAGTAAAATTACCTACTTTCTTTTTATTAACTTTATTAGTAGTAACTTCTGCTATTGGTACCCATTTGGAACCATCCCACATATTACGATTGCCTTTAGCGTCTATTCCAGTATCCCATTGTCTTAAATTGGCACGAGTTTTATTTCCTTTATTATCCAAAAAATAATTAACTCCTCCAATCTATGTAATTCTACCGTAATCAGCCATGTTTCTTTATTAGTTTTAATACTCCGCCTTTTTTATGTCTAATTTGTCCGTCTATTGTAGTACCTTTATTTATAAGGTCTCTTATTCTTCTTCTATCACTTCCTCCAATATGTCCTCTAATTCCAAGTCTATTAAGTCTATTTAAAGCAGTTCCACTATCCCATTTAGACATTCCTAAACGATTCATTAAGGCTCTTTTAAATATATTATTGTTATCGGCTTCTGCTAGATTATTTACAAAACTAACATCACTACTTCCATAAGCTCCAAATGAACTATCTGAAATATCATTCATAGTATAACGTACATCACCCCTATCCATTAAAGGCATATTTTCAGGACGTGCTACTCTTGATGTTTTCTTAACTAATTTTCTTTGAGGTGTAGCTGTTCTAATAGGTTCTGCTTCTCTAGGTTTAGAAGCAACAATTTCTCTTTTTTCTGTTACAATTGTTGGTTCTTCAGATGGAGTATTAGCTGGAGTGTTAGTTTCAGCAGGTACACTAGTTTCAGTAGAAGTTGTAACACTTGGATTAAATCTTGTAGCTTCTGCTTGAGATGCCTCTACTGCTGAAGAAGAATTATTAGTATTACTTACAGGAACCCATCTAACACCTTTTAATACATTATGATTTCCATTTCTATCATATCCTGTAGAACCTTCGGCAACATAATACCAATTAGTATCTCTTCCTGATTTATATCTAGCTATTGGTTTTGCTGTCTTAGGATCAACAGCATATTCTACTTCACCTTTACCATAATCATGTCTTCTAGCAGTACCTCTAACATTATAAGTAGGTTGTCCAGCACTTCCATATTGACTTTTTGGAAGATAAACTCTCCATTCGCCTTGTACATTCTTTACAATATGACCTGGACCACTTTTTTCATTAAGGTATTCTTGTAATGTCTGATTAGAACCATTCTCATAAATAAGTTGTCCATTATGTTCTCCGACACTTGTCCAACCTAAAGAAGACATATGTGAGTCAGGTCCGCTTAAAGAAATATAAGTACCTTCATTATCTCTTCTTAATGGTATATAATGATTTTCAGAACGCCAAATAGAACGATTCCAATCTGGGTTTTCATAATAATGTTGATTTACCCATTTCTGAAAATCTTGATTAAATTCTTCAGCATCTGAACCTATTACATCATGTCCTCTACTAAAGAAATGCTCATCTAATGCAACATCTTTATTTGGATTATTTTTATGCCATACTCCATAATAATATTTTCTTAATTTAGAACGGTGTGCTAAATAAGAATGATCTGTAGGAGTTGGAATATCCCAACCTTGTCCTCCGAAATATATTACATTTCCTTGTTTTAAATATTGTAATGTACTTCTTTTTAATAATTTCTATTTCATTTTTTAACTATATTTATTAATAAACCAATCTATATCATGACCTCCATTTAATCTTTTAACTTTATCAGAAAAATGAGCATTACCATAAGTTGCATATTTATCCATATATCCAACACCTAGCCATCCTAATGTAGCAATCTACATATCATTTAATCCCATATTCTTTAACTTCTATGCTGAAGATCTGCTAAATATATCTTTTAACATTTTATATGCAGCTTTTACTTGAGCTTCAGCACTATTTCCAAACTGCTATTTAGATAAACCTGGAGCATAATATCTTCTGGTACTATCTATCATTTGAAATAGTCCATATGCAGAACTTCCAGAACTAGAAGCTGTAGGATTAAATCTAGATTCTCTTTCAGCTGTCTATAATAAAATATTTCTATACCTTTCTATATCTGGATATTCTTTAGATAAATTTGTTATAGCTTTACTTACTACTTCAGAACCTTTACCAGGTTTATAGTTAGAAGCTGGTTTCTATGTTCTTGTTAAAGTACTAACAGGACTAGAAGCAGGCAATATTAAAGTTGATGTAGGAATCTATTGAGACTATTGAGAAGTAGGTGAAGTAGTAGGTATATTATTTCCTAAATAAAAAGGAGAATTTAATAAAGGGTCTGAAGAAGCTTCTGCTTTAGGAGAAGATTTTGGTGTAGATGAATCAAAAAAACTACTAAAAAATTCTCTATTTCTTCTTTTTATATCAGGATCCTCACTTCCAAAAGATGTTTTAAAATATTTAGGAGCCTCAAAAGAAACATTTAAAGGGGTAAATTCACTAACTGGAACTTTTATACCTTCTGCTGCTGACCACAAACGTGGATTATTTATATATTGAGCAAGCATATCTTTTGCCCAAGTATCTGCTCCTATATGTAAATGAGGACCAGTTGCTCCAGTTCTAGCAGCTACGTCTTTTCTTGTTTCATCAAGTATCCCCCAATTTCTTAATTTTAAATAATTAACAATTCTTGGATTACCATATATTTCTTTTTTAAATTGCTTCCAACTAACTCCATTTGGAACAACATCATATGCCATAGGATTTCCTCGTTCATCTAATCTATTATGATTACTTCTTTTTCCTTGTTTAGTTAAACCATTTCTTAAACTTCCTTTTCCTCTATAACCACTAGTTATTCTATAATGTACTCCTTCTTGAGTCAATATTTCTTCTAAAGAAAGATTCGCATCTCCAGCATCAAAAGACGATTTAGAAGAAGCAGTTTTTGGAGCTTCTAAACTTGGTTTTAATGTTGTAGAAGAGGGAATATTAATAGAACTTCTTGGAACTTCAAAAGTTAATTGTTCAGAAGGTTCTATAGAAGATTCTTTTGAAGATTCTTTTGAAGCTGCTTCTAAAAATTTCTAAAACAAGGAATTATTACTTTTAATAATTTCCTCTGAATCATTAGAAAAAGGTAAAGAAGGTCTTAAGTCTAATTCTCCAAAAGGATCTGTATTATAATTAACTATATTATTACTAAGATGAAGAGGTTTAAATTCTGTTATTAAATTTGCAGAAACACTCATAATATTCCTCCCTTATTGTATTCTTTATAAAGTCTTGCTAAAAGTCTAGATGATTTAATTCTATCTTCAAGATGTGGTTTTCCAGGTCTTAAATAACTACTTGAAAATACTTTAGTTTTATTTGTAAAGTTATAATTATTTTTAGACATTATATATTTTTGAGCATCAGCTCCTGTTCTAAATCCACTTCCAGCACCTCCATGATACCAATAATTAGATTGGCCTGCAGGATTCTTTAAGGCTGAAATAATACCTCTTGTTTGTGCAACTAAAGTGTCTCCAGGTTCAGTTCCTTTATTCCATTGAAGTAAACCATATCCGGGACCTCCTCCAACTTGTCTTCTTCTAGGATCTCCTTGGCTTTCATGAACAATATTTCCCATTACAGCAATAGCAGTATCATAAGGGATTCCAGCTCTTTTAACTGAATAAAAATATAGTTCATATTATTCCAATTAACATTAGAATATCTCTATTTAAACCAATCATATGCCTCTTTTTGACTTGCTTTAGGATCAACTGGAGCAGTTTTATTCTTTTTTAAATCTGTTCCAAAGTCCATTTCTTGATTCATATCATATCCTAAATCCATGCCTTCAGATCCATAAAGAATTCCACCTTTAGCATGTTTCCATTTTCTTGCATTAGCTGCAAAGGTTGCCCTCTTAACAAGAATTGGATTACCACTAACTTTTGCTCTTTTTATACAACTATCTGTTACTTTTCCTCCACAATAATCTGTAAATTTTCCTCTATTTTTCTTTTTAATATGAATTCCAGACTTTCCTCCCTTTTTCAAAAATAACATTTTTAAAGGGTTTTCATTTCGAGGAACTAAATGTAGATTTTCAGAAGTCAAAAAATCTGAATTTCTAGCTCTAATTGAATTTTCCATTTTTACACAATTTTTTATAATTAATTTTTTATTTTATTTTGATTATTACAAAATTAATATTAAATTTGCTTAGTTCAAAATGATTTATATGAAAAATGTAGAAATTAGATAAATTACATTTAAAACTTTCATTTTTTTGTTAAACAAAATTTAATTCTACAAACCAAAACAAATGACACTAGATTTACTTTTAAAATTATGGTTAAAGGTAATGGACATTTTTAAAAGCAACAATAAATGCTTATTAATTGTAATAGCTTTAATATGTAGTACTACTTATATAACCATAAAAAATGAAAACATGATTAAAGATTATATTACCTATTCAGAACGAAGGGATTATATGACCGAACAATACTCTATGGAAACTGCTCCTCTAATAAATAGGTGCGTAAAAGACATTCAGGAAAGAGATGGGCAGTGCTATGATGTAATGCTTATTGGATATCATAATTCTAAGAGAAGTATACAAGGATATAGTTATTTATATTTAACTGCAATCACTGAAAAACTTAATGGCTTAGAAACACCCCCAATAGCTGATGTTTGGAAAGATTTAGATTATGTATATTTTGAAGACGAACTGAATATTATCCACAATCAAAATTATCTTAGAATAGATAGAGTAGATAGTATAAAATCAGTTTTTCCTAAAATTGCACATCGTTTAGAAATGTGTGGAGCCTAGAGTGCTGCATTCTATCCTATCCAAGGAATAGAATCGCCAATTGGTTTTATACTAGTTTTATACAAAGATACAAAAGTTTATTCTTTAGGATATTATAATGATATAATAGCCCCAAATATTTAGAAAATCGCATCTATAATGGATTTTCCACAAATAGAACAATACTTATATAAAGTTAAAAAATAATTATGAAAGTTGATAAACAAAATGGAACAGTATGTTTTAATGAAGAAGCTCATACATACTGGAATGAAAATGACAATGAAAAATATATTTCTGTAACAACTTTAATAGAAAGATTTACCCAACCTTTTGATAAGGAATTTTGGAGTGCTTATAAAGCGTTAGAGAAATTAATACCAGCAGATAATTGGAAAATGGAAAAGAAATCTTTATTAAATACTCGTAAATTTAATAAAGAAATTCTTAACATTTATGACATAAATGAACTTACTTTTAATAAAACACAACAAGATATTCTAGATGAATGGGATCAAACAAATAGAGAATCTTGTGAACGTGGAACCAAAATACATGCTGAATTAGAAAATAGTATGTATAAAATGGGAGCTAATGTCTCTTTAAAAAAATTTGGAATAGGAGGTAAGTTCATTTGTGATAAAGGTCGTACTAAATTAGATTTAGAATCCGGAGTATATCCTGAATATTTAATATCTAGAACATCAAAAGATGGTATTCTTAGAATAGCTGGACAAATAGATTTGTTGGTAAAAAATGGAAACGAAATAACTATATGCGATTGGAAAACAAACAAAGAAATTAAAACACACTCTGGGTTTGATACAAAAACTAAATCCACTGCTAAAATGTTATATCCTTTAAATACTTTAGAAGATTGTAACTTTAATCATTATACTTTACAACTTTCTACTTATGCATGGATGGTTAAAAAACTTAATCCTAATTTTGTTATTAAAGATTTAGTGTTAGTGCATTTCGACCATCAAGGAAATCAAACAATTTATAGACTTCCATATTTAGAAAAAGAAGTAGAGAAAATGTTAAGATATTATAAAAAACAAGTAATAAGGGAAAAGCAAAAAGAAAAATATAAGAGAATAGAGTATTAATCCTAATAGACGTAATCTTAGATAAAGCGATTTTATAGATAAAAGCAAATGGAATATATATGGTGTCGAACGGATTAATAACTATTCTAATTAATTAATTTAATTATGGAAATAGGAAATATTGTAAAAGGTCATGCTAATGAAATGTTAGGATTAAACAAAAGCCTTTCTGAAACTAGAATGGAAATTTGTCACAAGTGTCCTCTGTTTAAAAATACAACAGGTGGTGTATGTAATCCTAGATTATGGGTTAACCCAGAAACAGATGAAATAAGTACAGTAAAAAAAGATGGTTATTTTAAGGGATGCGGTTGTAGATTAAAAGCAAAAACTACATTAAATAATGCACATTGTCCCGCACATAAATGGTAATTTGAAATAATATGGCAAGAATTAATGGTCACGAAGTAAATGTTAATAAGACCGATGCAATGAAAGTGTATGAAACAGTAGCTGGTGTTGAAACAGAAGGTAGAGAAATGTTTAATATGTCAGCAGATAGAGATATGAAAAATATAATTGAAGATAATGCAAAAGCTAAATTCAATGAGAAAGTGGATGAATATGTAGCTAAGTTGGATGAACACGAAAAACTCATTCAGGAATATACCGAGAACTTAACTGCAGATTTAAACAAAATAGAAATTAAACCTCTATATGAAGGTGTATTAATTAAACCACTAGCTCAAAACCCATTCCAAAGAATTAAAAGAGACGGACTTATTATTACAGATACAGGAGGTTTAACTCCAGAATATAAGTCTAGAGAAACAGGAGAATGGGAAGAAGAAGAATCATTCATACATTATGGTGTAGTCCAAGAAGTAGGACCTACGTGTAAGTACCTTAAAGAAGGGGATATAGTTATGTGGAGAAAACCATCTGAAACCCCTGTTCCTTTTTATAAACAAGGACTAGTACTAGTTAACGAACATAGTATTATGATTACAGTAAATGAGGGTTTAGCACAACGTTTTAATGAAATAATGAATACAAATGGAAACAATTGACAAAATTTTCTTTATGCCAGGAGATGTAGTAACACTTAAGTAGGATCTTCCTAATAAGCCTGTTATGTTGGTATTAAAGAAAGAAACTTATATTTTTAAAAATAAAATAGATAATAAAGAACCGATTTTAAAAGGTATTAAATGTAGATGGTTTACTTCAACGGGAGAAATGCAAGAAGCCGTATTTAATACAAAGGATTTAATTAAAGTTAAATAAAAATGAAAACACTCAAATATCAAGCAGGAGGGGCAGCACCTCAGGGTGACCCACAAGAATAGATTATACAATTAGTACAAGCAGCTATGAGTGGAGATCAACAAGCTACTGCTCAAGTACAACAAATTATGCAAGCTGCTGAACAAGGTGATCCACAAGCTGCACAAATAGCTCAAGTAATTATGCAAGTTATGGAAGAAATGCAAGGCGGTGCTCCTGCAGGCGGACAAGCTGGACAGGTTGCTCGTAATGGTGCAAAACTTAATTACATTAAAAAACTTAAAGGTGAATGTCCTGATGGATATGAAATGACTTTCTTTAAGGCAGGTGGTAAAGTTTGTAAAAAATGCCAAAAGAAAGTTGAAAAAGCTTGTGGTGGAAAATAGTTAGCTAAATGTGGTACAAAGTTCCATAAAGCAGGTGGTGTAATGGAAAGCATTCTTTCTGAAATGTTCGCTAAAGGTGGTGCAATGAATAGAAACAAACATACTGCTTTTGGAGAAGAAAGAGGAGCTAATGTTGTTTCTACAAACCATGCTGGAAGATGGGGTGGACGTAGAGCATTTAATGCTAACGGAACTCATAACTTAAACCTACATGACAAACCTAATAAGTTTACAGCATTTGGTGATGAAGGTAAGAAAAAGCCAACAAATGTAGGTTTAGTAGGACATAAAGCTACAGGAAAAACTGGAAGAATGCAAAACAGACAAAAGGCTGGAACAACATATAAAGGAACAGCTTTTGGTGGAGAAAAACAAAAGAGATTCCATAGAGGAGCTAAAGCATCTTCAATCGGAAGAATTGGTTCAATAAGTGGTTATCCAAAAGGACACGGTGGAAAATCTGGAATTGGCAAAATGCTTAATGGTGGAAATTTTCAATGGCCCGAGGGGGCAACAAAATACCTAATGAATAGCAATATATTTCTGGGAAAAAATTAATACCTAAAGGTGCTTCCGGATTTAAAGTAGCTTTTGACGAAGCAAGAAGCAAAAAGTTAGGATATTTTACATATGATGGTAAAATTTTCAAAACTATAAAAGCTGGAGAATCTAAAGAAGAATGGGAATCTAAATTTAGAAATAATCTAAAAGAAGAAACAGCTAAACTAAAAAGCTATGGTCCTGGAGAACATCTTGGTTGGAAAAACGTTAAAAAATCTAATGCCAATACAGATATAAAAACTAAAGCTTCTGGAGATACTACAAATGGAGAACCTGTTCAAGCTACATTAAGAGAAGTAGCAATAACTGCTAAACGTCCTAAAGCTTTAGCAGTAGGAAAAGGATAGCCTAAGAAAAAGGAAGAAGAACCTGGAATATTAGACAGATTCTGGAGTTGGGCTACTGGAAGAGGTTCTTATGGTGGAGGCAGCTTCGGAGGCGGTGGTGCTGGAGGAGGCTGGTAATTAAATAATTAAACAGTATGTTACATATATTTCAATATAATAATGTTACAGGAAAAATTGAACTTGAGGAACCAGAAATTCTTTTAACTAGAGAATTTGCAGTCCTAATGTAGAATGAAAGAAATAAATGTAAAGAAGACCCACATGGGATTGAACACTTACGAGCATTTCGTGAGTTTACTTATATATGGTTAGCATTAGACTGGCAATCAGTCTATTCTAATTACTCTGAACAAGAAAGACATTAGGAAGCCTTAAAAGATTCCGGACTGTCTGAAGAAGAGTTCAATGATCCGAATTTTAGAGCAGCATGTAGAAAATACAGAGCATTACAAGAAAGTAATAGAACAATTCGTATGCTACATGCTGCTCAAAAAACGGTAGATAAATTTACAGATTACTTTGAAAATATTGATCCTCAAGAAAGAGACGAACAAACAGGAAAGCCTATATATAAAGTAAAAGATATTATGGCTGAAATCTCTCAACTTTCTAAAGTTAATGATGAACTTAAAATTCTTGAAGGACAAGTGAAGAAAGAGATGGCAGAAGCTTCTCAATTAAGAGGAGGTGCTATTGAAGGATTTACACCACAAGGATTTTAATATATGGAAGAAGTTAAAAGAAAAAGGGGTCGTCCTAAAAAGGTTAAGATTCCAGAGGAGATTGAAAAAGTAATCAATATAATTAATGAAACCAAAGAAAAAGAAGAAAAGGAGTTTCATTAGATAGTAGAAGATATAAAACAAGAACACAGACAAGGTGAATGGGATTTTCCTTTAGATAAAGAAATTCCTTTCTTTGATTCCAGGCTTTCTTATGAACTTACTGGATATAAACCAATTGATGATAAAAGAGGTTTAGACTTTGATCCAACTTGGTATACTGAAGCAAAACAATCATATCTAAGAACTGGACATTATTGTTAGTTTGCACCTGGTACAAAATCATATTCTGATTTTTGGCAAAAAGAATATGTTAGATGTCGTGATGGTATGACAGTAAATGGTTATACTATAACAGGAGACCATTATTACTTTCTTAATTATTATAGACTAGAGAATTTACAGTCAGCATCAAAAGCAGGTGGTGGTAGACGTATGGACTTTCCAGATTTTTTTGTTGCACAATATGAATATTTTCATTATATTGAGCTTTGTAAAAGACTTAGAAAAGATGCTATTGGATTAAAAGCCAGAGGTGTTGGTTTTTCTGAAATCGCTGCAGGAATTGTAGCCAATACTTATAATTGTCGTAGAGAATCAATGTGCGTCATAGCTGCTCAACAAGAGAACTATGTTTCTAAAACAATGAGTAAAGTAAATGTACAATTGAACTTCTGTAATGAAAAAACAGATGGTGGATTCTTTAAACTTAGACAAAAGAAAAATACAGACCTTAACAAACGTGCTTCAGTTATTAAAAAAATAGATGGATAGGAAGTAGAATCTGGATGGATGTCAGAAATCAATTGTATTATTGCTGATAAACCTAATAAAATTAGAGGTGACCGTACCGATATTCTTCTTTATGAAGAAAGTGGTTCTTGGCCTAATTGGAAGAAGGCTTATCTTCAAGGAGAAGCCCTTGTAGGTATTCAAGGTTCAAAATTCGGTATAAGACTTGCTTGGGGTACTGGTGGTGACGCTGGACCTGCATTAGAAGGACTTGCCGATGCCTACGAAAAACCAGAAACTTATAATGCTCTTCCTTATAGACATAATTTTACACCCACAGGAGAAGAAGTTATAACAGCTTATTTTATTCCTGCATATTCTATTTTAAATAAACCTGGTTATATAGATAAACGTGGTTGGTGTGATCCAGTAAAAGCTAAAAAATATTACGAAGAAGAACGTAAAAAATTAGTATCAGATCCTGCTGCTTATGTAATCTATTGTGCAGAATATTGTTTTACAGCAGATGAAGCATTAGCTTTGGAAGGCACTAATAAGTTTAATAAAGTATTAATTTCTGATTAGATTACTAGAATACGTTTATTCCATGAAGGACCAACAGAACAACTTGGAGAACTTCAATTTATCTTTAAAAATGGACAACATATTAAAGAAAATATTTAGGGAGTTAAATGGATTCCTAGTAAAGTTGGAAAGATACATATTATAGAAAAACCTTTATGGGAAACTAAAGAAACAAATGATGAAGGAGAAGCAATTTCTTTTAAAGAAATGCGAAATCTTTATGTAGCTGGAATCGACGGTATTGATATTGGTCAAGACCAAACTTCAGAATATACTAAAGACCCTTCTAAATTTTGTATAGTTATAAAGAAGAGACAATATGGTATGAATGATCCGGGATATGTAGCTTATTATATGGATAGACCTGGAGACGAACGTGAAGCTTTCAAAAAAGCGTTAATGTTAATGATGTATTACAATTGTAGAGCTAATATAGAAGCAACTCGTTTAAGTATGTTTACTTGGGCTAAAGGAAAAGGATTCCTTAATTACTTTATGAAAAGACCAAGTGCTACTTATGGAGATTAGACTAAGAAAGTTAGACCTACATATGGTACTCCTGCTACTGCTGCAGTTATTGCACACTAGACAGATTTAATAGCTGCCTTTGTTGAAGACTATTGTCATACTATATGGTTTCCCGAGATGCTTGACCAATTGAATCGATATACTGATGAAAACAAAGGAAAGTTTGATATTATTGCTGCTATGGGAATGTGTGAATTAGCAGACGAAGAACTTTCTGGAATAGTTCCTACTCAAATAGAAGATGAAAATGTTTCTGAATGGTAGGATATTGGATGGTATACTGATGAAAAAGGTTATAAAAAATATGGGGTAATTCCAAAGAAAGATAATGTAAACATTCCTAAACATGACATATACCCTGAACGATACTATGATGGATATAACAAAACAAGTGATCCTCGACGCAATTGAGGAAGTTTATAAAAAAAGATATGTTGGTACTTTAAAAATTACTAAACTTAAACCTGTAGGATATAACATTCGTTTGGGAATGAATAACGATGATAAACCTATTAACATATCAGCTCAACTTGAAGGAGAAAATTTTTTAAAATTTTTCAAACAAGAACTTAGAGATAGAGGCTGGAATACAATTCATTGGTTTTTAGGTTATAAAGTATATCCAGATAATGGTAGTCCAATTGATTCAAATTGTAATTGTAAAAAATGAAAGACCAAGAATTAATAGATTATACTAATAAAAGTATTGCAGAGCTAGTATATCCAAAATGGGATTTACAAAAAGCATATAATTACTATAATGGAAAAATGGATGCTGATTAGTATAGATATCTCGAAGAGAATTATGGAATAGGAAATCCTACATCTGTTGAATTTATTCCTCTTATTAAAAAACATATTGATGCTTTAGTAGGAGAATATTTAGGAACCCCTATCATTCCAAAAGTTACTTGCAAAGACTCTGCAACTTTAAGTAAAATAACTCGTGAAAAAGAAATTAAAATAACTAAAGAAGTATTTGATTTTCTTTAGAAACGATTAAAAAATAAATTACTTGAATTTCTTCAAAACGGTCAACAAGATTAGTTAGTTGATAATTCAGTACAACAAGATGTAGATAATTTAATTGAAGATTTAGATTAGAATTTTATATCTCAATATGAAGTTGCTGCTTAGGATGTTATAGAATATATAATGCAATCACGTGAGACTGACATAACAACTAAACTAAGAAAACTATTAACAGATCTACTTGTAACAGGTTACACTTTTTATAGAGTTAAACCCACAGTAGCTAACAACAATGTTTCTATTGAGATATTAAATCCATTAAATACATTCATTGATAAAAATCCAGAATCTCCTTATGTAAAAGATTCTTATCGTGTAGTAATAAGAAAATGGTTAACTAAAACTGAAATTCTTAATACTTATGGTAAAAAATTAAGTAAGAAAGATTTGAGTTTAATTAATGAATCTTGGCAAGATGCTTTCGATACATCTACTTATTATATACGTTCCTTTTCAGATTCCAATGGAACTCCTATGACTGACGGCCTACAGGCTGGAAGAGAAATAGTTCCAGGATATCCTACAGGACCTTATAATACTTATAATTATAAGCTTATTCCAGTATATGAAGTAGAGTGGATTGAAACAGATAAATAGCACGTTATGCAGAGATACAAAACCGTGCGAATTGGAGAGAGTATTTTTATACTCTATGGTAAGGATGAAAATGTTATAAGAAGTCAGGATAACCCAACTTACTGTTCTTTATCAGTAAATGGTGTTTATTTTACTAATAGAGGTTCGGAACCATATTCATTAGTACTTGCCTGTGCTTCTCTTCAAGATAAGTATAATTTATTACATTTTTATAGAGATAATTTAATTGCTAGTTCTGGTAATGTTGGAGACTGGATTGATGTATCAATGTTACCTAAATTTTTGGGAGTTAATCTTCCAGAAAGATTATAGAAATTCTTAGCTTATAAGAAATCTGGTATTGCACCGATTGATACTTCACAAGAAGGTAGATTAGGTGCTGGACAAGCTCCTATAAATACTATATTTAACGGTTACGATGATACTATCAAGGCCCAAACAGTTCAAGCTATTCAAATAGCTATTGATTCTGTAGAGCAGACAGCTTCATCTATTACTGGGGTATTTAGAGAGAGATTAAATGGTATACAACAAAAAGATGCTGTAACTAATGTTCAAACATCTGTTAATAACTCTTTTATTATAACAAAACAATACTATCAATAGATGGATGTAATAGTAGAAGAAATTTTATTAGATGCTCTAAACTTAGCAAAAATAGTATTCAAAAATGGATTAACAGGGACTATTATTCTAGGAGATAAATTACAAAGAGTATTTACTGCTCTTCCAGAATTTTTTACTATTAGTGATTATGATATTCATATTGTAACAAGTACGGATATAACAAGACAACTTGAATAGTTAAAACAAATTGTTCCTGATTTAATTAAATCCCAAATAATGGGGCCAGAACTTATCGTAGAAGCAGTTACAACAAGAAGTGTTTCAGATTTTAGAAGTAAAGTTTAGAAGGCTATTAGAAAACAAAAGGAAGAAAATAACCAACTAATGCAACTTCAACAACAAAACGAATAGATGTAGCAAGAATTACAACAAATACAAAAACAAGCAGAACAACTTTAGCAAAAGGTAGAACAACTTAATGAAGCTAAGATTCAATTAGAATCTCAGAAAATCCAAATGCAAAATGAAGTAGAATGGTACAAAGCTAGAACTGAGCGAACTTATAAAGAATCAGTTGCAGAACAAGATGCTAAACGTACACAAATTGAACTTTATCAATTGCATGATGGAAACCCTTATAATGATGAAGTTGTTAATGCTCGTACTTAAAAATAGTAATTATGAAAAGAGTAAACGATTGTGGCTGTTGCAACGAATCTGATTTTGATGGACAACATAATATAGTAGATTGTGCAATTTTGCTAGAATGTGGAGATTATATTTTAACAGAGTGTAATAGTAAAATTTTAAAGGAAAACTATGGAATTTGATAACATTAATTTTTACGGAAGACCAGAAGAAAGACACCCAGATTGGAAAATGGAAATTAGACATTCAGACCACTGTCCTGGACCACATCCCGGACCAGGCCCATTTCCTCCTCCTTGTCCTCCCCCTCCTTGTCCTCCTCCTTTTAATCCTGAACTAAAAGGAATTTATGATTTAGCCGTACACGCAGATCATGTAGCACATAAAGCTTTAGATATCGCTGGTTCCGCAAGTTTAGATGCTGTAGGAGCAAGAAGATTAGCTGAACAAGCTTTGAAAGTTTTAAGCAAAGTTTCAGCTTTAGCAGACAAAGCTAATGTAAAAGCAGATCGTGCTTTAGCAGAAATTGACGTTATAAAAGGAGATTTAGCAAGACTTTTAGACGAGTTAAATCAAACTCAAAAAGGTGCTGGATTATCTCCTGAAGGAAAATATATTAAAAATACTGATGCTGAGTATATAAGTAATGCTACAAGTTTAGCAGACGCTGATAACAAATTAGATGCCGCTATAAAAAGTGTCTCTGATGAAGTTGTTGATTTAGAAGATCTTGTTAGCGACGTTGCAGCAAAAATGAATTTAGTTCCCAATATCATTAGTGCCGTAGGTCTTGATGAGGATGGAAATTACGTTCAAGCAGATGGATATAGAATAATTAATACTGCTGGCAATGTTTTAGAGGCTACAAAAAAATTAGATAGAGCTATTACAAATTTAAAAGGAGATGTAACAGCTAACACCACTGCTATCGGTGAACTTGATACAACTGTAACTCAACATAGTACTGATATTACAAATCTACAGAATACAGCAGATGAATTAGATGACAGATTACATGATGTAGAATATACATTAGGACAAGGTCCTAATAGTATTAGCGAAAGATTAGAACAAGTCGAAAGATAGGCTTCGAATAATTCTGATGCTATCGGAGATTTAAGAACAGCTGATACTAATATTACAACTTCTATTAATAATTTAAGTGAGATAGTAAGAACTAATACCGGTAATATTACTACTAATGCTAATGCTATTCAAGCATTGCAAGGTAAAAATTTAACTATCGATCGACAGGATACTGCTCAAGGTGCTAGTTATACATTAAAATTTGGAGGAGTTGCAATTTATCCATCTATTAATGTAGATAAAGAAAGATATATAGAAAGTGCTAGATATGATTCTAGTAGTAAGAAAGTTATTTTAACATTTAATGATTCTCAGCAAATAGAAATTCCTGTAGGAGACTTATTTAATATTTATGAAGCAGGAAAAGGTCTTGAATTAGCTTCTGATGGAAAAACGTTTAATGTTAACTTAGCTTATCATGCTCAAGCAGAAAATGGTGGATTACTTTCATTTGAAGGAAACAGAGAACTAGATGCTCATATTTATGAAGGAAAAGGTTTAGAAAGTTTTCGTCATGAAGCAGACGGAGAGGTTGGATATGGATTAAGAGTTAAGATTAGTCCAAATTCTCAAAGCATACTTAATTTTGATGCTACAGGAGGTTTACAAGTAAATACTGGAGGACTTTTAGCTGGAAACATTACTGGAGACCAATACATTAATGTAAATACAACTCCCGATGGAAAAGTTCAACTTTCTTTAAATACAGAGGCTATGATAAATCTTATAAAAGATCAATTATTATGGCAGCCTAAGGATGGTACTAGTACTTTATATATAGAACCTAAAGCTGGTAAGAGTGTATATGTAAACGGTACAATTGAAGCTACTGGAGCTATTTATTCTGGAAGAAATAATGGTTAATACAACTGGGCTTCGGCCCAGTTTTAAAATATTTTAAAAAATGAATTGTAAAAACACAAAAATTTCTCAAATGCCAAGAGCAGACCATTTACATGGCGGGGATTTAATTCCTATTGTTCAACACGGCAAAAATAAGACAATTAATATTCAAGATTTAGTAGATTTATTTAGAAGAATTTTACCTCCCCCTCCTCCAGGACCATGCCCACATCCTTGGGGACCTGAACCTCATCCACATCCATGGCCAGGACAACCTTGGGATCATCACCATGATTGTGGACATCCTATTATCCATAATGAAATAGATATGGCTAATAGAGCAAGACAGGATGCTGCTATTGCTAAAGCATCTGCTAGTGCTGCTGAAGGAAAAATAGCAGTTTTACAAAAGACTGCTGATGTAGCCTTAGATTCTTCTAATAAAGCTTTAAGTGCTGTTAAGATTTTCAGAGGACAAATTGATCAAATCAAACAATTAGCAGCTGAACAACAGTGGTTAAAAGCTGAAATGAGAAATGACAGACGTAGAATTAATCTGCTTAACGATGTTGTTCTTGTCTTAATTGAAAAAGTTAAGGAATTAGAAAGACAAGCTGGATTATCTACTGATGTCCCTGAATTTGGAGATGCATGGTTAAGTCAATTACAGGATCCTCTCACAGATGAACAACCAATGTTCCCAGATGATCCTCATCATCACCACCATCATCACCATCACCACAAACCATATCGTCCATCTTCTATTTTTGATAATGACGAAGAAGGTGATTCTGAAGATGATTTTGATTTACCAAATTATGATGGAACATACGAAGGAAACTCTCCTTCTGATCCAATCGGAGGAGATGCTCCTTGGGTACAATATTAATTTAGATTAATGCCGCTGGCTGACAAAAGTCAGCGGCATTTTTAATTTATAAAATAAATTCTATAATTTATGAAAAACGTACAAGCAATATTGCATAAAAAAAGTGCTGCTTTAGCACAAAATGGAATTGATCCAAAACTTCCAGAAGCTTCTTAGTTAGAATATGGTGAATTAGCAATTAACTTTGCAGATGGACATGAAACATTATCCATAAAAAATAGTAACGATGAAATTGTTACATTCACAAACGATTAGTATTGGAAAGATAAAGAGCAAGTTATCGCTAGCGCATTAAACGATTTAAATAGTAGAATTTTAGCTATTACAGTTCCTACTAATGTTAGCGATTTAGTTAATGATGTACCATATTTAACAGCTTCTGATTTAGATATTACGCCAACGGAAAATTCAACTAAGGGAGTAACATCTGGAGGTGTATATGATTATATTACAGAAATAGAAGAAGCAACATCAGCTGCACTAAATGATTTAAATGAAAGAATCGATGCTATAGTAATTCCTGTTGTTCCAACAACATCAACAACTGTAACCGAAGATGATCCAAATCCAGTATCAGGTGGAGCTGTTTATGATGTAATAGTAGAGAATGAACAAATTACATCCGCTGCATTGAACGATTTAAACGAGAGAATTGATGATATTCCAGAACTTCCTGAAAATATAGTTACTGGAGCTTCTACTGCATATACTATATGGTGTGGAACTCAAGCAGAATATGATGCACTTCAAACATATGATAACAATACAGTATACTTAATAAAAGAAAATGCTTAAAGAAAAAAATATTGACATATCTTTTATAAAGTTAGGTCAATCTAATATAGAAAAAATCTATCTTGGATAGGATGTTATATGGGACAAAAATGAATTACGAAATTATGAACTACAAACTTAATTAAAAATGAGTAAAATAGGAATAAATAATTTATCTAAAATAAAATTAGGAATTGTTGAAATAACAAGAGCATATCTGGGTTAGTATATTGTATATAATAAAGAACCTTCAGGAGGTACATTATCTATAGCAGGTCCTTCTACTTTAAATGGAGAATCTGCTACCTATACTCCAATTTATAATAATAGTTATGTTTCTGGTGGAACTTGGAGTATTGTTTCAGGTTCTACATATGCAACAATTTCTAATATTGGAGAATTAAATCTTAATTCAACTGCTGATGAATCAGAAATAACAATTCAATGTATATATAATGGAGTTACAGCTCAAAAAACTATAGTTGGTACATATGAATCAGGAACTATTTCTGAAACAACGACAGAAACTGAAACAGACCCAATAACAGGAAGAGTTGTTGAAACAATTACAACTACTGTAACAGATGGAAGTGGAAATGTATCCACTAGTGTAACAGAAATTGTACAAAATCAAGATGGAAGTTACTCAACCACAGTTTCAGAAAGTGTAAAAAACATAGATGGTTCTGGTACTTATCAATCTAATACTACAAATTATGATGATGAAGGTAACATAACAGGAACTTCTGAATCTACACAAATAACTAATTCTGACGGTTCTTATTCTGGAAACACTATAAATTATGATGAAAACGGAGACCCCGTAGATGGACAAAATGTTGAAGGAGATACTAGTGGTAACGTTAATACTCAAGAAGTAGAGTATGATGAAAATGGTAATGAGGTTG
>Ga0247610_10001057_pt1 | contig 35210 bp, 27 predicted proteins | sample 174DNAGHGhighgp2_FD_193483 | JGI IMG/M metagenome (GOLD analysis project Ga0247610, IMG submission 193483) | Sheep rumen microbial communities from Palmerston North, Manawatu-Wanganui, New Zealand - 1742 DNA GHGhigh gp2 | ecosystem: Host-associated > Mammals > Digestive system > Stomach > Rumen...
GAAATAATAAATAAAGGGGTTGCAATTGCAACCCCTTTATTGTTGGTTAGAACATTCCAGGACCACCGAAGCCTCCGCCTCCGAAGCCTCCACCGCCGCCACGATTGCCACGGTTTCCGCGGTTGCCACCGCCAGGACCACCGAAGCCACCAGGACCACGCATTCCCTGACGTGCTTCCTTCGTTCCGAAGAGGTTCAGGCGATAGTTCACGCGCAGCATGATGTATGAGTTGATGGCGTTCGACTCAGAGTCGCTACGCATCATGGCGTTGAGCGTGCGGGTGAAGTTGGACTGCTGGTGCAGGATGTCGTAGAACTCAAGACGTACCGACAGGGGCTTGCCTGTGAGGAAGCTCTGTGCTATCTGAGCATTCCAGATGAGCTCGTTGGTGTTCATTGACTCATCGCTATAGCCACGACGCGAGGTCATGTTCAGGTTGGTGGTGAGCTGCATGCCCCAAGGCAGCTGTGCTGTGGTGTTGAAGCCGTAAGTAAAGTTCCACGTGTCCTGATTGCCCTGTGCCTGCAGCTTGTTGCGGCCGAAGGTATAGGTGACTGCACCATTAGGCTCAAACTCAAACCAGTCGTTACGATAGCTGAAGCCTAAACGTTGGCTCAGCGAGGTCTCATTGACAGCATTCTTCAAGATGTTGCCATCACGGTTAGCATCCAGATAGCTGACGCTGTGTGTGTAGCGGGCCGATGTGCGAGTGTTCATGTTGAAGCTTCCCAGAGAGTCGAGAGCTGTGTTGAACATGAACTCGCCACGTGTACTCCAGTTGCCGTTGATGTTGTCGCGGGTCGAGGTGCGTCCACCAGTCAGAGGATCGTAGTACACCTTGCTTGTTACGCTGTTGCTGGTAGTCTGGAACTGCAGGTTGGCAAACACGAAACGCTGGTGTTTCTGGTAGTAGTTGTTGAAGCGCCAGTTGAAGGTCTGCGTGAACGAGGGCTTCAGACCGGCATTACCCACGGTGATGTTCAGAGGGTCGCTGTCGTCCACGATGGCCAGCAGGTCGCTCATGGAAGGCTGACTGGTATTACCGCGATACTGGAAACGCATCTGTCCCTGGTCGGAGATCTTCCAGCGGAAGTTAGCCGTAGGACTCCAGTTCACGACGTTGCGGGTAGTGGTGCCGTAATCGACACCCAGGTAGCGATAGGTGAACTTCGAGGTCTGGGGCACAATCTGCACACCCACGTTGAAGTTGTAGGCTTTGCGCACCACGCGCAGCATCACCTCGCCTGTATGTATATAGTTTTTGTATTCTGAGAAGCGGCTCAGTTGGTCGTCCAAGTAATCTGCCAGTGTCATACCATTCTCTGTCAGCTGGCTCAGGTTCGAATCCCACTGGCGATACTGCATGTTAAAGTCATCCATGCTGAACAATCCTCCATCAGCAACCAGTCTGGTTGGCCATTCACTGAAGTCGTAGGTAGAACGGTCGCTCTTGGTGTAACGATACTGGAAGTTATATGAGAACTGCAGGTAGGTCTGTTTGGCGATAGGCTCGCTGTAGGCCAGACGTGCAGAATAGTCGTAGTTCTTTGAGGGCGTCAGGTTATAACGGTTGCGGTAGTACTCGCTATAGTTGTCGTCGTACATCGCCATCGTGGTCTGATAGAGGTTCACATCCTGCAAGGACAACTGCTTGGAGTCACCATCCTGATAGTTACCAGTCAGGCGGAAGGTGATGTTACGTCCATTGTTACCCAATTTGCGCACCACCTGCAACTCAGCACCCATGCGGTTGTTGTCGCTGTAAGAAAGTGATTTGTTGTCGCGGCTGTTCACAACGAGTGCGTCATCGGCATAACGCTCATCGTTCATGAGGTCGATGGCAGCTTTCAGTTTAGCAGGTGAGTTGAGCGCATAGTTTACGTAGTTGTAGGGATCCTCGCGGAAACTGCCTGAAATAGAACTTGAACGCGAATCGTTGGTTGACCAAGAGAACGAAGGACGGAAGTGGATGTTCCACATTGAGTCGGGCGTCCACTCCAAACGGAACTGTCCGTTCCATGAGTTTGAACGAGAATAACTCTGGCTGACACTATTGCTGAAAGCGCCTGTGCTGCTGACGAAGTTTTCTGTTGCCGAACGGCTCCAGTGGTTGGTGTTGTTGTGGTTCCAGCGAACGCTACCATCCAATTGCAGACGGTCAGCCTTCTCGTAGTTCAGGTTCACACCTAATGACTTGGGCGACTGCAGACCTTGACCGCCGCCACCACCGAAACGTCCACCTGGGCCTCCGCCTCCAAAGCCGCGGTCGCCAACATTATTGGCATTGCCCATGCCCATCAGTCGCAAGTCGTCCTTGAACGTCATACCCATTGCTCGGCCAGTGTAGCGTTCGTGGGTACCCACGCCTAGATCGACATTGCCGAAGGTACCGCGGTTCATGCCACGCTTCAGTCCGAAGTCGAGAACCGTCAGTTCCTCACCATCGTCGATACCCGTGATGCGCGTCTGGTCACTCTTCTCGTCGTAGGCCTTCACGCGCTCTACGATAGATGTAGGCAGGTTCTTCATAGCAGTCTGGGTATCGCCAGTCATGAACTCTTTACCGTCCACCTTGATTTTCTTCACCTCCTTGCCGTTGATGGTGATCTTACCATCATCACCCACCTCGGCACCAGGCAGACGCTTCACCAGTTCCTCGATGACAGAGCCCTCGGGGGTCTTATACGCGCCCGCATTATAAATAATGGTGTCCTCTTTCGAGTAAACACGGGCCTGGTTCTTCACAATCTCGGCACCCTTCAGCATGATGGCATCCATCGACATAGTGATAGTGCCAAGGCTGACGGGCTTGCCGCTGACGGTCACCTTCTTATAGACCGTTTTGTAGCCCACGTAAGACAGACGCACAATGTACTGAGCATCTTGAGGGGCTGTCAGCGAGAATTTGCCATCGGCGTCTGTGAATGTGTTTTTTACTGTTGAACTGTCTGTTCTCAACAGCGAGACGGTAGCTTGTACCACAGGTTCTTGGTCATTGTTGTCGACCACAGTACCTGTCAGCGCCTGTTGCGCTTGTGACGAGAGGGCCGCCGAAAGCGTTACGGCCATCAAGAGTAGTATTCGTTTCATCCTGTATAATTGAAATGATTAATGTCTCATTATATAACCTTTACGATTCTTATGACGTATCTTTTTTTTAAAGGTTTAATCATCACTAAAAAAATCGTTCTTTCTTACTTTCCTTCCCAATCGTTTGGCTGTTTGGGATTTTTGTTTTACCTTTGTCCTCGTTATGGAGAGACAGGAAGTTATATTTGCGCAAAACCTGGAAGAAGAACTTAGCGCTGCCATCAGAAAATGCAGGGCCGATAAACAGTTCGTGCTGGTAGATACCACCACAGAAAGACTGTGTCTGCCAGTTGTCAAGGACTTTGTATGCATGCACGAGACACCCGTCATCATGATTCCCGCTGGCGACAGCAACAAGACGTTGGAGTCGCTGAGTCACGTGTGGAGTGAGCTGCAGCATCTGGGCGCTACACGCCATTCTCTGCTCATCAACCTGGGAGGCGGCATGCTGACCGACCTGGGAGGCTTCGCAGCATCGACTTTCAAGCGGGGCATCGCCTTCATCAATATCCCCACCACGCTGCTGGCAATGGTCGATGCTTCGGTGGGTGGTAAGACGGGCATCAACTTCGGTGGACTAAAGAACGAGATTGGTGTCTTCCGTAATGCCAAAACCGTCATCCTTGACACCCAGTTTCTGAAAACACTCGACAAAGAAAACATCCTCTCTGGCTATGCCGAGATGCTGAAACACGGACTTATCGACACTGGAGTCCATTGGGCAGAACTGCTTAACATGGAAATGCCGGAAAGTCCTGATGGTGCCGGCTTTCATGACAAGCTTTCCGCACTTCTGAAAAAGAGCGTTGCTGTGAAGCAACGCATCGTACTGGAAGATCCTACAGAAAAGGGTATCCGCAAGGCCCTCAACCTTGGACACACCTTTGGTCATGCCTTCGAGTCGCTGGCACTTCAACGTCATCCTGTTCTCCACGGCTATGCTGTGGCTTGGGGATTGGTGTGCGAACTTTATCTGAGTGTCGTCAAGACGGGCTTCCCTGTCGATAAAATGCGTCAGACGGTCCGCTTTATCTTCGAGAACTATGGACGCATGCCTATCACCTGCGACGACTATCCTGTGCTGCTCGAACTGATGACGCATGACAAGAAGAACACAGCAGGCGAAATCAACTTCACCCTGCTGGGCAACATCGGAGATATCCGCATCAATCAAACGGCAACAAAGAAAGAGATAGAGGAGGCCCTCGACTTCTATCGCGAAGGACAATAAAAAGAGAATATGACAAAAAAAGAGGATGTGTCTCTGATGACACATCCTCTTTTTATGCGTTTCTGCAAGTCTATTAAGCGAGAGCAACCTTGTTGTTCTCAGCGTTCTGGAGCTTACCCTCCTTGAACAGCCAGCCAAGACCCAGCAGAGTCTCTTCCTCTGAAATCTTTGCAGCCTTGGCAATCTCCTTCACGGTGAGAGCCTTCTGAGCTGCTGCCAGTGCCTGATAAACATCTCCTGCCTTAAAACCAGCGTTCTCGGCATTCACTACTACTGTAGCCTTTGCAGCCTTTACGGTTGCGGCCTTCTTTGCGGGAGCCTCCTTCTTTGCAGCGGGAGCCTTTACCTCAGTAGCCTTCTTTGTAGTTTTCTTTTCTGCCATAATACTTATAAATATTAATACACTAATTGAAGTGGTTGTTTCCAAATCGCTGCAAAGGTAGTGCATTTATTTAAGGTGTGTAAGCATAGAAGCGTTTAAAATGCAAAAAATGTTACAATTCTTGACGTATATCAACTGATAAAACCCTGGTGTTTAAGCGTATCTAACAATCCGGCCGACATAGCCTCGTTGTCTTTTTTTTTATATCGGATGTCTGTGAATACCTGTGCCAGCGTCTCTTTTTTGTTGATCTCCACGAAATGGCGGTTCTCCTCCAGTTGCTCCTTGTAGGCATAGAAACGATCTATGTCCAGGGGTGTGTAGTCGCGATAGGTCTCCTGGTGCACGAAACTCTCCACAGGCAGACGGTCAGAGAGGGGAGGCTCTTCTGCCGGCCAGCCCACGGTAAGTGTGGCTACGGGCATCACCAGACGGGGCAGTTGCAGTGTGTCGATGATCTGTTGGGGCATATAGACCGTGGTGCCCAGGTAGCAGTAGCCCAGTCCCTCCTCGTCCATGAGGTTGCAGAGGGTCTGCGTGTATAGTAGGGCATCGATGGAGGCGTTGATGAACGATAGCAGGTTGTCATAGCCTGGCTCTGCCTTACGACAGCGGGCCCACTGGCTAGTGCGGTTGAAGTCGGCACAGATGGTCAGCACCACGGATGCTTCTGTCACCATGGGTTGGTTGAAGTGGGCAGGTGCCAAGCGCTGTTTCATCTCGTCAGAGCGTGTGACGACCACGCTGTAGAGTTGCAGGTTGCCCATGGTCTGCGTTCGTGCTGCCTCTTCGAGAAGTCTGTTAAGCAGGTCTTCGCTGACTGCCTGCTTTGTATAGTGACGGATAGACCGTCTTGTCAGTAGATTCTTCATTTTTCCTTTTCCCTTTCCAATAGCGGTAGCAGATTATTCACTTTTCACTATTCATTTTTACTTTATTCAATATCTACCACCGTGATGCCAGCCCCGCCAAACTGCACGTGCTCATCGCGGAAGTGGCTCACGTTGGGGATGGTGTTCAGGTACTGGCGTATCAGCTGACGCAGGATGCCTGAGCCCGTACCATGAAGGATGCGCACCCTTGACATTCCAATGAGGATGGCATCGTCTATAAAGTGCATCACGGCGTCAATAGCCTCGTCGCCACGCATGCCACGCACATCGATATCCTGATGGAAGTTGTGCTTGCGGTCTTCCATCGTGGCACGCGTCATTTTGGAGGTCTGAATGGCCAGATGGGCATATTTGTCTGCTGTGTTAGCCTCTTCCTTCTTAACTCTGCCAGTATCAGCACGTTCCAACTGTTCTGTCTTCATCTTCGTGCGCACATCGCCAAAGATGACAGTAACTTGTTTGCCCTGAATGCTTTCGATGGTGCCAACGGTGTTGAGACCTTTGATGCGAACGCTGTCGCCCTTCTGCAGGGGACGGTTGCTATCGTTCGCGCTACTTCTCTCTGCTCCAAAGGTTTGCTGGCGCTTGTTGTCCTCCTCCTTCTTCTGGGCTTTCTCGGCCTTACGCTGCGCCTTGCGTGCCTTGCGCTCCTCCATCTGACGCAGTTTCTTGGCAAAGTCCTCCTCGCTCATCAGACCTCGGGTGTCGTCGCTCTGTACCTGTGCACGGAATTCCTGCAGCTCTTCGCGAATCTCGCGGGTGCGCTCCTTCTCGGCCTGTGCCTCACGGATCTCGCGAATGGCGTTCTCTATCTTTCTGTTTGCTTCAGCCAGCAGTTCGTCGGCCTGTTGCTGAGCACGTTTCAGAATCTGTTTGCGTTCGCGTTCAATCTCTTCGAGGTTGGTCTCGTAGCGCTGTATGTGGCCTTCAAGGTTCTTCTCGTGCTGATGGATGGTCTGGCGCTTGCCTTCCCAGTAGCGTTTGTCACGCACAATGTCCTGCAGATACTTGTCACTTTGAATGTATTCAGAACCCACAATGTCGGATGCCTCCTTGATGACCTCTTCGGGCAGTCCTGTCTTGCGGGCTATCTCTATGGCAAACGAGGAGCCGGGCTGACCGATAGAGAGCTGGAACAGGGCCTGCATCTCATGACGGTCGTAGAGCATGGCGCCGTTGACTACCTCCTCGTGCTCGTCGGCAAAATGCTTCAGGTTCTGATAGTGGGTGGTAATCACGCCAAAGGCTTTCTTCTGCCAGAATTGCTTCAGCACGGCTTCGGCTATGGCTCCGCCAATCATAGGTTCCGTACCGCCTCCAAACTCATCTATTAATAATAAGGTGTGGTGGTCGGCATAACGAATCATCTGCTTCATGTTCATCAGGTGCGAGGAGTAGGTTGACAGATCGTCCTCTATGCTCTGCTCGTCACCAATGTCTATCATGATGTTCTTGAAGAGTCCGCAGGTGGAGCGCTCGCTTACAGGTATGGGCAGTCCGCATTGCAGCATGTATTGCAGCAGACCAACGGTCTTCAGACACACGGACTTGCCACCGGCATTAGGACCCGAGATGATAAGAAGCCTTCCCCTGGCCCCCTCCAAATGGAGGGGAAATTGTGGCTCCCTCTCCTTTTGGAGAGGGCGGGGGGAGAGGCTTTGGAGGCTTATCTCCAGCGGCACCACCTTCTTGCCTTGCTTCTCTAAAGATAACTGCAGCAGCGGGTGAATGGCACGAATCCAGTCAATGTGGGGCCTGTCCACGACCTTTGGCTCGTAGGCCTTGAATAGCTTTGCCATTTCGCTCTTGGCTCGTATCAGGTCGATGGTGGCCAGGAAACGGTAGGAGTCGAGGATGTCTTTCACATAAGGTCGCACCTCGTCAGAGAATACCGTCAGGATGCGGATAATCTCGCGTCGCTCTTCAGCCTCCAGCTCACGTATGCGGTTGTTGGCTTCCACCACCTCGGCAGGCTCTATGAACACCGTCTTACCTGTAGCTGACTCATCGTGAACGATGCCCTTGATGCGACGCTTCACGCCAGGCGCCACCGGTAACATCAGGCGGCCATCGCGCAGAGTGGGGGCAGCATCCTTGTCAACCAGTCCATCGCGTTGTGCTGCGTGTAATATAGTATATAATGTACGCGAGATGTTTCCTTCGGTGTTCTTCAATTCGTGGCGTATGCCTGCCAGGGTCATCGTGGCTCCGTCCTTGATGCGTCCAAACTTGTCGAGTATGGAGTCTATTCGCCGTATCATGGCAGGAAACGTCTGGATATTCTCTGTCAGACGGTAGAGAGCGGGGTAGGGAGGTTCTTCGTCCTTTGAGAGGAATGTCACGATGTTGGCAATGGTCTCCAGCGAGCGACGCAGGTCGAACAGCTCCTGTTCCTCAAAATGGGTACCAGCCAGACGGATGCGTGCCACCGCTTCGCGCATATCGAAGAAGAATTGCAGGGGGAAGTTCTCGTCCTTCTCCATCAGCTGACGAAACTCGCGCACCTGCTCCAGCCATTCGTTCACCTCGTCACAGTCGGCAGAAAACGTTATCTCATCAACCATTTCACGCCCCAGCGAACTCAGACAGCGCTCCTTGAGCAATGAGCGTATATCGTTAAAACCTATCTTGTTTTCGTAGTTATTAGGATAAATCATGGTGCAAAGGTACGAAATTTAGTTCATAGTTCATAGTTCATAATTCGCAGTTTTGTCCCAAATGGGTTAAAAATATTTAATTCAGTCAAATTTATGAACTACGGACTATGAACTATGAACTATTTTTACTACCTTTGCACCCGCTTTGAAGTAATTCGGGCACTGGAGAGATGGTAGAGTGGTCGATTACAACGGTCTTGAAAACCGTCGTGCTGAGAGGCACCGGGGGTTCGAATCCCTCTCTCTCCGCAAAAGAAGCAACCTTCGGGTTGCTTCTTTTCGTATGCGAACCTGGTTCGAACGGTTCTTATTTTATCTTGATACCGAGGACGTAGAAATGGGGTATAAATGTCACGTTCATTGTTCGTTTCTTTTATTATCCTTGGCTTGTTTTGCAAACTTGAATAGCTCCAGGGGCAGATGGCAATAACCATCGGGATTCTTGTCGAGATAATCCTGGTGATACTCTTCTGCTGTATAGAAGTTCTGCAGAGGCAGTTTCTCTACAGCCAAAGGCTGTTCGTAGTTCTTCTGCTCCTCAGCGAATACCTTCTCGATGACAGGCAAATCCGCAGGGTCGGTATAATAAACGCCAGTACGATAGCGTGTCCCCTCGTCGTGTCCCTGCTTGTTGAGACTCGTTGGGTCGATGGCCTTGAAGAACATCCGCAACAGGAATTCGAGGCTGACCACATCGGGATAGAACCGTACAAAGACCGTCTCTGCGAAGCCTGTCTGGTCGGTATATACCTCCTTATACGTCGGATTCTTCGTATGTCCGTTGGCGAAGCCTACTTCCGTCAGAGCTACGCCCTCAATCTGCTTGAAGTAATGCTCCGTTCCCCAGAAGCATCCTCCAGCAAGATAAATGTCCTTTGTGGGCTTGGGCGTTTCGGCCTGTCCGCTCATTAAATTGTCGTCTATCATGCTCATTATATCTAAATACACTTAAATCTGTCGGCAAATTTACGAAATATTGCTGACTTTTTGCTAAATTTGCAACGATATTTAGGATAGTTTATCAACAAACCCCATAAAACAGGAAAAAGTATATGGCATTTTTGGATTTAGTGAAGCAGAGATATAGCTGCAGAAGCTATCAGAAGAAGAGTGTGGAACAGGAGAAGCTGGACTACGTGATGGAGTGTGTCCGCTTTGCACCATCAGCAGTAAACAAGCAGCCGTGGATGTTCCGAGTAGTCAAGAATGAGGCTGACAAGGCAAAGCTGCAGGAGTGCTACAATCGCGAGTGGTTCCAGACGGCTCCGATGTACATCATCTGCTCCATTCTCCACGATGAGGAATGGGTGCGCTCAGACGGCAAGCATCATGGTAACATCGATATTGCCATTGCTGTAGAACATCTGTGTCTGGCAGCTACGGAGCAGGGTCTCGCCACCTGCTGGGTCTGCAATTTCGATGCCGAGAAGTGCAAGCAGCTCTTCGATATCGCAGACAACGAGGAGCCTGCTGTTCTGATTCCCATTGGCTATGCTGCTGACGAGCCGAAGGTGAAGGGACGCAAGGCAATTGAAGAGATAACTAAATATTAAGGAGCTTTTCGGCCAACGGCACATACCAGCCACGGACTTCCTCTGCCGTCGGGGTATGAGCGCCAGGGAAGTGGAACGAGCGGTTGTAGTGCTGCAGGAAGAGCGGTTCAAAGTGCGCCAGCGTGTCCTGCTCGCCGAACAAACCCCAGATACGGTCTCGGAAGTCAGGTTTGCAGTTGTCAAACTGGATAGCCTCCATTTCGGCAAATTCCTCAATCAAGGTTTCATCGATGACGAAATGCTGGTTGCCGTCCTTTCGTGGCGATTTGTACTGATGCTCACCAATGCGCTGCTTCAGGAACTCTGTCATCTTGAAATGAGGATTGCCCAATAAGGCTGGAATGCCCACAATGGGAGCTACCATCTGAGCATAGAACGCCCCGCAGCTATTGCCAATCAGAAGGTTAGGCTGCTCACAATCTATCAACTCGCGGATGCATCGGACAGCCTTTTTCGGATGTATCGGCAAGTCGGGCGTTATCACCTCCGCACGACCCTCAAAAGTTTCGCGCAGAGCCATTGCTGGCACGCACTGGCCACTGGCAAAGAATCCGTGAAGGAACAGAATCTTCTTCATCCTAATTCATCTTTGTCATGTGGTAGCCCATCCTGTTCAACTGCATAGCGGCTCCAAACAGGTAAAGCTGGTGCAGACAGGAAACATAAGCATTGAAAGCTTCTTTTGTTCCTGGTTCTATGTTCTGGTGACGAAGTGCATTATAGACCCGGGAGGCACATTCACCAGTCACCTTCTCAAGAACGGTGTAGTCCACACCCTGCAACAGAAGTACCTCCTCGCGGATGTATTCGTCCATTGCATCGTAGCCCCGCTTGTCGCGCATATAGGCATAGAGGTCTTCTATTTTTGAGTAGATTTCCCACTCCGTATCCCACATCTTCGCAACGGCCATACCGATATACATCATCCAGCCGAGCGAGGCTGAAGGGAAGTCGTTGAACTCCTTAATACCGTCTGGAATATATGCTTTAGCAATCTCTTCCCATTTTTCTTCCACGTCAGGACACTCCGGCATCCTTTCATCAACCTCCTGCATGTTCAGCAGGAATTGGTGCAGGTCTTTGCGCAATTGCTCTTCAAAATTCTCCATATTCTTATTTTTATTTGCAAAGGTACTCATAATTCCTTGATTATTTGTACCTTTGCACCAATTATTTAGGATATTTAGGATTTTGAACAACAATACGAATATGAAAGAAGTCATCAGTACAAAGGCGGCTCCTGCTGCTATCGGCCCGTATAGTCAGGCCATCAAAGTGGGAAATCTGGTTTATACCTCTGGGCAGATCCCCATCGACCCTGCCACTGGCAGTTTTGTTGAAGGTGGCATCAAGGAACAGACTCGCCAATCGCTGACCAATGTGAAGGCTATTCTGGAAGAAGCTGGTCTGACAATGGCAAATGTAGTAAAGACAACGGTTTTCATGGCTGACATGGCAGACTTTGCCGACATGAACGCCGTCTATGCCGAGTTCTTTGCAGAGCCATATCCCGCCCGTTCAGCAGTAGCCGTCAAGACTTTGCCAAAAGGTGCATTGGTAGAGATCGAAGTCGTGGCTGTAGAATAAAACGTGATGCTGGACGGGTCTATCCCTGTGTCCTTTTAAATACTATACTCCTAAGACAATAGCGGGGTCTATATTCAGTTTGCGACTGATTTCTCTTCCTGTTTTTAGGGAAGGTTCACCCTTTCCAGTTATAATTTCACTTATACGTGCTGTACTCAGACCAAGCATCTCTGCCAGTTTGGTCTGGGTAAGTCCCATCTCGTACATACGTAGTTTCAGGGTCTCAACAAGAGTTGGCGCAGCTATAGGATAATGCTCTTCCTCATAGTCGGCAACAAAATCTGAAAGCAGGTCGAGTTCCAGGAAGTTCTTATCGTCCGTTGGCGTATTGTTATTGACAACCTTCAACAGCTCGTTGATGCGATCACAAGCTGCCTTGTACTGTTTTTCTGTCTTAATCTGTGCCATACCTATATGTTTTTAATAGTGTCAGGTACCAGTCCCTTGACATCCTGAAGGGACAGGCCGTCAGCACGCCTTTGTCTCCTGGCATCTACATCAAGAACGGACGCAAGTTCATCGTCAGGTAATTATTCCCGTCTCACGCTCTGTGTCACTTCGCCTCACGCCGAAAGAAACCAGAGGATGCTTCACAGCATCCTCCAGCAGGTCCCATGGGGTATGTTTACTAACTTTACTTACATTCCGTCAGAAGGGAGCGGGCGGCTTGCGCTTGTCATTCCGAAATAGTTGGGCAATGGATTCTCGACATTCTTGTATACAGGGACGTCTGTGCCGAAGGCCTGCTGGTAGCTCTTAGGCAGTCCAGAACGTTTCCATAGTTCTGTGACTATTGTACCGTCGCCCCGGTCGAACAGCAGACGGAAGGTGTCATCGCTCATCCACTCTATGCGGCTCTCCTTACTATACTGTATCAAAAGGTTGTCCGATTTGTACGTTATGGGGCGCATGATGCAATAGGCAAACATCCTATTCGCCTGCAGTTCATAGAAGTGCAGATACACGTCTTTGTCGAAAATCTGGTAGAGGTCCTGATGTCCCGGCATCAGCATATCAATGCCGTCAACCTTTGTCAGTATGCCCACCCTACGCCAGCAGCCGTAGAACCTGTTGGTATCAGGCTGTGCTGTGTGCATCTTCAGTAGCTCGATGACGCGCTGTATCTTGGGGCTAATCTTGTAGTCAGAACTATAGAGTTCAGTAATATATTGGCCCATTGGCATATATTCGTTGTTCATGAAGGTGTTGTGCCAGCGCAGTTTGAAGCCCTTGCTGCTGCTGTCGAAGATGCTGATGTCCTTGTGGGCCACTCTGCCTGTATAGTTCAGCGGACGTCCGTCCTGGTTCAGTATCGTCATCCAGAACTCCGGCTTCTCTCCTTCCACGTCTTTATGTATCTGCAGTTGCAGCGTCATATCGTCGGTACAGTATTTATACTGCTCTATGTGTGCCTCCTTGTCGGCTGTGCCGTTTTCGTATGAGAAGCCCATCAGCCTGTACAGTCCACGCGGATTATCCTTCTTGCCGGCTATCTGGCGTGACAGTTCGTTGCATGCCGTCTTGTCGAGAGTCTGCTTCTTTTGGTCCGGCAGACGGAAAGTTATGGGCAGGCTGTACCTCATCTTCACGATCTTGCCCTTGTCCCTGGCAGGTGTCCATTTCGGCATCAGGCTCACCACGCGCTTCGCCTCGGCGGTAAGCCTCTCGTCAGGTGACTGCATGGGCTCCATATTCGTTAAGGAACCATCCTCGTTAACAACGAATCTCAGAATCACTTTCCCATCTATGCCCGCATTCTTACAGTCGGTAGGATACTTCAGGTTCATCTGCAGGAAATTCATCATGGCATTGATGCCGCCAGGATATTCTGCCATCTCCTCGGGAATGTCAACGGGTTTGGCGTCAACGGAAATTACTTGTGCGAATGTCGCAGTCATAATAAGGCACATAGCCCATGTCACGAAAATCTTTTTCATAATATAATGCATTGAAGGGGTTAAAAGTTTGAGTCGTTATAGTTTATCTCGTCGCATGCCACCATCAATTCGGTGCTACTTGTGAATATCGTGGAGTCAGCGTATGCCGTAATGTCTGGCAGCACAATGTTGCATACCAAGTTGAAGGAACGCTCCTTCCTCACCTGTGGCAGGCGGACGTCATTGTTGTGGGTATCATTACCTTCGGGGCAGAACTCCACTTCTGGCAGCATGGCAGTAAATATATATGGAGTGGGGGAGGCGGGCTGTTCCTTCTTCTTTGGCTGACTCTCCTGCCGCCCTTCCTGTCTTCCCGATAGCATGTAGAGGTCGCTGTCCGTATTCTTCCTATGCGGTGCAGATGTCTTCTTTTCTGCAAAATGCCTTCTCTCGCTAGCGGGGACGGTGCTCGAGGTTTGCTTGGACAGATCCTGCCTGCCAATAAACATTGTGGTACTGACTATGAGCAGCCCTGCAACAGCAGCGGCAGCGGCATACCACTTCATGACTGCAGCCTTCTTTCTCTTTGCAGGAGCCTCGCCGCTGGTCATTAGGCGATCGTATTCAGTAGCGCCCTTGTTGAGCTCCGCCATGAGTTCCTGATAGAGCATCTCGTCGTTATACTGTTGACTCTTCATGTTTGCAATATCTTTTTTAGTTCGTTAATCAGTTTTTTTCTTGCCATAGAGATTATGCTCTTCACCGAGGGCTTGGGTATGCCCGTCTGTTGTGCTATCTCTTCTGCCGAATGCCCTTCAATGTGCCTCTTCCTCAGCAGCTCGCGTTCTCGGGGGCTCAGCCTTTCCAGTGCCTCGTCAATCTTCTGCTGTGTCTCTCCTGCCTCTATGCTGGTATCGGCGTATGCAAGTGTTTCGCTGCTTTCTATTCCACCTTCCAGCGTAACAGTATGAGTATTCCTTTTTCTGTATATCTCCACGCATATGTTCTTCGCCACTTTTATTGCCAGCGCCTCCATGTTTCTCTCTGCACTCAGTCGTTCGCAATATTTCCAAAGGCGTATAAGTCCCTCCTGCGCAACATCTTCTGCATCTGTAGGATTGCCGAAGAAATCGCATCCCACCTTAACCATCAGAGGTCTCAGTGCTGGAACCATATTTTCAAACTCTTTGGGAGACATCTTCTACTTATAATACGCAAAAAAGAGAAAAAAGTTAAGTACGAACAGTAAAATTTTTTCTCCTACCCTAAAATCCGCAGATAATTTTTCGCGTGTCTGATTTAGCCCTTGCTTGTGACGATTCTGTCTGACTCTGGGCTTAGAAGCTCTTGACATGACTTGTATGCAGACACCTTCCCCTTACCCCGTAACATAACAGGGGGACAGGCACACTGTGAGGTTATGCGTCACGAACGATGGCAAAACTGATGCCAGTCAGACGAACCAGTTGTCGGATGCTTGCACCATATTGTTTGGCTTCGTGTAACAGCGTGCCTGTCCCCCTGTTACTCTTTACGCTCGGCGCGTTGCTTCGAGACGCTCCTTGTCGAAAAAGCGAAATTATTTCCTTCAGGAATCAGGGGAGACTGTCCCTCAATCCTAGTTATCAACTTCATCCTTCTTTTTAATGCTCTCCTCAAACACCCTTTGGAGTTCTTCCTTTGGTGGCAGGGCTTTCAGCAGTTCGGGATCCATTTCATCAGCTGTCTTATAGGTGGCTACGCCCATTGGCTGCTTAAAGTCCTGCATGATGTAGCCGACATACTCTTTGTCGGCATTCTTGCAGAGTATGATGCCAATAGGTGCTTCTTCGTGATCTCGTCGGTCATCATCATTCAATATTCGCAGATAGGCACTTAGTTGTGCAAGATAGGCTACCTTGAAATTGCCATTCTTCAACTCGAACACCACTGTTCGATTCAGGTCGCGATTGAAGAACAAAAGGTCTATCCAGTGGTCGTGGCCCAATTTGTCGAAGTGAACCTGACTGCCTGAGAAGGTAAAGCCTCGCCCAAAGGTCATGATGAAGTTCTTCACATTGTGGACGATATTGCTCTCTATCACTCGTTCGTCCACGTCCTCGTCGTGCATACCCAACTCCTCTACATTGATATAGTCAAGCAGATATTCGTCCTTGAACATACGGATGGCACGATACGCCTGCTTGTAGTCTGGGATGGTAGCAAGGAAGTTGTTGGGCATCTTATCCTGATGATGATAGAGGTCTTGCTTGATGGTCTTCTCCAAATCCTCTACAGTGGGTTTGTAGGTATCGGCATACTTCATGTAGAAGATACGCTCGTCGTAGGCCTTAGCTTTTGCAAGAATGGCGATGTGGTGCGTGAAGCTGATACTCAGGAACTCGCGCAACGGGAAGTCGGGCATATTTGCCAGTTGCAATTGGCGAATTTCTCTATCGTCTTCAAATTCGGCAGTTGTAACTGCCGAAATAGTGTTAATTTCTGTAAATTCATCAGTCGCAACTGATGAATTGGAACTCAACTGCTGAATTTCATCAGTTCCAACTGATGAATTTGGTTCAAGTGCTCTCCATTCCTCATAGAATGTACGCATATTGCGCATACTGGTTGCAGAAAATCCACGTAGTCCAGGCAGTTCCTGCTTCAATTGGTTGCTGATTGCTTCGATAGCTCCTTGCCCCCAATTTTTCTTACGGGTGTTTGCCGATACGTACCTACCAATACCATAATAAAGAGCCAACTGCTCTTGGTTGACAGCCTTAACAGCGCGCGCTTGGCTCTGTAGTATCGCGGTTTTGATGGTATCAACTGCGTTTTGATATTGCTTTATGTTGCTCATATCTTGGATGTTTTGTATCACAAAGGTTAGACCCTCTGTGTCGTAGTCCATATTTCACTTTAGGTTTTACTCGCATTCTTTAGAATGCAAAGATAATCAATATCTTTGAGATGAACAAATAAATACAAAGATTTTTGCCAGAGAAAGAGCCCTGATGTATTTATGACAAGTTCTCGCGCGCGTGAATTTTGAGAAATTTGCTACCACACTACCACAGACTGCCTGAAATGCCCTGTATATGGGCAAATGCGGTGCGGTGGTAGCAACAGAAAATGTGGTAGCAAAGTGCGTTTTACCACGAAAAGTAACACAAAAAGACCGGGATTGGAGCACAAGGTGACATGGATTTGAACGCAAGGTGACGCACCTTGTGAAAAATTCTCTAGAGAATTTTACGCAAAGTGCGTCACTTTGTTGAGCAAGGAGCGTCATCTCGGAAGAAATTCTCTAGAGAATTTTACACAGAGTGACACAGCTTGTGGAGGAAGGGGCGTCACTTTAGCCTGCAAAGAGAGTGAAATGTGTCGTGGACCTGGTACCTGACTTATCGAAAAAGCGAAATTATTTCCTTCCGAAGTCGGCAGGTACCTCGCCCCATTTGCTGGTCTCCCACTTGATGATGGGATTGCGGAAGTTGTGCGTGCGCAGCCAGTTCTCGGCACGCTGAATAATCTGATAGAGCGGCTCCGTCTCTGGAGTACGCTCTAATTTTGTCTTACATTGTCGTTTTGAGACCCAGAGGATGGCATTGTACGAGTCAGAATAGATGGTTTTGTCGTGCAAGCCCTTCTGCCAACAGAGGGCCAGGGCATGAACAATCGCCAAGAACTCACCGATGTTGTTTGTGCCCTTTACAGGACCAAAGTGAAACACCTGGGCACCCGTCTGCAGATCAATAGCCTGATATTCCATGGGACCAGGGTTGCCGCTGCAAGCTGCATCCACAGCCCACGCGTTCAGGTTTATGCCTAAACTGGAAAGCCTACCAGCCTCTCCCCCCGCCCTCTCCAAAGGGAGAGGGAGCTTTTGCGTGGCAGAGTCCCCCCTCCCTTTGGAGGGGGATAGGGGGAGGCTTTTCTTAGCGGGAATAATTTCCATGAGAGCTTTCTTAATATCTTTGATGACTTGTTGGGTGTTGCCAATTACTTCATTGTTAGAAAAGCGTATGACTGTATATCCAGTTTTTTGGAGATCTTCTGTGCGGCTTTTGTCTTTGACTATTTGTTTTCCGTCTAAGTGATATTCTCCGTCAATTTCAATGACCAGCTTTTTATGAAGACATACAAAATCAACAATATAATCCTTAATGATATGTTGTCGCCTGAACTTATGTCCATCAATACTTTTTGCCTTTAATAAATCCCACATGATGCTTTCTGCTTCTGTAGGATGGCTCATGTTATAATCAGCATAAGCCCTCAGCAAATCATATTCAGCGTCATCCGCAGTCTCATAAATATATGCCATCTCTGTATTGCTTGGGGAAAAAAGCCCCCTCCCTTTGGAGGGGGTGGGGGGAGGCTACATTCTCTCGGGCACCTCGATGCCCAGCAGCCCCATACCGTTCTTGATAATCTTTGCTACGTTCTTTGCCAGCATCAGGCGAACGGCCTTCTTCTGCTCATCGGGCTCGTTGAGGATGCTGAAGTCGTGGTAGAACTGGTTGAACACTTTTGTCAACTCATAGCAGTAGTTGGCGATGCCAGAGGGAGAGTAGTCCTTTCCAGCTTGCTCGACGGCAGTGCCAAACTCAGACATCTTCTGGATGAGCTCGATCTCTTTCTCGCTTAATTGAGAATTGAGAATTGAGAATTGAGAATTTTGATTACCTGCCTTGCGGAGAATACTGCGGATACGGGCGTAGGTGTACTGGATGAAAGGACCGGTGTTGCCGTTGAAGTCGATACTCTCCTCTGGGTTGAACAGCATATTTTTGCGCGCGTCCACCTTCAGAATGAAGTACTTCAGGGCACCCATACCCACGATACGGGCAATCTCGCGACGCTCCTCTTCAGTCATATCGTCAAACTTACCCAGTTCCATAGAGGTCTTGTAGGCATCCTCTACCATCAGTGCCATCAGGTCGTCGGCGTCAACAACAGTTCCTTCGCGGCTCTTCATCTTACCGTTAGGCAGTTCCACCATGCCGTAAGAGAAGTGAACCAACTCCTTGCCCCACTTGAAGCCCAGACGGTCCAGCAGGATAGAGAGCACCTGGAAGTGGTAGTTCTGCTCGTTGCCCACGACGTAGATCATCTTGTCGATGGGGTAGTCCTGAAAACGCATCTCGGCAGTACCGATGTCCTGCGTCATATAGACTGAGGTACCGTCAGAACGGAGCAGCAGCTTCTGGTCCAGACCCTCGTTGGTCAGGTCGGCCCAAACCGAGTTGTCCTCGTGGCGCTCAAAGAGACCCTTAGCGAGTCCTTCCTCTACCTTGGCCTTACCCTTCAGGTAGGTCTGACTCTCGTAGTAAATCTTGTCGAACGATACGCCCATCTTCTTGTAGGTCTCGTCGAAACCGGCATACACCCAGTTGTTCATCTTCTCCCACAAAGCGCGTACCTCGGGGTCATTGTTCTCCCATTTTACCAGCATCTCGTGAGCCTCCTTGATGAGCGGAGCCTCCTGCTTGGCTTTTTCCTCGTCCATACCCTGAGCCATGAGCTCCTTCACTTCCTCGCGGTAGTGCTTGTCGAAGGCCACGTAGTAGTCACCAATCAGGTGGTCTCCCTTCTTGCCAGATGATTCGGGGGTCTCGCCGTTGCCGTACTTCAGCCAAGCCAGCATTGACTTACAGATATGAATACCGCGATCGTTCACGATGTTCGTCTTCACCACCTTGTTGCCGTTGGCCTCCATGATCTGAGCCAGCGACCATCCCAGCAGGTTGTTGCGCACATGACCAAGGTGCAGAGGCTTGTTGGTGTTGGGTGAAGAGTATTCAATCATGACGAGAGGCGAATTCTCGTGTGCACTCTTTTTGCCGTAGTTGTCGTCCTGATCGATGGCTTGCAGCAATGAGAGCCATGCACCTTCGCCAATGCTCAGGTTCAGGAATCCCTTTACTACGTTGAACTTCTCTACAGCCGAACAGCTGTCGACCAGATACTGACCAATCTCTTGAGCTGTCTGCTCAGGACTCTTCTTGGCAGCCTTTACAAATGGAAAAACCACCAGTGTCAGGTTACCCTCAAACTCGCTGCGTGTCTTCTGCAGCTGCAACATCTTTTCGCTTGCCTCCATGCCGTAGAGTGCCTTCACGGCCTCGCCTGCGGCTTGACTTATCAGTGTCTCGATATTCATAATCGCTGTATATATAATAATGTGGGGTGCAAAGGTACTACTTTTTTGCCAATTCAGCAAGAAATGTGGATTGTTTTTGTTTGAAACGACTAAATGTGGTGCCTTCCCATAGGGGATTAAAGTTAAAAAAACATAAATAACAGGTTTCTCGGGTATAGTAGGAGGCTGTAATTCGTATAAAAGTAGTACCTTTGCAGTCCGATTAACGAGGGGAGAGTCTTAGAATCCCCGTGGGCGTCGTGTAAATAGCGTCCGTCTTTGGCCGGACGGCGTGGTTTGTGAATCGGCGATCCCAGCATTGAAAATAACTTTATAAAGTAAACAAAACAACTGTTTTTTAGTAATTTATGAACACTTTAAGTTACAAGACCGTCTCTATTAATAAGGAGACAGCCAAAAAGGAGTGGGTCGTTATCGACGCTACCGATCAGGTGGTGGGTCGTCTCGCTTCAAAGGTCGCTAAGCTGATTCGTGGCAAGTATAAGCCCAGCTTTACCCCGCACGTAGATTGCGGTGACAACGTGATTATTATTAATGCAGCCAAGGTGAAGTTCACCGGTAACAAGGAAACTGACAAGGTGTATACCCGCTACACGGGCTATCCTGGTGGTCAGCGCTTCAACACACCTGCCGAGCTCCGCAAGAAGCCCTTTGGTGTAGAGCGTATCCTGCGTCATGCCGTCAAGGGCATGCTGCCCAAAGGTCCCCTCGGCCGCAGCCTGCTTAACAACCTCTATATCTATGATGGTACAGAGCACAAGCACGAGGCTCAGCAGCCCAAGGCTATCGATATTAACCAGTACAAGTAAGATTAAAGATTAATAGAGATTATGGAAGTAATCAACGCAATAGGTCGCCGCAAGAGCTCAGTAGCTCGCGTATATCTGTCAGAAGGTACTGGCAAGATCACGATCAACAAGAAAGATTTAACCGAATATTTCCCCTCTGCAATCCTGCAGTACGTGGTGAAGCAGCCGCTGAACCTTCTGGAGTGTGCAGAGAAGTATGACATCAAGGTCAACCTCGACGGTGGTGGCTTCACTGGTCAGAGCCAGGCTCTGCGCCTCGCCATTGCCCGTGCATTGGTGAAGGTTAATGCCGATGACAAGAAGACTTTGAAGATGCAGGGCTTCCTGACACGTGACAGCCGTGAGGTTGAGCGTAAGAAGCCAGGTCGTCCCAAGGCACGTCGTCGCTTCCAGTTCAGTAAGCGTTAATATACTGAACAGTTTAGCATCTAAACCGGTGGGACCTATGAGTCCTATGGGACTTATGAGACTAATAGGACTTATAATTACCCATTGGTTGATTCTGAACAAGAATTAAAAAGAAAGTAAACAAACAAAAGCAATTTAACAAAATGGCAAGAACAAATTTTGACCAACTGCTGCAGGCCGGCTGTCACTTTGGCCACCTGAAGCGTAAGTGGAACCCCGCTATGGCTCCCTACATCTATGTTGAGCGTAACGGTATCCACATCATCGACCTCCACAAGACCGTCATTAAGATTGACGAGGCTGCCGAGGCTCTGAAGAACATTGCCCGTCAGGGTAAGAAAATCCTGTTCGTAGGTACTAAGAAACAGACTAAAGAGGTGATTGCCGAGAAGGCAACAGCCGTGAATATGCCTTACGTTATCGAGCGTTGGCCGGGCGGTATGCTCACCAACTTCCCCACCATCCGCAAGGCTGTGAAGAAGATGGCCAATATCGATAAGCTCATGACCGACGGTACCTTTGGTAACCTGTCAAAGCGCGAGCTGCTTCAGGTGACTCGCCAGCGTGCCAAGCTCGAGAAGAACCTTGGTTCTATCGCTGACCTGACCCGTCTGCCCAGCGCTCTGTTCGTGGTTGACGTGCTCAAGGAGAACATCGCCGTGAAGGAGGCTAACCGCCTGGGTATCCCCGTGTTTGCTATCGTTGACACCAACTCTGATCCTAAGGATATCGACTTTGTGATTCCTGCAAATGACGATGCTAAGGACAGCGTAGAGGTAATCCTCGATGCTTGCTGTGCAGCTATCGCCGAGGGTCTGGAGGAGCGTAAGGTCGAGAAGGCTGACGAGAAGGCTGCTGAGGCTCAGACCGAGGCTGATGCTGAGGAAGTGAAGCCCAAGCGCACCCGTCGTACCCGCAAGGAAGAGGCTCCCGCTGAGGCACCTGTTGCCGAGGAGGCTGCTCCCACTGCAGAAGAGGCTCCCGCCGCTGAGTAATTAAATCTCGTAATACGGGATAACGTAATAACGTAATAACGAAAAATTTAAGAAACAATGGCAATTTCAATTGACGATATCAAAAAGCTTCGCGCTATGACTGGCGCTGGTCTGGCTGACGTGAAGAAGGCTCTGACTGAGGCTGAGGGTGACTTTGACCGTGCTAAGGAACTGCTCCGTGAGCGTGGTCTTGCTATCGCTGCTAAGCGTTCAGACCGTGAGACCTCTAATGGTTGTGTACTGGCAAAGGTGGAGAATGGCTTCGGTGCTATCATCGCCCTGAAGTGTGAGACCGACTTCGTGGCTAACGGTGCTGACTTCATCGCCCTGACTAAGAGCATTCTGGATGCTGCTGTAGCTAACAAGTGCAAGACTCTGGACGAGGTGAAGGAACTGGACATCAACGGTCAGAAGGCTCAGGAGGCTGTAACCCAGCGTTCTGGTATCACCGGTGAGAAGATGGAGCTCGATGGCTACCAGACTCTCGAGGGTGCCAACATCGAGGCTTACGACCACATGGGTAAGCACACCCTGTGCACCATGGTTCAGACCAACAAGGAGAACAGCGAGGCTGGCCACAAGCTGGCCATGCAGGTTGCTGCCATGAAGCCCGTTGCCCTTGACGCTGCCAGCGTTGACCAGAAGGTTCTGGACGAGGAGTATAAGACTGCTGTCGAGAAGACCAAGCTGGAGCAGGTGGAGAAGTTCGTTGAGATGAAGCTGAAGAAGGCTGGCATCAACCCCAACCTCGTTGACAGCGAAGACCACATCGAGAGCAACATGGCTAAGGGTTGGCTGACGCAGGCTCAGGCTGACGAGGCTCGCAAGGTCATCGCCGACGCTAAGGCCGAGGGCGAGGCTCAGCTGAAGATGCCTATGATTGAGAACATCGCTAAGGGACGTGTAAACAAGTTCCTGAAGGAGAACTGCTTGGTTGACCAGGAGTTCCAGTTCGGCGATGGCGACAAAGCTACTGTAGCCCAGTGGCTTGCCCAGCAGGACAAGGAGCTGAAGATCAACGCTTTCCGTCGCTTCACGCTCGTTGCTGAGTAATATCCTCATACAATCATAATCCAAAGAGGTTGGGCGTTACGTCCAGCCTCTTTTTACATCATCACTCCAGACAGATAAGCTCGATAATCGATGAAGATAGAGGAACTGCAACAACTGTATGCCCTCATACCGCAGGTAAAGGCCCTGACAAAGGAACTACAGAACAAGAAGTCTCAGACGATTGCTCTTGAAGGCTTGTCGGCATCGGCGACACCCTTGGTGTTTGCTGCTTTAGCGACAAGTGGCAAGCAGCATGCGCCTTTCCTTTTTGTGTTGCAGGATGCCGAGGAGGCAGGCTACTTCTATCATGATCTCTGTCAGGTGATGGGCGACAAGCAGGTGCTTTTCTTTCCTTCATCGTACCGTCGTGCCGTAAAATATGGTCAGAAAGACCCTGCCAGCGAGATTCTTCGCACAGAGGTACTCTCCCGTCTTTCATCTCTCACCGATCATCCTTATATCGTGACATTCCCCGAGGCGCTGGCCGAGATGGTGGTGACCCGTAAGAACCTGGATGCCCGTACGCTGACGCTGACGGTGGGGCAGGCTGCCGATGTGGAGCAGACGTTAGAGACCCTGCGCAGCTTTGGCTTTCATGAGGTGGACTATGTGTACGAGCCTGGACAGTTCGCTTTGCGTGGAAGTATCCTCGATGTCTTTTCCTTTAGTCATGAGTTGCCTTTCCGCATCGATTTCTTTGGCAACGACATCGATTCTATCCGTACCTTCGAGGTGGAGGATCAGTTGTCGAAAGAGCGCTGTGACCATGTGGACATCGTCCCTGAGTTGACAGCTGTAGAAGAGAAAGAGTCTCTGCTGAGGTTCCTACCAAGCGATACGGTGTTGGTAATGAAGGACTTACTGTTTGTACGTGAGTCCATAGAACGCACCTATCAGGAAGGCTTTTCACAGCAGGCCATGCAGGAGCGTATGGCCGAGGCCACAGAGATGGAACAGCAGCAGATAGAGAAGGAAATGCAGCGTGACAGTCAGATTATCACAGGTTCGCAATTTGCTGCTGACGCTGAGCCTTTCCGCAAGATTCTGCTGAAGGGTAAAGCCGATGCTATCATCCGCTTCAATATCAAGCCGCAGCCCTTGTTCCACAAGAACTTCGACCTGTTGTCGCAAACCCTAGAGGACTATCTGTTGCAGGGCTTCAAGCTGTATATTCTGGCTGACAGTCAGAAACAGCAAGAGCGTCTGAAGGATATCTTTGAGGGCATGAAGCAGGACATCACCTTCGTTCCTGTGGACAAGACCCTTCACGAGGGCTTTATCGATGTGGATGCCCGCCTTTGTCTTTTTACCGACCATCAGATTTTTGATCGTTTCCATAAGTACAACCTGAAGAGCGATAAGGCCCGTGGTGGTAAAGTGGCTCTGACACTCAAGGAGATACAGCAGTTTGAGGTGGGTGACTATGTGGTGCATGTGGATCACGGTATTGGCAAATTCGGTGGACTGGTAAGGATGCCGATAAACACCGGACACTCCGCGCAATCTGGGGATTCCGGCTTTCAAGAGATGATCAAAATCATCTATCAGCGGGGCGATGCCATCTACGTGAGTATCCACTCTTTATATAAGGTGTCCAAATACAAGTCGCAGGAGAATGGCGAGCCGCCTCGCATGTCAACCCTTGGCACAGGCCAGTGGGAACGTTTGAAGGAGCGTACCAAAAAACATATCAAGGACATAGCTCGCGACCTCATCAAACTCTATGCTGCCCGTCGTAGGCAACGTGGTTTTGCCTTTAGTCACGATAGCTATCTGCAGCACGAACTCGAGGCCTCGTTCCTTTATGAGGACACCCCCGACCAACTGAAGGCCACGCAGGATGTGAAAGCCGATATGGAGCAACCCCGTCCGATGGACCGTCTGGTATGTGGCGATGTGGGCTTTGGCAAAACCGAGGTGGCTGTCCGTGCTGCGTTTAAGGCAGCTGTCGATGGTAAGCAGGTGGCTTTGATGGTGCCCACCACTGTGTTAGCGTATCAGCACTATCGTACCTTCTCGTCGCGCCTGAAGGATATGCCTGTGAGGGTTGATTACCTGACGCGGGCCCGTACTGCCAAACAGACATCGGCTCTGCTGAAAGACCTGGAGGAGGGTAAGATAGACATCCTTATAGGTACCCACAAACTCATCGGCAAGAATGTGAAGTTCAAGGACTTGGGACTGCTCATTATTGACGAGGAACAGAAATTCGGTGTATCGACTAAAGAGAAATTGCGTCAGATGAAGACCAATGTCGATACGCTGACGATGTCGGCAACGCCTATTCCCCGAACGCTACAGTTCTCGTTGGTGGGCGCTCGTGACCTTAGCGTCATCCAGACTCCACCGCCCAACCGTTATCCCATTCAGACAGAGATACATACCTTCTCTGCCGAGATTATTGCCGATGCTATCAATTTCGAGATGAGCCGCAATGGTCAGGTCTATTTTGTCAACAACCGCATCAGCGATCTCACACATCTGAAAGAGATGATCCTGAAGTATGTACCAGACTGTCGCATAGCAGTAGGACACGGACAGATGAAGCCTGAGGAACTGGAGCAGATCGTGCTCGACTTCTCCAACTACGACTATGACGTGCTGCTCTCAACAACCATCGTGGAGAACGGTATCGATATCCCTAATGCCAACACCATTATCATCAATGGTGCACAGTATTTCGGACTCAGCGACCTGCACCAGATGCGTGGACGCGTGGGACGAGGCAACCGCAAGGCCTTCTGTTATCTGTTGGCACCGCCACTCTCGGCTTTACCTGCAGACAGCCGACGTCGTCTGGAGGCGCTCGAGAACTTCTCTGAACTGGGATCGGGTATCAACATCGCTATGCAGGACCTTGATATCCGTGGTGCTGGCAACCTGTTGGGTGCCGAGCAGAGCGGTTTCATCAGCGACCTGGGATATGAGACCTACCAGAAGATCCTGAACGAGGCGATGGTGGAACTACGTAATGAAACTGAGAACGGAGAACTGAGAACGGAGAGGTATGATAACCTTCAGGGCGAACAGTCACCGGAAAACGTAGATAGCAAATCTAATCATACCTCTCCGTTCTCCGTTATCAATTCTCAGCTCGAGTATGTCTCCGACTGCGCCCTTGAGTCCGATCTCGAGATGTACTTCCCTGATCAGTATGTTCCCAATGATTCTGAGCGCATGTTGCTCTATCGAGAACTGGATAATACCCGTAATGATCAGGAGTTGGAGGCCTACCGTCAACGCCTCGTTGACCGCTTCGGACCGTTGCCGTCGCAGGCTGAGGAACTGCTGAACGTCGTTCCTTTGCGTCGTTTGGGAAAGAGTTTTGGTTGCGAGAAGATAATGCTGAAGCAGGGACGCATGTACCTTTACTTCGTCAGCAATCCCAACAGTCCTTTCTATCAGAGTGAAGCTTTTGGACGCATCCTTGACTATGTAGGTCAGAATGTGCGTCGCTGTCAGTTGCGCGAACAGGGCGGCAAGCGTTCTATGGTTATTGCCGATGTTCCCTCTGTCATAGAGGCCGTTCGCGTGCTGTCAGCCATCTAACGTTTCTTTGTCCGTTTCTTCTTGGTGGGCTGTCCGTCCATAGCATCCAACAGGGCATGTTGCTTCTGCCGCAGATACCCAGTAATGTCAAAGGTGTGTGTGGACATCTGATAGAGCAGAAAACGGCGTGCAAGCCAGGCTTGGCGCAGTTCTGCATAGTTCTCCGTGAGGCGCTTCATAGCCAGCTTGTTCTGTGACTGCACATCGTTAACCAAGGCCAGAGGCTTCGATAGGATGTTGTCGAGGGCTTTCTCGAAGTAGGCAGCACTCCGTTTCACGCGTTCCAGGAATTCCGCATCATGTAGCTCGTCTATTGACTTTTGCTGAATCATGGTCAACCATTTGTTGGCTACATTCATCACCTGTTGCTTGTAATCCTCCAAGGTGCGCTTGTGGAGTTCGGCGATGTTGGTGTGGCTACGGTAGAAGAATTCGATAATCAGTTTGCCAAGGTACTCTTCGCGATAGAGGATGTCCTTGAAGTCGAAAAGCTCCATCAGCAGGTAACGGTAGTATTCGTCTTTGAGACTCGCCAACTGCTGGATGCTTTGGCGAGCTGCTTCTTCCTGATGTTCTATGAAGTTGTCCACCCGCTCGTCGTTAATGATAGCTTCGGCAGGGATGCGCGAGGCAAGCACCATCCCCTCCATCGTCTTACATCGGCTCAGCGCCACATACACTTGGCCTGGGGCAAACGACAGGCTGGCATCGATGATAGCATGCTCGAAGGTCAGTCCCTGACTTTTATGGATAGTAATGGCCCATGCCAGACGCAGGGGTAGTTGCGAAAACTTGCCCAACACCTCCGACTCAATCTCACGTGTCACTGGGTTCAGTGTGTAGCGTGCATTCTCCCATTCCAAGGGCTCCACCTCAATGGCATTGGCATCGCCAGGACAATACACTTGCAGACGGTTGTCCTCAGCCAGTATCACATGGCCTATGCGTCCGTTGTAGTAGCGATGCTCTCCTGAAGGGTCGTTCTTCACAAACATCACCTGTGCGCCTTCCTTTAGCGTCAGCGTCTCGGCAGTGGGGTAGGAGTACTCAGGGAAGGTCCCCTCGATTCTAGCGTGGTAGGTGTAAGCGTGACCAGGCAGTTTCTGCAACTCTGACTCGTTGTAGTTGTTGGCTATGTTGTTGTGGGTAGTCAGCCGGATATAACCTTCCTCAGGCTTGGGAATAAAGATGGGACGGAAGCGGGAATTCAGCAGGTTAAGGTCGTCGGCAGAGGGCTGTCCGTCGCGAATGTGGTTCAGTAGGGAAAGAAACGTGTCATCCTGCTGTCGATACACTTGTTCCAACTGGATGGTTACGAATTCTATCTGTGACAATGCCTTTGATCCAAAGAAATAGGGCGTGTCATAATAGGGTGCAAGCATCTTTTCATCTTCGGGCGTCACCACAGGCGTCAACTGTTGCAGGTCGCCAATCATCAGCAACTGAACACCGCCAAAGGGTTTGTAGCGGTCACGGAAACGGCGAAGGATGCTGTCTATGGCATCGAGCAGGTCGCTACGCACCATCGATATCTCGTCAATAATGAGCAGGTCAAGCGATGAGATAATCTTGCGTTTCTCCTTTCCAAAATCGAACTTGCTCTTGATCTGGGCGTTGGGAACAAAAGGGGAGAAGGGCAGTTGAAAGAACGAGTGGATAGTCATGCCTCCTGCGTTGATGGCAGCCACACCCGTAGGTGCCACAACGATATTGCGTTTGCAGCTTTTTTCTACCACCGTCTTCAGGAAGGTGGTCTTTCCCGTTCCAGCCTTGCCCGTCAAGAAGATGCTTCGTCCTGTGTGTTCAACGAAGTCCCATGCGGTTTTTAACTCCGTATTCTGCTCCATGATGCTCTATTTTGATGCAAAGATACCATTTTTTTCTGAAATAACAGGCTTTTGACGTCTCCTTTTTTGGAAGTTTGTCAAAATAATACCGTTGGCTACCAGGAAATATCCCGTCAACTTGTCACTGTTATCTGTCATTTTGTCTTGATTTGTAGTATTGGCATCCCCTTTGCAATGATGGTTGATGAAACATGAAATATGATTCATGGAATTTGAAACATTAACATTAAAAATATTGGAGGACAAAACTATGACACCAATGATGAGACGTAACGCAGCTTGGCTGCCCAGTGTTTTCAACGATTTGTTTGATACCGATTTCATGCCGAAAGCCAACTGCACAGCTCCGGCAATCAACGTTAAGGAGAACGAGAAGGCCTACATCGTAGAACTGGCTGCTCCTGGTATGAAGAAAGAAGACTTCAACGTGCACATCAACGACGAGGGCAACCTCATCATTAAGATGGAACAGAAGGAGGAACATAAGGACGAGGACAAGACCACCCGCTATCTGCGTCGTGAGTTCTCTTACTCAAAGTTCGAACAGACGCTGATACTGCCCGATGATGTGCAGAAAGATCAGATCTCAGCACGTGTAGAGCATGGTGTGCTCACCGTCCTGCTGCCCAAGGTTGTTAAGGAGGAGGTGAAGGTCAGCCGTCAGATAGAGATTGGCTAACATCATTACAAAACAATACTAAAAAAAGCCGATGGTTTTCGCCATCGGTTTTTTGATGCTCCTTGGTAGGTGGTGTGACGCTCGGAGCGAGGACGTCACTTGCTTGAAGTGGGAGCGTCACTCACTCGGAGAATATGACGCAGCCGCCATTGGGCTGTAGGGTGATTCTAGCCTGACCTTTCTTGTTGATTTGCAGGGGCTTCCGTACGGTGCTGACAATGCCTTTCTGCAGTTGATCGCTCAGAAGGGTGACATTCTGCTTGGGCTGGAACATGGGCAGGGACAGATTGAGTGTAAGGGGCTCTTTGAGGGCGTTGAGACCTGCCACATACCAATGGTCACAATGACGACGGGCGAGCACCACATAGCGACCAGGATAGCCGTCTATGAAGCGTGTCTCGTCCCACGTGGTGGGGATACCCTTGAGCATGTCGAGCTCTACCTGTGAAAGCTCGTCAAGGTTGTTGGGCTGTATGGCCACACATTGGATGGCAGTTTGCATGATATAGGCCGATGCAATCTCGAAGGCATTGGTGGTCTGGCGTTGGTGACGACTCTTGTTGTCGCGGCTCATATAACGGTTCATAATGACACCTCCCCAGTCCATCGTGCCCACAGTGTTGCGGCAGAAGGGATGCAGTGTGAGGTCGAAGGCCTGGCGCCTGGCGGCACCCTCGTCGAAATAGACGTTCTCGCTGGCCAGTACAGCCTCTGATGCCACATAGTTGGGATACATGCGCTCCCAACCGCGAGGCAGAGTGCAACCGTGGAAGATGCATTGGATGCCGTAGCGGTTGGCATCGTAGAGGATGTCCTCGTAGAGTTTCATCGTCTCCTGCTTGTCGCCACCAAAGAAATCAACCTTAATGCCTCTGACGCCAATGCTCTGCAGCCAAGCCATCTCACGGTCGCGTGCAATACTGTTGTCCAGACAGTTACGAGGTGTCTGGGGCGCATCGTTCTCGTGACCGTTGCTGTTGTACCACAGCATCAGCGAGACGCCTTTAGACTGCGCGTATTTCGAGAGTTCTGCCATGCGGTCGCGTCCGATGTTCTGGTCCCACCAGTTGTCCACCAGACAGAACTCGTAGCCCATGCTTGCAGCCAGGTCGATGAACTTTACCTGGTCGTCCCAGTTGATGGAGTTGTCCTGCCAGATGAGCCACGACCATGTGTAGCGGCCTGCATTGGCTGTTGGCTTTTGGCTATTTGCTTTTAGTTCGTAGAGGGGCTCTACTATGTCGTATGGGATGGTGGTCTCTACGATTGGTTTCAGCGTAGTACCCACGGTGATGGTACGCCAGGGGGTCTTTCCAGGCAGGGCAATGCCAGCGGTGGCTGTGCCGTTACCGTTGTTCTCGCCTGCCATCGGATAGGCGATGGTGTAAAAACCTCCTGATGCAAGAGGGTGGAAGTCAGACAGGTGGCTGCCGCAGTAGTGACTGTCAACGCCTGTCTCTGAGATGAGCACCCAACCGGAGTCTCCTGCCAAATGGAACAGACAAGGGAACGTATAGCCCTGACCGTATTGTGAACGAACATTCATGTTGCCATCGGCGCTGAATCCCTCCTCGTAGCTGGGCTTGGTGCGTTCCCATCCCACCATTGCGTGACTCTGTGGCGAGATAAACGTGGTGGTGCCATCGGGTAGGTGGAAGGCCGTACTCTCCTTCTCGATAATGGCACATTTGGGGTTGTCGTTCTTCTGACGGGGAATGAGATAGTGGAAAGCGACGTTGTTGTCGGCTACGCAGAACTGGACGGTCATCTTCTGTCCGTCAGCATTCTCAAAGTCGATGTTCAGTTGGGTGGCAACAAAGTGGAACTGTGACTGTTTCACCTGTCGCATCTCATAGTGTTTATCGATGTGCTCAGCCGTGGTGTTGACTATCTTCAGTCCCTGTGTGAAGTCGCCAAAGTTGGCCTTGAATCCAAGGGCCGATGGCAACATCATCTGCTGACCTTCCAACGTGATGGTATAGGTGGGCATGCCCCCATTGTCGTTGATGTTGACTATGAGTTTGCCGTCTGGCGAGGCAATGTTTGCTTCGCGGGCCATGATGCCTAATGGCAGTAGTGCGAGTAATAATAGAAAATGTTTCATATTCTGTTTCATGTTTCAATTCTTAATCCTCAAATCATTTCAAGTAGTCCATTTTGTCAGGCCCTATATAAAATCCAGGTTCTGGCGGCTGGTTGTAGCCCACGTTCTGATAGGCAACGGAGAGACGGTAGGGGATGTCTTGCATCAGACAGTTGATGCGGTAGTCGGTGGGGATCGTTGTGGTGTAGATACGCAGTTCTGTTGACTCACGGTTGCGCATGACGACTTCTTCGCGCCAATCGCCCAGGATGTCGGCAGAAAGGCAGGGGTTTGACTTCGTGCCGTTGTTGAACTGTCCCTCAAACTTCTGGAGATCTACAATCTGATGGTTCTCCCAGTCATATTTGCTCACTGTCTCGCGGTCGAGCAACTCGCGCAGCAGGTCACCGTCCCACCAGATGCCAAAGTTCATGCTGAGCCAGCGCCCGTTCATGATGAGATAATTATGGTGTTGTGGGTCATCGGCATCTTTCGCCTTGCCTATCACCTCGCCCTTCATATTGCGTATGCCGTGACTGTCGGCACTCCACATCTCCACACCAGGATTCGTGGGGTCTATGTCGGCAGCCATTGCTCGTCCCACGTCGGTACGGCTCTTGATCTGAAAGACCACCTCGCCTGTTGCTGCATCGCGCAGGTCGCTACCGTCGCGTCGGTTTTCGTGACAGTCCCAGATATAGAGACGGTCGTCTTTGGGATCGGCCACAAGATGGATGGCATCACCATGACCCATGCCTGTGTTGTAGAGACCTCGTCCATCGTGATCTACAGCCATCGAGCCGTAAGTGATTTCGTCCAGCCCGTCACCATCGACGTCAGCAATACGCAGGTTGTGGTTGCCCTGTCCTGCATAGGAATGCCATTCAGGGTCGTTGGTGTCGAATGTCCAGCGGTTCCTAAGCTCGTGTCCGTCCCAATCCCAGCAGGCAATCACGCTACGGGTATAGTAGCCGCGACAGAAAATGGCGGAGGGGAGCATTAATTTAGAGTTCGCTGTCGCCCCAAAATATCCGAGGCCTGCGAGATAACGCTCCGAGCGGTTGCCTCTGGTGTCGCCCCAGGCTGCCAGGTCGCCCCGTTCTGGGATGTAGGGTTTGGTGTCCATGATGGCTCCTGTCAGTCCGTTGAAGACCGTGATATACTCAGGTCCTTCAAGGATGCGACCAACCTCGTTGCGATAGTCGGCAACAGAATCGCCGATCACACGACCCAAGGCATCGCGAGTGCCGTCGGCCGTCTTCACCATCAGCTCGGCACAACCGTCGCCATCGAAGTCATAGACTATAAATGGTGTGTAGTGGGCTCCGCTACGGAAATTCTTCCCCAGATTGATGCGCCATAGTTTTTCGCCATTCAGACGGTAGCAGTCCAGCAGGGTAGGGCCCGTGTAGCCGTCGTGGGAGTTGTCGTGTGCATTAGAGGGGTCCCATTTCAGGATGATCTCATATTGTCCGTCACCATCCACATCGGCCACCGTTGCGTCGTTGGCAATATAACGGAAGTTGCCTCTTGGTCCAGGAACTACACCACCTTCGGGTTTCTGAAGGGGAATGGCGATGTAGCCCACTGGGGCGTCCTTGCATAGTGTGAACTCGCCGTTGACCTCTCCTCCGCGCACTTCGTAAATGGCATCTTCATCCAATGGATGCTGGTCTATATAATACGTTCCACAACTCTTTAATGGATTGTTAACCAGCTTTTTATCATTTCTATATAAAATAAAAGCTTCATCTTTGTTGTCACTCTCCAAAGTGCGCCAGGATACGAAGACGCTGCCATCATTTTGTCTGATCGCAACGACTCCCCGATCCAATTTTTCCCTGCTCATCTTTGCTAGGTCATAGCGTGGCTGAGCCCATGAAGATAGACTTGCTATCAGATAGGTGATGATAAGAAATAGTCGTCTCATGTAATAGTAATAGTTTCTGTTTCGTGTGCAAAATTACGAATTATTTTTGATTATTCAACCATATTCTTGCGTATTTCGTAAAGATTTGTTATTTTTGCATCCGATTATCGATAATAACGACTGAATGAAAGAATTTGTCATATCTGAGGCTAAGGCTGAAACTGCTGTTCTCGTGGGTTTGATCACCCAACAGCAGGACGAGGCTAAGACCAAGGAATATCTTGATGAGTTGGAGTTTTTGGCTGATACGGCAGGCGCACGCACTATCAAGCGGTTTACCCAGAAAGTACAAGGTCCCAGCCAAGTGACCTATGTGGGAAAGGGTAAGCTCGACGAGATCAAAAGCTATATCCGCATGATGGACGATGCCGCTGCCGATGACGAGAGCGGCGAGACGCAACCCGTTGGTATGGTCATCTTCGATGATGAGCTCTCTGCCAAGCAGATACGCAACATTGAGAAAGAACTGCAAGTCAAGATACTGGACCGTACATCGCTGATTCTGGATATCTTTGCCATGCGAGCCCAGACTGCTGAAGCTAAGGCGCAGGTAGAGCTGGCTCAGCATCGCTATATGTTGCCCCGCCTGCAACGCCTGTGGACTCACTTGGAACGTCAGGGTGGCGGCTCAGGTTCTGGTGGCGGCAAGGGTAGTGTGGGACTGCGTGGTCCTGGTGAGACGCAGTTGGAAATGGACCGTCGTATCATTCTGCAGCGCATCACCCTGCTGAAGCAACGCCTTAAAGAAATAGACCAGCAGAAAACCACCCAGCGTAAGAACCGCGGACGCCTCATTCGTGTGGCCTTGGTGGGCTATACCAACGTGGGTAAATCAACGCTGATGAACCTGCTGAGCAAGAGTGAGGTCTTTGCCGAGAACAAGCTCTTTGCCACGCTCGATACGACGGTGAGGAAGATGACCATCGACAATCTGCCGTTCCTGCTGGCCGATACTGTGGGCTTCATCCGCAAGTTGCCCAGCGACTTGGTGGAGTCGTTCAAGAGTACCCTTGACGAGGTGCGCGAAGCCGATCTGCTGGTACACGTGGTGGATATCTCCCATCCTGACTTCGAGGAACAGTTGCGAGTGGTGGAACAGACCCTTGCCGAGTTGGGCTGTTCAGAGAAACCCTCGATGGTTGTCTTCAACAAGATTGATGCCTACCATTGGACTCCCCAGGATGAGGACGACTTGACCGAGCCTACGAAGGAGAACATCTCTTTGGACGACCTCAAGAAGACGTGGATGGCAAAGTTAAGTGAAAAGGGGAAGGTGAATGGTGAACAATTCACTACCGCCCCCCTGTTCATTAGTGCCAAGCAGAAGGAGAACATCGAAGAGTTGCGCTCTACGCTTTACAACAAGGTGCGCGAGCTTCATGTCCAGAAGTATCCGTATAATGACTTCCTTTATCAGATTGAAGATTGAGATTTGAGAATTGAGAAAACGAACCATAACACAAATTACACAAAAGTACAATTATGAGAGACTACAGATTATTGAGCCAAGAAGAAATCCAGATTCTTGAGAACAACGTTTGTTGGGCTGAGGACTGGTCGCGTGTGCTGGTGCATCCAGAGTTCCGTCCCTATAACTTCCACCGTGTGATGTTCTACGGTGACATTCGCCTGGGCCGTTTCGAAAAGAAGATTGAGGTAGCCAAGGGCTTCTTCAAGCATTCAGGTATCAACGATGCCACTTTGCGTAACGTTTCTATCGGTAACGACTGTCTCATTGAGAAGGTGGGCAACTTCATCAACAACTATACCATTGGTGACGACTGCTATATCTCGAATATTTGCACGTTGGAAACACTTGAGGGTGCCAGCTATGGTGCTGGCTCGACCATCAGCGTGCTCAACGAGATGGGTGACGGCAATGTGACGCTGTTCCGTGAGCTGAACTCCCAGTTGGCATCATTCATGGTGAAGCATAATAGCGACAAAGCCTTGGTGAACCGCCTGCGCCAGCTGATTGACGACGAGGTGCGTGTATCGACGCCCGAGCGTGGTATCATTGGCAACAGCGTGAAGATTATCAATACCAAGGACATTACCAACACCGTTATCAAGGGCGACTGCGAGATTAGTGGCTGTGCCCGTCTGAACGAATGTACCATCCTGAGTAGCGAGGATGCCCCTGTGTTTATTGGCACGGGTGTCATCTGCGAGAACTCCATCATCTGCGATGGCTGCTCTATCAATAACTCGGTGAAGATGCAGGACTGCTTCGTGGGCGAGGCCTGTCAGATTACCAATGGTTTCACGGCAGAGGCCAGTCTGTTCTTTGCCAACTCGTATATGGCCAATGGTGCGGCTTGTGCCGCCTTCTGCGGACCGTTCTCTGCCAGCCATCACAAGTCGAGCCTGCTCATCGGTGGACAGTTCTCGTTCTATAATGCCGGTTCGAACACCAACTTCTCGAACCACGCCTATAAGAT
>Ga0247610_10001058_pt1 | contig 35195 bp, 24 predicted proteins | sample 174DNAGHGhighgp2_FD_193483 | JGI IMG/M metagenome (GOLD analysis project Ga0247610, IMG submission 193483) | Sheep rumen microbial communities from Palmerston North, Manawatu-Wanganui, New Zealand - 1742 DNA GHGhigh gp2 | ecosystem: Host-associated > Mammals > Digestive system > Stomach > Rumen...
ATGGCATCGTCTATCTCCGTAACCTCCCCTTGGCGGAACGCGCGAAAGCGCTCATCAGTATTGCCGATCCTTCCGTCCGCGAAGACCTCGAACGTGCCGCCGTCCAGCGCTTCGGCCTCTCGTTCCTCCGCCTCGCGGCGCATTAAAAAAAGCAATATCGCGGTACCGAAGTGCCGCGATATTTCGTATTATTCCATAATTCCGTAATTCCGTAATCCCGTAATCCCGTGATCACCACTGGTAACACATACACCGGTGGTGCTTGGGATGCGGGATCTTGAACCGGACGCCGATCTCCGCGCCTACCGCCATCGGCATCCCCTTGCCGGTTGCTAACACGGTGGTGTAGAGCGGCGAATAATCGCTCATGAAAGCATGCGCCTCGTATTGTTCCGAGTCATTGGTATCGTTGCGCCATCCTAAGGGACGACCGCTGGCATTCCCATCTAAAGCGGATGTGAAAAACATCGTCCCATAGACCGCCCCATAGAGCCATACGCGATCGTCGCTGTCCACCGCCCCTTCGAATCCGATCTTCACAAACCCCGCTGCGCCGAAACGCGATTTGAACGGATAATCCTGATCCATCACCGAGGAGTAAAAGCCGTGGTTGGGAACCTCGTTGATCTCCATCATCCACGGTTCATAACTGCCCGCATGCGTCAACTCACCCGCATAATGCGCCTTGCTCATCATCGGAATACAGGCTTTAGCACCTAATTGGGCATAGACGGCGGAGTTATCGGAAACGGGAAAACGTATGTATAACGAGAGAGGAATCTCCAGATAGAACAACGCTTGTTGATCCGCCCATCGGCGCACGGTGGTGATATGGCTGTATTGTTCCCCTTCCGTATCGGTCACGTCCTGCCAGACAGCTCTTCCGGAGAGCTTGGCGTTCGCGCCGTACCGCGTGAAATCCGCTCCGATACCAATACCGACATATTGGTTAAACAGCAGTCCGTAACCGATATGTGCCCCGTAACCGTACGAACCCGACTGACTTGCCGAGAGGGTAGGCATCGAGCGTGCGTCCAATTGATAGCCCAGCGAAGACCATCCGCCTCCTGCGGACAACTCGATAAATGACGTCATCGGGTAAGCCGATAGGGCGACTATCAGCAGCGATACTACTATGACGGCTCGACGATTTTTCATCAGTACAGAACGCGTTCAGTGGTGATCATTCCTTCTTCATCAACGAAGTGCCATATATAGCATCCTGCCGGCACCGACAGATGCTCCGGTTTGCTCTCCCATTCGCCTACCTTATGGCCGCTATAGGTGTATAAGGTAGCGTGGCGGATGGCATTCTTGCCGGGATTAAGCGGCGCACTCGCGCTGAAATCCTCGAACCGACCCTCGCAGGAGATGATCTGACTGCCGTTCGACAAGGTGACTACCACATGGTAGATATTCCCGTCGCCCTGCAATGTCACGCCCTCCGTGTACAGGTATTGGCGGGTCGCACCGTCGATGGCAACCTGATTCTTATACCATTGATAGGCTACGTACTCTTCGTTGCCGTTATCCACGAAGAGCAGGTCATTCCATTTACGATAGATGATATCCTTGCATTCCGGCTTGGGGGGTGGGGGTGCCACCTCGGCTTGTACGGACATCGACATCGTCCCCAGAACCATTACCATCCATGCTGTAAAAAGTTGCTTTTTCATACGTATGAATTGCTATAAATTATTTAAGTTCTATTACCCTTTGTCCTTTGTACCTTGTACATCGTCCTTTGTACCTTGTACATCGTCCTTTGTACATTGTACATTGTCCCTTTGTACATTACTCAATGGGATTGATTTCTACGCGGCGGTCGAGGCTCTGATCATGCTGACCTTCCATGTAATCGCGGTCAATACCTTCCCCTCGGCTCTGTATCTGGTCGGCATTCACGCCGAGTTCGAGCAGGATATCCACGATTGCTTGCGCACGGGCTTCGGACAGGCGTTGGTTACGCTCGCGGTCGCCGTCCCGGCTGGCGTGACCGGTCACGAGGATCTTTTGCGTCGGGTTCTCTTTGAGCACCTCCGCTACGCGAACTAAGATATCCGCCGGCTCCAGACGCGGCTCGGTTGAGTTGACGTCAAACCAGATCACCGACTTGTCCAACATCCGCTTGATCTGCTGAACCACTTTCGCTTTGACGGTGGTCTCCACGCGTTCCTGGTACGTAGCGGTGGTGTCGCATACCTGCACGCGATGGAAGATCACCTCCGGCTCCTGAACCTTCTGCTTGGTGACCGTATTGAAATTGATGCCGATTCGCACGCCTGCTTCCCAGGGATGAGACGAGGCGGCATACTGCGTGCCGATCAGACCCGAATAGACGTTCATGAAATCATGCGCCTTGTAACCCGTCGCCGCCGGTTGCTGCCATCCGATATCCTGCTTGGCGGTACATACATCATTGACCGTATAGTTGGCGTAGATCCCTACCATCAGATCCAAATGCTCCTGAATCGGAATCGCAAATCCGAAATCCGCCATGATCCCTACCGCCGGCATACGCAGACGAAGAGGCTGAGGAGCACTCTCGAAATCCGAAGCCTGCTCGCTGTAAAAATCATGACTCGTGATCTGGTCTAACTCCAATTTCCAGGGCTTGTACCATCCCCTGTGCTCGATCGAACCGCCCGTTAACTGCCGCGATGCGGAAACGGACAATCCCAAATCGGCACCCAGATCCGCGTATATCTTGAGCGGACCGCCCTTCATCGCTACCGACCCGATAGGGTAAGTGCATTGTACCATCACCGGTATATCCACCATGTACGTCCGCTGTTTCTCCTGCCAATCATGCGTCACCACGCGGTGCTCGTAATCCTCCCCCTCGCTATCAAGCTGGTTCGGACTGAAAACGGTAGTCGTATTCAGCGTGCCGGTACTGCCGTAGTTGGCAAAACCCACGCCGGCACCGATGCCCCAATTGGGACTGAAATAATAGAGGTAACGAAGCTGAACCGATCCGCCGAACGAACCGATCTCGCGTCCGTCGTTGCCTAAGGAATACCCCATCGAACTATACCCGCCGCCTAACAGAACCTGGATATTATGCTCCAATCGGTTGACACCCGTTGTGTCCTCTTTGGGCGTTTTCTTCGGCTCCGCTTTCGGTGCCTGCGGTTCCTCGATGGTCTTCATCGCGCAGCGCACTGTATAGGTAGTATCTATATAGATCGTGCGCGTGAGCGAATCTTCGTCCACTACCTCTGCGGGACTCGTGGCAGTTACCGTATAAGTCACGGGAGGAGACGGCTTGCGGGTAATTGTGATCACCCCTTTCTTAACCGACGATTGAAATTCTTTGTCCAGCACCTTCCGCAATACGCTCGAGGGCTTGGCATTCTTGAACTCCGCGGTAATCTGCTTGTTCTCGTCGATCTCATCTACGATATTCAGCGTATAACCGGTACGATGACTCAGATCGTTGAGCACTACGATCAGTCTTTCGTTTTTGTAACGTTTCGTAAAAGTCTTTGTCTTTTGGGGCGCAGCATATAGCGCAGAACTGCCGATAACTATGCTGAGAAGTAGTATGAAACGAATGATCTTTTTCATGGTCAAAAAGTGGGTATTTCGATTTCTGGCTGCAAAGTTACGAATAATATTTCTAATACGCAAATTTTTTTTTCATTTTTTCAGAAACGAAACGTTACGAAACGTTTGAATAAAAGAATGAAACCTTTTGAGAACCACTGTAATTCAATGGATTAGAGGAAAAATGCAAAATTTTATGTTATAAAACATATATTTCTTGTGCGCATATATGCAAGAAAAGATGTACCTTTGCAGCGAAATTTGAATTAACCTGCTCATGAAAAAGCGCTTATTCACATTATTTACCATTCTCTCCGTAGGGCTCTCGGCGGTGATGAATGCGCAATGCCCGACTTTTTCTGTGCCCCCCTGGCCGAATGTCAGTTATAACCTCAATGCTACCCCGTGGCCTTTTGAATTGCACGTCTTTGGCGATACAACCGGGGCGCAGGTACAATGGTACCGCTACGTCAAGGATGTACAGACCGAGGCGGATGCTGTGCCCTATAACGGCGAAGGAAGTAATACCGTGAGTGAGTGTTATCCCCAAACGGACGATGCGGTCCGCAATACCTGGTATAACTACTACTGCATCGTCACTACCGACGCCTGTCCGATGGGGGTTCAGTCCCAGACTTTCGATGTACAGGTGGCGAACGGTTCGGATTGTATGACGATGGACGGTACGACCTTTACCATCCAATCTGCTCCCTCTTCCTATAACGAAGGACAGACCATTACCCTCACTGCCTATTATTCCGGTTACGGAGGGTTCCATTATTTTACATGGTTCTTCAATGGCGATACTTTGCGCGAGGACGCGAATCATATTATTTATAACGATCCCGATAATTTCAATTACTCGGTGCTTACGATCCCGGCTTGCGATCCGGCGGACGAAGGAGCGTACTCCGTGAGCGTCATGGATGGTCCCGATTGTATTAAGTACACCGCTTCCTCCAAATCCATTACCGTCAAGCCCAACGAGTACATGGTCTTCGATGATAATAACGGCACGCATGTATGGTCGGATCCGAAAAACTGGTGGCCGGATTATAACCGCCTGCCCAATACCTCCGATACAGCCGTCATCCGTCGTTCCTGCCGTGTGGATCAGTCCGATGCGCAGGTAGGCAGTCTGACCATTGACATGACCGACGATTCGGCGCTCATCATTGCGCCCCAAGGCGGTTTGTTGATCGCTCGCAAGCTCTATCAATGCCAGCAAGGCGACCTCTTCATCCTCTCGGATAGTACCGGAAACGGTGCGTTCGTTCTCGCCTCCGGCACCAATATCCCAGCTACCGTACAGTTCTATGGCCGCTCCGAGCAGAAAGGCTCTGCTGCCCCCGTTTGGCAGTATATGGGTTATCCCTTGCAGGATCATCCGCTCTTATCTGCGGCGTATGCCGATGCCCAACTCTACGAATGGACCAACACCCCGAATATGACCCTCGGCGGTAATTGGCAGAAAGCGGACGAGACGACCGCGAAAGCGAATGCGTTCGCCGGGTATTGCATGACCCAAACCGCGCATACTACCTATACCTTCACTGGCGTGCTCAATAACCCCGCCACCCGCAACCTTGCCGTACCGTATAATGACCAAGGTACCTATCCGGGCTTTGCTTTTCTGGCGAACTCCTGGGTAGCACCGATCGACATCGCCTCGATGGAGGTCAGCGATTTTGGAGCTGCGGATGCTACCGTATATATAATGAACACGGGTACGCACGCGCAGGTGATTAAGCAACAATCGGCTGTCTCCGCCGGTCTCGCTACCGACCTGGGGCAGTACAACGCTATCCCCGTTCATGCGGCATCGTACCTGCCCGGCGCATTGACCGTCATCCCCCCGATGCAAGGATTCTTCGTCCATACCAATACGGCTACCACCCTCAAGCTCGATTACAAAAAAGCCGTTTATACCCCCGCCCTCACCTCCCTTTCTGTCGCTCCCACCCGCGCTCCCTCTATCAGCCCGAAGGGCGGTCTTTCGACTTTCGACTTTCGACTTTTGACTCTGCGCGTAAGCGGTTTCGGTTCCTCCGACGTGCTCTATATCCTGACGGGCGAAGGGTTCACGGATGCTTTCGACAACGGATGGGACGGACGCAAGGCGCAAGGCCGTTCGCCTCTCTCCCTCTCGGCGGTCACCCCCTATGGCCTCTCCGCCGTCGCGGCTCAACCGGATATCACCACGCTTCCTCTTCGCATAGAAGGCGGGCTGGATAAATACTACACTATTACTGTTTCTTCCCCCCCTCAGGGAGGCTCGGAAGGGGCGTACTATCTCTTCGACCAAGAGGAGAACACCTATACCCCGCTGGTCGACGGTGCGCAATACACCTATACCTTCACGGGTAATACCGATCGCTTTATGATCGTACGCTCGCCGGAACAACTTACGTCGCCTCATGCAGTCAAATACATCCGTGACGGACATTTATTCATCGAAAAAGACGGAATGATTTACGATGCCATCGGGCGTCCTATCCAATAATCAACCATGAAACGGAACTCCGACATAGCAGGTCGTACTCTTGCGGTGAAGAGACCTCTCTTCCTCCTTCTCGCCCTCTCATGGGCGATGGGTTCGTTGGCGCATGAAGCTGCTCCTTGGGAAGTGCAGCCCAATCGGATAGCACAGATGGTCGAAGCGCCTTGTCCCTCTTTCCCGGGCGTCATGTATGCCTCGATGGTGTATAACAAAGGCTGTATCCCTTGGGATCTGGAGTTCTATAACGGCGGCGCTATGTCCGGCAATACCGGCGGCGCGTATTTCCAATGGTACCGCTATCGGGAGGGTTCGCCCGAATCGTCCGCTACACCCTGCGATTGGCAAACCGATCATACTACCTGCGCGGGATTCAAACCTGCCACGGATGAAGATCAATCCCGGTATATCTATTTCTGCAAAGTGACCACCACCCTCTGCCCCGAAGGCGTTAAATCCGGTTTGTTCACCGTCGTCATCGGTTCGCCGACCGATCCCTGTCCTACTTTTGCAGGCACGTCCTTCTCCATTATCTCCGGTGGTGGTTCTTATACCTCCGGCCAGACCGTCACCCTCACCGCTTCCACCAACGCCTACGGCGGAGATCATATCTATACCTGGTACCATAACGGCGAACCGCTGGACGAAAGCGACCCACGCTATACCTTCACGTGGGATTTTAACCTGCCTAAACTCATCATCACCAATGTGCAACCCGCCGACGGCGGTACCTACTCTGTCATGATGCAGGACGGTACGGAGTGTTTCTTATATACCAACCCCGTCCGCGTCCTCGTCGATAATCCCGTTTGTGGACCCGTGCCGAACTTAGCGGTCTCCAAAGCGGCGCTCTGCGAAGGGGAAACGGCTTCTACCTCCGTCACGAACAACACCCTGGCGTCCGGAGAAATCGGCGAGTTCCTGTATATGGTGCAACCCGAAGGCTCACATCCTTCTACCACCCCGGGTACTTGGACCACCGATATGCCGGGACTCTATCAGTTCAAGTATGTGGTCAATAATCCCGATAACCCCTCTTGTTTCCGCGAATCCAAAGTGGTGACCATCCGTGTCTATGGCAGCGGTGCTACGCCTACCATCACTCCGGATGTCACCCTCATCAAATACTCCCAAACGCTCCATTTCACCTGTTCCGCTCCCGAGGCAGGCGAGACGGCGAAGATCACCTGGACCAACGATCAAGGTCAGTCCGGCGATATATACCCCAATACCTATCCGAATTTCGCGCATACCTGCTATACCGCAGGCACTTATACATATACCTACACCCTCACCAATCCACAAGCCGGATGCAGCCGAACGGCTACTTGTGAGGTTGTTTGGTATCAATGCGAATGGGGTACACCCTATTGGGGTACATGGTACGCGGATAATGCCCATTACCCCGTCGGGACTGCCATCAATCTGAACCCCACCAAACCCTCCGTGCGCGGAATGAGTTGTGTGTTCACCTATACCCTTGATGGTGGAACACCGGTGGAGATCGATCCGACGCAACCCTTCACGCCGACTGTTCCGGGTACGTACGTCTTCTCTTATTCGTTCAAGCACTCCGATCCTCGCGTGACGGACTGTTTCACAACCCCGATCACCAAGACCCTGATCATCGATCCCTGCGGTACCGTGGCGGAACTGTCCACCAATAAGACCACCCTCAAACTTGGCGAATCGGCTTCCCTCACATACCCCGCTGCCGAATCCGGCGAGTCCGCCACCCTCTCTTATACCCTCAACAGCGGTGCCCCTGTCTCCCTCCCTTGTGGGGAGGGTGGGGGTGGGGTTATTACTCCCTCCGCGCCAGGCACGTACGTCCTGACCTATTCCATCACCACGTCATGCGGTACCACTTCCGCCTCCGTCACGATCCATGTCTATGACTGCGGACCGGAGGCTACCATCACCGCTTCGCGCACTACCGTGCGTCCCAACGACCCCGTGACGCTCACTCTCTCTGCCATTGGTGCCGACGAGACCGCCACCTTGATCTACACCATCGACGGCGGTGCTCCTATCTCCCTCCCTTGTGGGGAGGGTTGGGGTGGGGTTTTCACCCCGCACGACGAGGGTACATATACCTTTACCTATCAGATATCCCACCCGTATATCGATTGTACCCGTTCGGCTTCGGTCACGGTCAGCGTCTCCGATTGCGGTACTGCGGTGCTCTTAACGGCGGATAAGTCCGTTCTGACGCTCGGCGAGACGGTAAGTCTCACCACATCCCGCGGACCGGATGCCAACGAAACCGCCACCCTGACCTATACCATCAACGGCGGCGCCCCCGTCTCCATCCCTTGTGGGGAGGGCTGGGGGGCTTTCACTCCTTCAGCGGTAGGTACGTATGTCGTAATCTATAAGTTGTATAACAGTCTTCTGGATTGCGAGACCAGCAGCGAAGTGACCTTCTCGGTTTATGAATGCGGACCGGCAATCTCGTTGGAGGTGGATAAATCGATCTTACGTCTGGGCGAAGGTGTGAACCTGACGCTCTCTACACTCGGCGCAGACGAAACCGCCACCCTCTCTTGTACCCTCAACGGCGGTACACCTGTCTCCCTCCCTTGTGGGGAGGGCTGGGGTGGGGTTGTTACCCCCTCTGCCGCCGGCACCTATATCTTCACCTATACCATCACCCATCCCTATATCGATTGTACCCGTTCGGCTTCGGCGACGGTCACGGTCTATGACTGCGGTACCCCCGCCTCCATCACGGTGGACAAGACGGTTCTCGCCCTCGGCGAACCGCTCCACCTGACGCTCTCATCTCTCCTGCCCGAAGAAACGGCTACCCTCTCTTATACCCTCAACGGCGGCGCACCTGTCTCCCTCCCTTGTGGGGAGGGTTGGGGTGGGGTTGTTACCCCCTCTTCGGAAGGCACCTATGTCTTTACCTATACCGTCTCCCATACCATCATCGATTGTGAGACCTCGGCACAAGTCACCGTGACGGTCTATGCCTGCGGACCGGAGGCAACGATCACCCTCTCGAAGGAAGAAACCAAGATCCTTCGTCCGATCGACATCACCCTCTCCGCCCCCGGTGCGGACGAGACCGCTATCCTCTCTTACACCATCAACGGCGGCGCCCCCGTCTCCCTCCCTTGTGGGGAGGGCTGGGGTGGGGTTATTACCCCTACCGAACTCGGTACCTATGTCTTTACCTATACCATCACCCATGCGTATATCCCCTGTACGCGTACGGTGACAGCTACCCTCACGGTGGTCGAAGCCGAACTGGTCTTCGATGATAATAACGGCACCCATCTGTGGTCGGATCCCAAGAACTGGTGGCCGGCGTATAACCGCTTGCCGAACATCGCCGATAGCGCCATCATCCGCCGGGATTGCAAGGTGGATATAGCTCAGGCGATCACTTATGACCTCACTTTCGAGGGCGGCTCTATCGCTATCCAACCCACCGGCGCTTTGGTGGTTGCCCATCAACTCCTGCAGACCTCCCAGAACTCGATCTCCGTCCTCTCCGATCCTACCGGTAACGGAGCTCTGGTACTCGGACCCGACAACACGCATATCCCCGCGGCGGTGCAGTGCTACTCGTCCGCGACGGATAAGAACGAACTATACCCCGTTTGGCAGTATATCGGTTCGCCGGTTCAGGAACCCCTCTCCATCGTTTCCTCCTATCCGCAAGCTGTCCTCTATGAGTGGACCAATACTCCTAATAAACAAGTAGGTGGTAACTGGCAACGCATCGATTCGCTGGTCGGCTCCGTCCTGCCTTTCACCGGGTATTGCATCACCCAGTCGAAACCGACCACCTACCCGCTGCAAGGTACGCTCAACGATCCTGCACCGCGGTCGGTGAACATACCCTATAACGACCAAGGTTCCTATCCGGGATTTGCGTTCGTGGCGAACTCATGGGTGGCACCCATCGACATCGCTTCGCTTGAAGTGAGCGATTTCGGAGCGGCGGATGCTACGGTCTATATCATGAACGCCGGTACGTACTCCGATGCGATTAAGCAACAATCCGCCTCCTCTTCCGACGGCACCGCTGCCGCGAAAGGGCAGTACAACGCCATCCCCGTCCATGCGGCTTCTTACCTGCCGAACGCCCTCTCCGTCATCCCGCCTATGCAAGGCTTCTTCGTCCATACCCACACGGCTACTACCCTCACGCTCGATTATAACAAAGCCGTCTATACCCCCGCCCTTACGAAAGTAAGCACTACGCCTACCCGCGCCCCGTCTTTGAGTCCGCAGGATGGTCTTTCGACTTTCGACTTTCGACTTTTGACTCTGCGCGTAAGCGGCTTCGGCTCCGAAGATGAAGTTTATCTCATGGAGAGCCCCGAGTTCACCACCGCTTTTGAGAACGGCTGGGACGGACGCAAGATGCGTTCGGAGAAGAGTGATATCTCGCTTGCCGTGGCAGCCCCGGACGGCGACCTCGCCGTGGCTGCCCTGCCCGAACTGGAAGGCACGGAGATCGTCTTCAACGGATCTAACCACAAGACCTATACGCTTGAAGTCTCCCCCCTCCCCCGTAACCTCTCCCCCGTAACCTCTCCCCTCTACCTTTTGGATAGAGAGACCGGCGTTTACACGCTACTGGATGAGGGGGCAAGCTACAGCTTCAAGTGCGGTGCTGCACCGAGACGGTTTGTGATCGTTAGGCAGATCGGCGGCACGGAGGAGCAAACGAGCACGGAGAAGATCGAAGCCGTGAAGTTTATCGAGGACGGCTTGTTCTATATCCGTTACGGCAACCGCCTCTATAACGGCAACGGCAAACTGCTGGAAAACAATGCTTTGTGAACATGTTATAAGGGGCAAGTCAGAGGCATCTCGGAGGCATCTCAGAGGCAACTCGTACTTATTTGTACTAAAATGTGATCTTTTTAGGCTTATGTCCGAAAATCAGCAACCGGGAAACTTTAATAACCGAAAACACAATAATTAACTTTTAAAACACCAAAAACATGAAAACATTATTTACTCATTTGCAAAAAGTGGCGACCACTCCTCCCACTTATCTGCTTGTTTTGTTCGCGTGGCTTTTATTGCCGTTAAATGTTAGCGCAGATGTCACCGCTGAATGGGGTGAAAGTTTTGGAGGAGCATCATTTCCTAGTGAGAGTTCAAGTTTAGTAAACAATGTTACTCTTTCTACTACAATGCCTGTATATTATAATGCGTGGCTAGGAGGAATATCTAATGCTTATCATTACAATATTGGAACAGGGAGCTCTATTGATATTAAGGCTTCTGACGGATACAAAATTAAACAATTGAAAACATCAGTTTGGTATAGTACAGATGTAAGGTTGACAATACATTTTAGCGCTTCTTCTCCATATGATGGAAATATATTACAAAGTGTAGATATAACAGGGCACGAACAAGGTGATGCAAATTTATATGACGTTGAAGTGCCTAATGGGGCAAAATCTGCGCGTATAGTTTCTACGGGAACTTCAGGGTATGGTGCCTATTTTTATCGCTTGCAAGTTACAATTGAAGAAACCGATCCTTGCGCTGCTCCGGTAACAGCTTCTTTTGTAAAAGAAGGAAGCGAAACTGGCTCTGTTCCTTCAACGATTAATTCTTGTGAAGGTTCATCTATTACTATCCAGGGTCAAGGATCCCTTGTTAAAACAGGTTATGATTTTGTAGGATGGAGTTATAATTCTACCACTTATGCTCCGGGCACATCTTTCACTATGCCTGCTACAAATGTCAACTTTACTGCCGTTTGGGAGCAACACGTCGTGCCTGCTGTCACAAACCTCAAAGGAAACGTCTCAAATGATGATATAATCCTCACATGGGAAAACTATAATGAGATTAAAGTATCGGAATATTCTTATAAAGATGATAACATGAGTTGTAACATCTCTGATGGTATATTAACCGGATCTTATAATCTTGCTGGCGGATGGGCGTATGGTTGTATCGAAATTACTCTCCCTCGAAAGATGGTTAATGTAACTAGTGTCGAAATCCAATACAATCATAATAATACGAGTATATCCGAAGGAGGATTAATACCATATCTCAAGTCTGCGGATGATGGAAATGGAGCTAAATGGTATTCGGACATACCGGAGGGTGAAGATTATCTCCCGAACGTCGCTGATTATACCGCTTTTTCAGTGCGTCCTGAAGTAAAACTATGGGGTAATGGAAATGATTTTTCACCATCTTATAGGGTATCAACGCTTGGCATTATAGCAATGACTTCAAATGCATCTTCCGGTACATTCTCTATCAAAGATATTCACATCAATACATCGGATGGGCAAACTCTTTTGGATGAGGTAATCGTGGTTCGTAAGGAAGGTAGTGCTCCTACATCAATGAACGACGGTACGCAAGTATATTCTGGTCTCTTGAATACTTACACAGATAACAATCTGCCGGAAGGCAGTTACTATTACGCCGTTTATGTAAGAGATGGAGACGCTTATTCAAATGCTGTTGTAACTGGTCCTGTTGTTATCGCCTCTCCCAAAGCGGACGCAAACCTTGTATTGAATACCAATGCAACAACTATTCCCGTAGGAGGTTTGTTCACTTTAACTCATACGACGGCGGATGGTTATGATGGCTCTATATCTTATTCAGTTGCTCCAGAAGGAGTAATCGATTTCAACGAAAGTACAGGCGTTATTACCGCTCTCCAAACAGGTACTGCTACAATTACAGTTACGGCTTCAGAAACTACAAACTTCGTTGGAGATACCAAGACTTGTACGGTTACTGTCACTAAAAACTTTGTTGGCGATTTGACCATTGAAGGAACAGCAGGTGATATTACTCTCAATTGGTTCTACAATCTGCCTATTTCACTGGAAACAGAAGTAACAACTATCAATCAAGGAGGTTCCTATACAAGTAGCAATTATGTGAATGGTGTACGTACCATCGTTTATAACTGTAATGGTGGAACTGCATTCTACGCAAGAGATTTCAAAACTCCTGATTCAGACCATCAAACACCTAATTGTAAATCCTTCTCTGTCAAATTAAGAGGAGACGAGGATAATGTAAATAATCTGCGGATTGTTCCCTATTCTTGGGTTTATCGTCCCAATTATGATCCAGGAGACCTCGTTGCTGATCCTATAGTAATCGAAGATGATTGGAAAGAAGTTGTAATAACTCCTTCATATTATTACATTCCTGGCAATGAAAATATAAAGGGAGACGCGCCTGAATATAATTATTCCGATTTCCCTGTGGGTTGTGTAGCATTCTTCCCAATGTCAACAAATGCTGTAAATAATAAGCAGCTACAATTGAAAGAAGCTTATTTCCAGTTGATCAACACGAATGGCTTGACTACATCTGTGGCATTGGTTCGCAAAAAAGGCTCTGCTCCTGAACATGCAACCGATGGTGATGTTATCTATGATGGTTCCTCTACAACACTTTATGATGATGCAGTTTTGGATGCCGGCTCTACGTACTATTACCGAGTATTTGCTACAAAAGGTGGATATACCTATGTTTCTAACGTGGTTAGCATAGATGTTCCTGCACCTTCCCTCACTTACTACGAGCGTACGGTGACGCCGGGTGAGTACGGAACGGTTTGTATCGGCTACGCCGTAGAGCATGAGAATATATCCGGCGCAGAGATCTATGAGATTGATTCTTGGTCGGCGGACGGAAAGGCATTAACCCTCTCTGAATTAGGCGATAGCGAAAGCATGTTTGCCGGACGGCCGTATATCTTCTATGCTAACGCTTCCACTCTGTCGTTAGGTTACGACGGCTCTGCTGCGGAGGCTCCGGCTGGAAGCCACAATGGTTTGATTGGTTCGTATTCGCAAGAGCAGATTACAGCTAACGACGACAACTACATCATCTATCAAAACAAACTCTACATGGTAACAGGTACGAATTATGTAGGTGCAAACCGTGCATATATCCATAAACAGCCTACAAATCCGTCCAGCGCTCCGCGCCGCCGTGTTACCATGGGACTCTATGGCACTCAGACCGCTACCGGCATCGACGATCTGCAAGGAAACGATGTACAATGTATCAAATTCATGGAGAACGGTGTGCTTTACATCCTCCGCGATGGTGTGCGCTATAACGTAATGGGCACTAAAATCCAATAAAACGACATAAAACAATTAATGATTATGAAAAATATGTATAAAAAACCAATTACTGAAATTCTTCGTTTGGCTACTTCTGCTCTCATGATGGACGTCAGTTCAGGTCCTGCGCCTGAGAATGCAGTAGGTAACGCCCCAAAGAAGAGAGACGGAGTGTTCTAAATAGCTCCGTACATACTGCGTTTCCGCCCGCTACATCGTTAGTGGGCGGAAATCGCCGTAAAATCGCAAATTCCGCCCGGCTATCACCCTATTACCGGGCGGAATTGATGAAAAAAAATGCAAATTCCGCCCAGCTATCACCCTATTACCGGGCGGAATTGATGAAAAAAATGCAAATTCCGCCCGATAATATTTGCATATATCAAAAAAAAGCAGTACCTTTGCAGCGAATTTGATGAACCGCATTTGTTATGATTGGCAGAAAACAGGAAATAGCAGACTTGGAGCGCTATTATAATTCAAGTAAAGCTGAGTTTATAGCAGTGTATGGCAGACGTCGGGTTGGAAAAACTTTTCTTGTGAATGAATTCTTCCACTCCGATTTCGCTTTTTACGTTACCGGCGTTATAGATGGTGATAAAAGTGAACAGTTTGCTGCATTTACCAATGGCTTGCGTAAAATCGGTTATGACGGCAAAGTTCCGCAGAATTGGATGGAAGCATTCTTCTTGCTGGAAAATATTCTGGAGCCAAAGTTACAAGACGGCAAAAGGTGCGTCCTTTTTATGGATGAGTTGCCTTGTTTCGACACTCCTAAAGCCGGCTTTGTGAAAGCTTTAGGCCATTTCTGGAATAGTTGGGCACAGCAACACAAGCAGGTAATGCTTCTTGTTTGTGGCAGTGCTACGAGTTGGATGATCAAGAATATCATCGATAACCACGGTGGCTTGCACAACCGTATTACCCATGAGATGCACCTTCATCCATTCAATCTCTGTGAAACAGAATTGATGCTCTTAAACAACAATGTGCATTGGGATAGGCTTGCGATTTTGCAGATCTATATGGCTTTGGGAGGTGTTCCGTATTATTTGGAAATGTTACAGCCCACAGACAGTGTTGCTTCGGCGATTGACAGACTGTTCTTCGGTCAGAACGCAACGATGGCTGATGAATACGAGCGTTTGTTCAAATCATTATTCAAAGATCCTGAACCCTATTTGCAGATAATATGTGAATTATCCAAAGAAAAGCAGGGAATCTCGCGTGAAGAAATATTAAAACGTACCAAAATGACAGATAATGGTCATTTCTCCGAATATCTGACTAATCTTGTCAAATGTGACTTTATCCGCTATTATTATGTCAAAAGCACCAAAATAAAGAAAACGGATGGTTTGTATCAGTTGACCGATATGTTTGTTATCTTTTATAACACATTCCTTAAACATCCGGTTACAGATGAGCACTATTGGACGATGCATCTGAATACACCGATGATAAATAACTGGTACGGCTTGAGTTTTGAGAGGGTTTGTATGCTGCATATTCCGCAGATAAAACATGCTTTGGGAATAGACAGAATAGGAGTTGAGTATTATTCCTGGCGTAGCAAGAATAAAGAATCCGGGGCGCAGATAGATTTACTGTTGGAAAGGGCTGACAGAATTATTAATCTTTGTGAGATGAAGTTCAGTATCGGCGAGTATACGCTTGATAAAGAGGAAGATCTCAAATTGCGTAACAGAATCAGTACTTTTGTTTCCGAGGTGGATGTCAAATGTTCGGTAGTGCCTGTCATGGTTACTACATACGGGATGAAAATGAATACCTATTCAGGAGGCATTTGCCAACAAGTAACGATGGATGATCTGTTTGCGGAGCATTTATTCTGAAGGGGATATATTATAATATAGGTTGTTAGCATGATTCACAATTTTACTTATATGAAACGAACAATTTTATGGATTGTAGCAATCCTCCTGTGCGTAGGGACACAGGCTTCTTCCGTCACTTACTCACCGGATGACAGTTCTATCTTCACGAACCCGGAACGTGGGTTCATTACCATGATCGGTGGTACGCTTTCGGAAAAAAAACCTTACGGCGTTAAGGGGCATGAGAGTGCCTTGGATGCGCATGCCTCCGGCGATAAAGGATCGATCGTCCTCGTGCATTATTACCTGACCAACTACGTTAATACCGAGACTATCCCTACTAAAGTGCTCAATGCCTTCGACGAGGATATGCAGGTTCTTCGCTCCAAGGGTATGAAAGCCATCATCCGTTTCTCGTATGCGAACGGTACGTACATGAAAGGCAACGTGGAGTCCGCAAAGGATGCCCCGCTGTCTATTGCCAAGAAGCATATCCAGCAGTACCAGTCCCATTGGCAGGCGAATGCCGATGTGATCTTCTGTTTCCAAGCAGGGTTTGTAGGTGCCTGGGGCGAATGGTACTACACAGATAATTACGGCAATCAGTCTGGTACGATCAATGCCAACCGTCGTGCGATCATCGATGCGCTCTTGGCGGCGGTACCTGCCGATCGTACGATCCAGCTGCGTACGCCACTTTTCAAGACCGGTTATGTCAATTCGACCACGCCTCTGTCCTCCACCGAAGCCTATAGCGGTTCGGCGAAAGCGCGTTTGGGACATCATAACGATGCGTTCCTGGAGAACTACGGAGACATGGGTACTTATACCGATACCGCTACCCAGAAACCCTATATTGCCCAAGAGACGCTTTATGTGCCCTTAGGCGGCGAGAGTTGCATCTTGGATGCCAGCGTGGCGGCTACCAACGCTTCTTATGCCAAGACGACCGCGGAGATGAGTCGTCTTCATTGGACGTTCATCCAATCCGGCTATTCCACGGTGGTGACCGACCGATGGCGTAACGACGGTACGTTTGACGAACTGAACCGTAAGATGGGTTATCGTTTCCAACTGGTGAACGGTACGTATGGCGATCAAGCCTCCGCCGGCGGTACGCTCTCGGTAAGGATGCAGATCAAGAACGTCGGTTACGCCCCGCTTTATAACGAGCGTCCGGCGTATATCGTGCTCAAATCCGGTTCGCAGACTTATCTTGTTCGTTTGGCGAGCGATCCGCGCCGATGGCTGCCCAATGGCGTTGTGACGACGATCAACGAGCAGTTGACCATCCCCGCTAATATCCCCTCCGGTACATACCAGCTCTATCTCTACCTGCCGGATGCGTATGCTTCGATCGCTTCGAATCCCAAGTACGCCGTGCGGTTCGCTAACACGAACGTCTGGGAGAGCACCACGGGTATGAACAAACTCAATGCGTCGGTGACTGTCTCCAGCGGTTCGACGCCTGAACCACCGCAACCCCAAGGCGATGCCGTTCTCCTACCGGCGACGCTCGATAAGAACAACGTGACTGCTTATTCGTCCGATATGACGTGGTATAACACCGATTATTTCGATTTCGGACCTACCGACGCCGAGAACCTCGACCGCTGGGCGGAATGGAGCGTGGAGCTTCGTTACCCGGGCAATTATTGGGTGAGCGAAGTGATGAAATCCATCCAAGCGGATTGGGGCATCGTCGGACATTACTGGCATATCGAACTGCTGTCCAACGACAGTCCTATAGCCGAATACACGACCGAGCCCAAGTGGGATGAAGGGGAGATCTCTTATCCTACTTTGTGGAACCTCTCTTCGGTGCCTGCGGGCGTCTATACGCTCCGCGTGAAGAATGCGCAGGAGTGGGGTCAGCCCAAACTCAAGAGCCTGACGCTACGTTACGACGGCGTTATCCCTGCCGGTACAGAGAGCATCTCCGATGGCACCGATGCCGATTGTTCCGGCATGCCTCGCTATGATATCCTCGGTCGTCCGGTCGATGCGTCTTACCACGGGCTGGTCATCACCCACACCGGCAAAACTCTCATCCCGTAATCGGGGGGCTCGTAATGACGTAATCTCGTAATCTCGTAATCACAAGATTATATAGCTTTGCAAAGCCCGAAGACGCTGAAATATGTGCCGCGGCAACGTTTAAGCGCCCTGAGGCACGCACGCATGGTCTCGCCCGTTGTGATCAGATCATCGACCACTAAGATATGCCGATGGAGTAACTGCTCGGGGTGTACGACCTCGAAGGCGTCGGAGACATTCGTTTGACGTTTGTCCCCTTTCTGCAGGGCTTGTTTGGGCGTGTTCTTGATTCGGATGAGATGGGTTGTATCGACCTCCACTCCGATGACCTCGCTGATTCCTCGGGCAATGTACTCCGATTGGTTGTAGCCCCTCTCCCGCAATCGTTTGGGGTGCAGCGGGACGGGGATGATGAGGTCGATATCCTCAAAGAACCCTGCCGAGAGCATCTCCATCGCCGCTTGCCTCCCTAAGAAATACCCGATCCGGGGTTGGTCCTCGTATTTCATACGGTGAATAACCTGCTGGATGGGGTGCTCTTTCTCGAAGAAAAGGAACGCTGCCCCTTTCTCCAATCGCATGGCTTTCGCCTGTCGGACGATATCAGTCGGCTCTCCCAAGATCGCCGTTTCGGTACTATTCTGCCGAAGATCCGCCTGCTCCGTTCGTGGCAGACAACGGATGCATCGGGCGCAAAGTACCTCTTCCCGACTATCACCGATATACGTCCCGCACATCGTACATACGCGCGGGAAAAACAAATCGGTAAAGGGCTCAAAGAGCCTTTCCCATCGCGGTTGTGTTGCATTTTTTTCCATCTTCTCCCTCTTTCTAACAACTGCAAAGGTACATAAATCTTTTGATTTATACAATAAAAAAGCCTCTTGGGGCGCTTTTTTTTATTTTTATTTGCGTAAATAAAAAAAATGTAGTAACTTTGCACCCAAATTAAGTAAATTAGCGTAACTATATGGCAAAGTGCTATGATTTTTTGATTATCGGCGGAGGAGTAGCCGGGATGAGTTTTGCGCTGAAGGTGGCGCGTACAGGTAAGTATCGCATTGCGTTGTGCTGCAAGACCACCTTGGATGAGGCTAATACCGCTAAAGCGCAAGGTGGAATCGCCTCCGTGACGAACTTGGTGGTGGATGATTTTGAGAAACATATCCACGACACAATGGTAGCCGGCGATTGGCTGAGCGATCCTGCGGCGGTGGAACAGGTGGTGAAAAACGCGCCCAGAGGTATCGAGGAGTTGGTGAACTGGGGTGTTAATTTTGATAAGAACGAGGAGGGAGCTTTTGATCTGCACCGCGAGGGAGGCCATTCGGAGTTCCGCATCCTGCATCATGCCGACGATACCGGCGCTGAGATCCAGCGCGGATTGATGGCGGCGGTGCGCAATAATCCCTTCATCGAAGTATTGGAGAATCATTTCGCCGTGGAGATCATTACCCAGCACCATCTGGGTGTGCGTGTTACCCGCCGTACGCCGGATATCGAGTGTTACGGTGCGTATATCCTCAATCCCGAGACGCAGAAGATTGATACTTATCTGAGCCGTATAACCCTGATGGCAACCGGCGGAACGGGTGCCGTCTATGCGACCACCACCAATCCCGAGATCGCTACGGGAGACGGTATAGCGATGGTTTATCGCGCCAAAGGAGTGGTCAAGGATATGGAGTTCGTACAGTTCCATCCCACCAGCCTCTTTAACCCGCAGGAGACCCATCCCGCGTACCTCATCACCGAGGCGATGCGCGGTTACGGCGGCATCCTTCGCCTTCCCAATGGCGAGGAGTTCATGCAGAAATACGACCCCCGTCTGTCCCTCGCTCCGCGGGATATCGTGGCGCGCGCGATTGATAACGAGATGAAGATCCACGCCATCGATCATGTGTGCCTGGATGTGACCCATAAGGATCCCGAGCAAACCAAACATCATTTCCCCAATATCTACGCCAAGTGCCTGTCAATCGGCATCGATATCACCAAGCAGTATATCCCGGTTGCTCCGTGTGCGCATTATATGTGCGGCGGTATTAAGGTGGATCTGGACGGTCAATCGTCCATCCGTCGTTTGTACGCCGTAGGCGAATGTTCGTGTACGGGCTTGCATGGCGGCAACCGTCTGGCGTCCAACTCGCTCATCGAGGCGGTCGTGTATGCGGATGCTGCGGCTAAGCACAGTCTGAGCGTGATTGAGAACTACGATTTCAATAGGCAGGTTCCTGAGTGGAACGACGAGGGAACGCTGACCAACGAGGAACGCGTGCTGATCGCTCAGGACGTCAAGGAGGTTGGGCAGATTATGTCCACCTATGTCGGCATCGTTCGTTCGGATTTGCGTCTGCGCCGCGCATGGGAGCGTCTGGATCTGCTCTACGAAGAGACCGAAGACCTCTTCAAACGCGTTAAGGCGGACAAGGAGATCTGCGAACTGCGTAATATGATCAACGTCGGTTATCTCATTACCCGACAGGCAATGGAGCGCAAAGAGAGTAGAGGACTGCATTATTCCATCGATTATCCCCGCACGGCGAACGAACATCCTCAGGAAGTGTGGTAAACCTCAAGACGATGAACAAAGTACTATTGATATCAACGGGAGGTACTATCACCATGGTGCGTGATCGTCACTCCAACGCTCTCGTGCCGGCGGATATAGAGACGTTCAAAGCCTATATGCCGGAACTCTTTGCGGGCGAGATACAGGTGGATATCCAGGCGTTCAGCCCCTTGCTGGATTCGTCGGATGTCAACCCGGAGTGTTGGGTACGCATGGCGCAGATGGTGTATGACCATTATGAGGAGTACGACGGGTTTGTCGTGTTGCATGGTACCGATACAATGTCTTACTCGGCGTCGGCACTCTCGTTCATGTTGGAGAACCTGAGCAAACCCGTGGTTTTCACCGGTTCGCAATTACCGGTAGGCGTCCTGCGCAGCGATGCGAAAGAGAACCTGCTGACCGCCATTGAGATAGCTGCCGCCAAGGACGAGGACGGTAATGCCATCGTGCCCGAAGTGACCATCTATTTCGAGGATCGCCTTTTCCGCGCCAATCGTACTACCAAACGTAATGCAGAGCATTTCTCGGCATTCAATAGTTATAATTACCCAGCGCTTGCGAAAGCCGGCGTTCATATCACTTACCAACCCCATCTGGTGCATTACAGCGATCTGAACCAGCCATTGATGCTGCATACGCAGTTCGATTGCAACGTAGCGGTGCTCAAACTCTTCCCCGGCATCCAGCAACCGGTTGTGCGCGCCTTGCTGCGTACGCGTGGTCTGAAAGGAGTGGTGCTCGAGACCTTCGGCGCCGGTAATGCGCCGACCGATAAATGGCTCTATCGTGAACTCAAATCCGCAGTGGACAGAGGGATTATCATCGTCAATAAAACGCAATGCAATACCGGTTCGGTCGAGATGGGACTGTATGCCGTTTCGCTCAACCTCATGAAAGCCGGTGTGCTCTCGGGCTATGATATCACCACCGAGGCTCTGTTGACGAAGATGATGCTCCTTTTGGGTGAGCAACCCGAAAGTGCCAAGGAACTCCTCACCCGCGACCTCTGCGGCGAGATGACGGTGGACTAGGGGGCTAGAGTATCTAGAGCAACTAGAGAGACTAGAGCAACTAGAAAATAATCAAAAAAGTGAATAATATGAAACATTTAGAGCCCAAAGGCCTGTGGGAAAGTTTCTACAGCCTTACCCAAATCCCGCGTCCGAGCGGTAAACGCAAAGAGATCGCGGATTTCTTAGTGAATTATGGCAAGTCTCTTGGTCTGGAGACGTTACAGGACGAGATCGGCAATGTGCTGATTCGTAAACCTGCCTCCGCCGGATACGAGAACCATCCGGGGGTGATTCTGCAGGGCCACATGGATATGGTTCCGCAAAAGAACAGCGATAAAGCCTTTGATTTTGAGACCGATCCAATAGAGGCGTATATCGAGGAGAACGGCGAGTGGGTGACAGCCGACGGCACCACATTAGGCGCTGACAATGGCATCGGTGTAGCTACCGCGATGGCTATCTTAGCCGACAAGGATGCTGTTCATCCGCCTTTGGAGGCATTCTTCACCATCGATGAAGAGACCGGTATGTACGGCGCTAATGCGCTCAAGAGCGGATGGCTCCAAGGCAAATACCTGCTGAACCTGGATTCCGAGACCGAAGGCGAACTGTATGTCGGTTGTGCCGGAGGTATTGACGCTGAGGCTACTTTTGCGTACGAACCGGTGGAGACCGAAGAGGGCGATATCGCCCTGAAAGTGACGCTTAAGGGTTGTAAGGGCGGTCACTCCGGTTGCGATATCCATCTCCAACGCGCTAATGCCATCAAGTTGCTTTTCCGCTTCCTCAAAGAGGCGGTAGCTAACTACGAGGCACGTCTGGCTTGCGTGGAGGGAGGCAACATGCGCAATGCCATCCCGCGTGAGGCTTCGGCTATCATCACCATCCCCGAGGAGAGTTATCAGGACGTACAAGACCTTGTGGATCGCTACGAGGATCTGTGGCTCAAAGAGTACGACGGTGTGGAGAGCGATCTGCACTTTACGGCAGAAGAGGTGGAATGCCCGAAAAAAGAGATGCCGGAGGATGTGCAGGATTTCCTGATCCATGCGATTACCCTTTGTCCACACGGTGTTTACCGCGTTATCCCCGAGATGCCGGATATCGTGGAGACCAGCAATAACTTGGCTATCATCGAGACCCATATTTCCAATGACAAATCGGAGATGTCCACCGTCAAGGCTATCTGCCTCGCCCGTTCGAGCGTGGAGAGCCGCAAAGAGGAATTGGCGTCTGTCATCCAGTCGGCTTTCTCTTTAGCCGGCGCAGAGGTCAAGTTCGACGGCGCTTATCCGGGATGGAAACCCAATTTCAAGAGCGGCTTGCTGAAGACGATGAAAGAGACTTATCTGAAGGAGTTCGGCGCCGAGCCGCGCATCGTGACGATCCATGCCGGTCTGGAATGCGGCATTATCGGTTCCAAGTACGAGGGAATGGAGATGATCTCCTTCGGTCCGACTATCGAGCATCCGCACTCTCCGGACGAGAGGGTGAACATCGCTACCGTGCAGAAATTCTACCGCTACGTACAAGCGGCGCTCAAGGCTCTCTAATATCCGCCAAGATTGGCGGATAGATCCCGGAGCGGGTAACAAAAATCGAGGTTCTCATTTGCTGAGAACCTCGATTGCTTTCTTGGTGATTTCATCATCGCGCTCGAAGAGCGGGAAGAATCCTTCGTCGCCTAATATATTCCGGACGATATAGGCATTGAGCAGCCTAACCATGAGCGGTTTGGATTTGGCGATCTCCTCCGGTTTGGGCTCCACGCCTTTCTCTTGCGCAAAAGTGACGAATTGCGAGAGGATATCCTGGCTGAGGAGGTACCGCTCTAAGGATTTCCAATCTTTGTATTGGCTCAGTTTGCGGCGGTTGAGATCGGTGTAGCGGTAGGCGAACTGGTAGGTATAAGCCATATTCACGCAGTAGTTATACCAAGGCGTATTGAGAGTTGTGTCCCTACCGACGAACTCGTCCGGCATGATTCCTCCTCCACCATGCACGATGCGTCCGCCTTTGGTGCGATAGGTGGTTGTGTCGGTGAAATGGATGGAATCAGCCGAGTAGAACTCTCCATGCTCGAACCGGTCGAGCAACTCGTGCTCATAATCGTCCTGATCGCCGAGGGTATAGGGTTTTTGGATGCACCGTCCGGAGGGGGTGTAGTACCGCGCGACGGTCAGACGGATAGCGCTGCCGTCGTCAAACATCATCTGTTGTTGTACCAGACCCTTGCCGAAAGAGCGGCGACCGACGATGATCGCGCGGTCGTTATCCTGCATTGCTCCGGCGAAGATCTCCGATGCGGAAGCGGAGAAATTATCGATGAGCACGACGAGTGGTACCTCTTTGAACCGTCCGCTGCCATCCGCTTTCGCTTCATAACGCGGGTAGGCTTTGCCTTGCGAATAGACGATCATACTTCCGCGGGACAGGAACTCATTCGCCATCCGGATTGCTTGCTCCATATATCCGCCGCTGTTCTCGCGCAGGTCGATGATATACCTTGTGGCGCCTTTTGAATGCAGTTCCGCTAAAGCGGAGATGAACTCGCGATAGGTTGTCTCGCCGAATTTATTGACGCGGATGAAGCCGATCTTTTGACCGTTGGGGCTATCGATGATAAATTTGGCATCGACGGAGGTAACGGGTATATCGCCTCGGATGACGGTATAGTAGAGCATGTCTCTCGCGCCCGCGCGAATGATTCCTAATTTGACTTGGGACCCTTTCTCTCCGCGTAGGGTACGTATCACTTTCTCGTTATTGATCTTTCTGCCGACAAAGAGACTGTCATCCACCGTCACGAGTTTATCGCCCGCCAAGACGCCTACGCCTTCGCATGGTCCACCCGGGATCACGGCTACGATGCGGACAGTATCGGACTGAATCGTAAATTGCACGCCGATACCGGAGAAGGAACCGGCTAATTCCGAGTTCACCATCTCCAGATCTTCCTTGGGAATGTAGGCGGAGTGGGGGTCTAGTTTCTGCACCATCTCGCTCATGACTTCGTCGGTGATGCTGTCTATGTTCAATTCATCCACGTAGGCAGTCTCCATGAGATGGAGCAGACGATCTACTTTCGATTGCTCAATCGACCACTGTCCGTTCTGGTAGGTGATGCGTTGCGCGTTCGCTTTTTGGGTGAGCGATATGCCGAGGAAAATGCCCAAGGCTACGCTCAAAACCATAATGGTTGGTAAGATGTATTTTTTCATAAACTCAATTTATTCAGTCTATACTCTGTCAGTCCGCAGGGCGGTCTAAGAACTCCACTTCGATGCCGGCTCTTTTGAGCAACTCTACGCCGTCCATGATGCGGTACTCTTCGCCGTACACAACCCTTTTGATTCCGGATTGGATGATCAGTTTGGAGCACTCCAAACACGGTGAGGCGGTTACGTAGAGCGTAGCCCCGTCGGAGGAGTTATTGGATCGCGCTACTTTGGTCAGCGCGTTCGCCTCCGCGTGCAGCACGTAGGGTTTGGAGACATTATTCTCATCCTCGCAGATGTTTTCGAACCCGGATGGGGTGCCGTTATAGCCGTCGGAGATGATCATTTGGTCTTTGACCAACAGGGCTCCTACTTTGCGTCGTACGCAGTAACTGTTCTCCGCCCAAGTCTGTGCCATGCGCATGTAGAGATAATCACGTCTTTTTTGTTTGTCCATATCATTACGGTATTATGAGTTTTCCAATAATTCCGTTGCGAATTGTTTGACGTCCACACCGTCAAAGGTACCCGAAGACATCATCAGCAAGGCAACGCCTTGATTGCTGAATGCTGAATACTGATGGCTGACGGCTGATATCAGCGCTTCGGAGTCAGTGAAAACCTCCACATTGGCAGTTCCAAAAGCCTCTCGCACTTCCTCTGCCGTGATCGGAGTAAGCCTTTTATGCTCGATTACCTTCGGGTTGAAATAGACATAAGCGATATCGGCTTCCTTCATGCAATCTTTGTATTGCGGCAGAAACTCCGCCATCAGGCTGCTGAAGGTATGGAGCTCCATGCAAGCGATCAGCTTTTTCTCGGGGTAGCGTTCCCGTACGGCATTGATGGTTGCTTTCAGTTTAGAGGGACTGTGGGCAAAATCCTTGTACGCCACCGAACACCCGGTCTCGCAAATCTTCTCCAGACGATTGGAAGCGCCGGTGAAAGTGCTGATCTCGCGGTAGAAATCATCGGGCGCAATGCCGATGCAATGGCATGCTAACATCGCTGCCTGCAGGTTCTGCATGTTATGCTTTCCGAAAACCTGCATGGGGACATCCCCATCGTATTCCTTGTAGGGGATTGCTGTGATCTCGTGATCTCGTGATCTCGTGATCTCGTCAGCTAACATTCTCAGGTTCTCATCGCCTTCGAAATAGATAAACGAGCCGTCCGGTTCGATGCTATGGACGAATTTACGGAAAGTCTCCACATATTCCGGGAAAGTGGGGAAGACGTTGATATGATCCCAAGCGATGCCGGTCAGGATGGCTACGTGGGGGTGGTACCAAAGGAACTTGGACCGTAAATCCAGAGGACTGGTCAGGTACTCATCTCCTTCAAAAACCGCATATTTGGCAGAGTCGGAGAGGCGAACCATCCGCTCGAATCCCTCAATCTGAGCCCCTACCATGTAATCGGCTTCGATCCCGAGGCGGTTCAGAACATAGAGAATCATCGATGTGGTGGTCGTTTTGCCGTGACTACCGCCTACCACAATGCGGATCTTGTCTTTCGTTTGCTCGTAGAGGTACTCCGGGAAAGAGTAGATCTTCAGCCCCAACTCGTGTGCACGGATCAACTCGGGATTGTCTTCGCGTGCATGCATTCCTAAAATAATTGCATCGATATCGGGCGTGATGCGTTCCGGATGCCAACCCATTTCATCGGGCAGCAATCCGGCATCGCGCAGGTGGGACAAAGCAGGGTCGAAGATTTCATCATCCGACCCCGTTACTTTGTACCCCTCTTTGGAGGCTACCGCGAGTGCAAGATTATGCATTGCAGCGCCTCCAATAGCTATGAAATGAATTTTTGTCATAGTAGAATTCAGCATTCAGAACTCAGAATTCAGCATTCAGACGGCTGATGACTGATGGCTGATAGCTGATGGCTGACTGCTGATAGCTTATTTAAACAGATTATCGAACTCCTCTTGGCTGACGGTTTTGGGCTCGATCTTGACGATGGCTTTGATTGCCTCGTAGATCTTATCCTCTACCACGCGCTCTACGATGCCGCGAAGTTGATCTTCGTTCTTGAGCATCTCCTGTGCGTAATTAGCCAGCATCTCGTCCTCTACGTTCATCAGACCGTACTGCATGAACTGCATCTTAGCGATGCGTTTGGCAAAGGCTTCTACTTCCTCTTTCTCTACGTTGATGTTGTACTCTTTCATCAATTGGTCTTTAGCCAAGTGCCATTTGAGTTCGTCCAACATCTTGTTGAAATCCTTATCGAGCTCCTCTTGGGTCATTTTCTCGTTAGTCTCGAGTACCCAACGTTTGAGGAAATCAACTGGGAATTCTACCTTCTCCATTTTCTTCATTACAGCGGCTTTGACGTCGATACCAAAGCGGTATTTGCTCTCCTCAGCCAAGCTGCGCTCGATATCCTCTTTGATGCGTGCGCGGAAAGCAGCCTCATCTTTCGGAGCGTCTGCGCCATATACTTTTGCGAACAATTCTGCATCTACTGCGCAAGGTTTAACCTCTGCTTTGATGTCTTTCTCTTTGTCCTCGGGGATATACTCGCCGAAACGGTTGGTATAAGCCTCGATTTGCTTGTTGATCATCTCCTCGGTTGCCTCGATGGTGTACTCCGGGAGTTTGTTTTTGCCGTTCAGTTTGGCGTCGAACTCCGGTGCTACCGCGATATCGAACGCAAAAGTGAAGGTATCATCGTGGTCGAGATCCACATGTCCCTGCTCTGCGTTGGGCAGTGGATCGCCAAGGATCTGGAGTTTATTGTCCTCAATGTGTTTCTGCAAGCCTTCGCCTACTTTTTTGTTCAGCACGTCTGCCAAAATGCCCTTGCCGTACATTTTCTTGACCAGTCCGGCTGGAACCATGCCCGGACGGAATCCCGGCATTTGAGCTTTGTGGCGCACTTCTTTCAGTTGTTTGTTCACATCTTCCTGATAGTCTGCCGGCTCAATGGTGAGCGTAATTACGGCCTTCAGGTCTTTTAATTCAGATTGTTCAATTTTCATTTTTATTGTTGTTTTAATGATTTTTTTCGGGATTACGTAATTACGTAATTACGGAATTACGACCATTTTTACGCTCTTCCTGCTCTCTTTCGCTCCAGTTCGTCAAGGATGATCTTGCGGATGCGCATCGCGTGGGGCGTTACCTCTACATACTCGTCCTCTTTGATGTACTCCAGTGCTTCCTCAAGACTCATACGAACCGGAGGGGGCAATACGGCTTTGTCATCCGCGCTCTTCGAACGCATATTCGTCAGTTTCTTGGACTTCGTGACGTTGATGACGATATCGCCCTCTTTAGCGTTCTCGCCTACTACTTGTCCGGCATAAACCTCCTCTTGCGGGTCGATGAAGAATTTTCCTCTGTCCTGCAATTTATCGAGCGCGTAGGCATAAGCTGTCCCGGCTTCCATGGCGATGAGTGAACCGTTATTACGCTTGACAATCTCGCCTTTCCAAGGCTGATACTCAAGGAAGCGGTGCGCCATGATCGCCTCTCCGGCAGAAACATTCATGACGTAAGTACGCATACCCATGATGCCGCGGCTCGGGATGGTGAACTCCAAGTGTACACGGTCGTTAACTATCTCCATCTTCGTCATCTCGCCCTTGTGGGTGGAGACGAACTCGATGATCTTACCGCTGCACTCCTCGGGCGTGTTGACCGTCAGGGACTCAACGGGCTCGCATTTAACGCCGTTGATCTCTTTGATGATGACCTGCGGTTGTCCTACCTGCAATTCATATCCCTCGCGACGCATGGTCTCGATCAGCACGCTCAGATGGAGCACACCACGACCATACACACGCCAACTGCTCTCCTCCGCGCCTTTCTCTACGCGCAGGGCAAGGTTCTTCTCCAACTCTTTGTTCAGACGGTCTTGGATATGCCGGCTGGTAACGAATTTACCATCCTGACCGAAGAAGGGACTGTCGTTGATGCAGAAAGTCATACTCATCGTCGGCTCGTCAATCGCGATCGGCTTCAATGCCTCCGGTTCATTCGCATCGCAGATCGTATCGCCGATCTCAAAACCGTCTATACCAATCATCGCGCAGATATCTCCGTTCTTCACCACATCGGTCTTCACGTGACCCATACCGGAAAAAGTGTGCAACTCTTTAATCTTGGTCTTCACCATCGTACCATCTTTCTTAGCCAGCGTCACGTTCTGTCCGTCGCGGAACTCACCACGATGCACGCGTCCGATGGCGATTCGGCCCACATAACTGTTATAGTCCAGACTCGTCACTAACATCTGCGGCGTACCGGGGTTCTCGATCGGCGCCGGGATATACTTGATGATAGCGTCCATCAGGTCGGTCAGATCCGTGGTCGGTTTTCTCCAATCGGTACTCATCCAGCCCTGTTTAGCCGAACCGTAGAGCGTCTGGAAATCCAACTGATCGTCCGTCGCATTGAGGTTGCACATGAGGTCGAATACCTCTTCCTGCACCTCGTCCGGACGGCAGTTCAGTTTATCCACTTTGTTGATCACTACGATTGGCTTCAAACCCAACTCCAATGCTTTTTGGAGCACAAACCGAGTCTGCGGCATCGCGCCCTCGAAAGCATCCACCAGCAGCAACACACCGTCCGCCATGTTCAATACACGCTCTACCTCGCCGCCGAAATCCGCGTGCCCCGGAGTATCAATAATATTGATCTTAGTGCCCTTGTAATCGATGGCTACGTTCTTGGCGAGGATGGTGATGCCACGCTCTCGCTCCAAATCATTGTTGTCGAGAATCAACTCCTTGGGTTGGTCACTGAATTCAGATTGCTGTTGTTTCACCACGTTCGCGGTGTACAGCATTTTGTCAACCAAGGTCGTTTTGCCGTGGTCAACGTGCGCAATAATTGCTATATTTCTAATATTTTGCATACTCTCCCATTATAAATCGGCGACAAAATTACTAAAAATTTTTCATATACGCAAGTACGCGCGCAATATTTTTTTATTTTGTCATGTATAGTTTGCTAACTCGGTTTGACAAAATGTCAGTAAAATTACAATGGAAATGATAATTTGTAAACTACATTCATCATTTTGTAGAAATTTATCGCTTTTTTGCCAAATAATTTGGTTGATTCGAAAAAAGGCAGTAATTTTGCATCGTTTTTCGATGACATCTGCTCTCAAGGCGCAAGAGAGGTACTTAAAAACTCGTTGCAGACCTACGCATTGATGCGAACGAAAAATGGTATTAGTCTATAAAAAAGAAAGGAACTAACTATGAAAAAGTATTTGTATGAAGTTAGTTATTTGTTGACAATCTGCTGCCTTATGGCAGGGTTTACATTCGCGGACGCCGCTAAAAGCAATGATAATTTAACAGTTCGCTTCCGCGAGAACACATTGGTAGTAGCATCTACTCAGATGGAGGAAGCACGAATTTATTCCTTGCAGGGAAAATTACTGCAAAAAGAAAGAGGTAAATTCGCAGAGTTCGAGTTGGATCGCGGTACGTACCGCCTCTATGCCAAAGTGAACGGCGAAACGGTTACACGTCGTGTTGAGCTTCGATAAAAGCAATGTAACGAAAAAGGTACAATGATTGGAAAGGGTGCGCAAGCATCCTTTTTTTTAATGGCTTGCGCGGATATAAAGCGGAATGGAAATCAGCAAAAACAGAATATTCGGCAACCATGCCGCCATGAAAGGTGACATGACGTTCTTAACTGAGAATGTGGTACTTACGGTGGAGAAAAGAATATATGCCGCCGTCAGTACAATGCCGATTCCTAAGTTCTTGCCCATGCCTCCCCGTACTTTGCGGCTGGACATGGTTACACCTAGCAAAGTCATGATAAACGCGCCCACAGGCGATGCCCATCGCTTATGATATTCGACCTCAAAGGGCTTGACATTACCGCTACCTCGCTCCCGCTGACGCTGCATATAATGGCGTAACTCGGGGGTGGTCATTTCGTGTGCCTGCTGTGCGGTGATGAACATCTCATCGGGAATAATAGGCAAATGAATATCCTTGCGGGAACCGCGCTCCAAATTCTCCCGCCTACCGGTGAACGTACGCTGGGTGTAGTTGTCTAAATGCCACATTTCCAGTGAATCATAATAGATGCGATCCGCCGTGATGCGTTGTACCAGACTCTTGCCTTCAAACTGCTCAATGGAGCATCGATAACCGATGGAGGATCGTTTCTGGAATGATTCAATATAAAGGATGGTGCCGGGCTCCACCTCGATCTGAATATTACGGGCGTGTTCAGAAGTGAAATGTTCCACGTATTGGTCCGTGAAATGCAGCATTCGCTCGGAGGTCTTGGGGATCACCCATCCGCCCAAAGTCATACTTAATACGAATAGAATACCCGCTGATATGGCGTATGGAACCATCAACCGGTGGTAACTCATACCCGCCGCCTGCATCGCGATGATCTCCGAGTTGCCCGCTAATTTGGAGGTGAAAAAAATGACGGAAATGAAGATGAATAGCGAACTGAACATATTCATATAATAGGGGATGAACGGCAGGTAGTAATCGAAGATGATCTCGCGCAGAGGGACTTGATTTTCAAAGAAATCATCCATCTTCTCCGTCAGGTCAAACACGATCGCGATAGATAAAATGAGCACAATCGAAAAGAAGAATGTGCCCAAAAACTTGCGTATTATATAGAAATCGAGTTTCTTCATTCGGTAGCTCGATAGGCCTACAACGATTACATCCTACTCATCAGTTGGGGCAGAATACTTGCCTTCCATGAGCTGAAATCCCCGGCTAAAATATGCTCTCTTGCCTGTGTCACCAAATCCAGGTAGAATGCCAAATTATGAATCGACAGAACCTCCAATCCTAACATCTCTTGCGCGTGAATCAAATGGCGTACATACGCTCGCGAATAAGCATGATCGACGTATGAGCATCCTGTCGGATCCAACTCCGTGAAATCATCCTCCCATTTCTTATTCCTTAGATTCATAACGCCTTGCCACGTGAAGATCATACCGTTTCGGCCGTTTCGGGTCGGCATCACGCAGTCGAACATATCTACTCCTCGCTCGATCGCTTCCAATATGTTCCACGGCGTTCCGACCCCCATCAGATAGCGGGGTTTGTCCGTCGGCAGTATATCGTTGCAAACCTCGATCATGTCATACATCACTTCGGTCGGTTCGCCTACGGCGAGTCCGCCGATCGCGTACCCGTCCCGATCCAGATCCCGAAGCCGTTTGGATGCCTCTTGACGCAAATCGGTATAGGTGCATCCCTGTACGATAGGGAAAAGATGCTGTTTGTACCCGTATAAATCCTCCGTGTGGTCAAACCGGTCAATACAGCGATCCAGCCATCGGTGGGTGCGCTCCATCGAATCGCGGGCATATTTCTTATCCGCTGTCCCCGGACAACACTCGTCAAACGCCATCATGATATCCGCGCCGATCTCACGCTCGATATCCATCACGCTCTCCGGCGTAAAAAGCAGTTTGCGACCGTCAATATGGCTGCTGAAACGTACGCCCTCTTCCGTCATCTTGCGGATGTCTGTCAAACTAAAGACCTGAAAACCACCGCTATCCGTCAAGATCGGTCGCTTCCATCCCTCGAACCGATGCAATCCCCCTGCTTTGCGCAAAATCTCCGTTCCCGGACGCAAAAAAAGGTGATAAGTGTTGCCTAAGATGATCTGCGCCTTGATGTCCTCCTCTAACTCATGTCGCTGCACACCTTTGACCGTCCCTACGGTCCCGACAGGCATAAAAATAGGCGTGAGGATATCGCCGTGGTCGGTATGAATGACCCCGGCGCGAGCGCCGACGCTCTTCGCTTCGCTATGTAATTCAAAAAATGCCATGTATAACAATTTAACAGCTTAACGCATTTCCGGCTCCCGGAAAAACGATCGACGGTTTGAATCCTTTCGCCTCTTCGGGCGTCATAAGGCCGTACGCCATGATGATCACTACGTCGCCTACGTTCACCAAGTGTGCGGCCGCGCCGTTGATGCAGATACATCCGCTGCCACGCTTGCCCGGTATAACGTACGTCTCCAAACGCGCACCATTCGTGTTATCTACCACCTGTACTCGCTCACCCGCATAAATATTGGCGGCCTCCATCAAGGCTTCATCAATCGTAATCGAACCGATATACTCGAGATTCGCCTCCGTCACCGTCACACGGTGGATTTTCGATTTTAATATATTCAAAAACATATACTGACCAATTTGGGCTGCAAAGTTACAACTTTTTTCTGATATATGCAAATAAAACACAAGTTTTATCTAATTTTGCATTTTTTCCTTGCTTATATAAAAAAAATATCGTACCTTTGCACGATTTTTAGTGAATTGTGTGCCATGACTTGGTCTTTAGCGTTTACAATCATATTAATTCTCGACCTGCTCGTCTTTACGGCATACGAGTTGGCGGTGATATTGAATTTTTGTATCCCGAATAACTTATCGAATACCTATTATCATTTCGATCGCAAGTTCCGCGGCAAAGGTAAGTTATTCCCGGCGATGCTCTTTACCTTGTGCCTCACGGCGATGCCTATCTGGGCGTATTTCACCTATCGTCTGCCGGATTGGAGGTCTCATTATGCGTTCTTGCCCATTCTGGTGATGATCTCTCTGGCGCTTGTGGGCGTTTCGGCAAGGTACAAGAAATCGGATTTTCGGATCTATTTCCATTATACAGTGGCGATCCTTTCAGGGGTCTTTACGGTCGTGTGGTTCTTGGTTGTAGCCTTGCAATTGAGTTATATCCTCATCACTTTCATTCTGGTGATGATGATCACGGGAGCTTTGACCAGGACGCTGTTTATCTATCCGCTTTTCTGGTTCGAATCGGCGGGATTCTTCGGAGTGCTCTATACACTCTTGATCATCTCCCTCGTGCCGGAGGCATTATTGTAAAACATAATCGCCTATGAAAGCGCTTGAGTATGTCAATCTGGACCCCTATAGCGGGCTCTATTCAGGGATGAGAATGAGGGAAAAAACCTTCAGCGAATCCGTGCTCCATCTGGCGAAGGACAAGATCAATACCCTCAAATCCGAGATCAATAATCGTCTGGTATCCGAGAATGTGAATGCCGATCTGTTCTGGACCATGCTTCGTGCCGCTCTTCGGGATGGTACACTCGTCAGCCGTATGGCGAATTACCAACCACGCTTCAAAGCCGATAAAGGCAGCGATCTATTCCTCAAAACATTATATGCCTCCACGGAAGAGGTTCCGGTTACTTATACCTCGGTCGATCCCGACGGAAACCCCGTCCGCCTTTCCGGCAAGATCTTCTTCCCGCCGCGTAAAAAGGTGAAAAACATCATCGTGGCGAATCATTATACCATCTGTTCGAATAAAGAGGCACCGAGCCGGGCGCATAGCATCGAGGGAATCTTCGCCACCAAAGATTATATCGTCATCATGCCGGATTATGTGGGATATGGCGTTTCATCCCAACTGACACACCCGTATTTACAACTCGATAGCGCCGTTACTTCCTCTATCGATCTGCTCAAAGCCGCCCTGCCTTTTATTGCGTCCAAAGGCTATCTCTTCCCGCCCGAGATCGTCCTGGTCGGATATTCCCAAGGAGCCGCTGTCACTTTGGCAATGCAAAAACGCCTTGAGGAAGAGTACGCCGACCGTTTCCCGATTCGGCGGGTCTTTGCCGGATCCGGACCGTACGATCTGGCGCTGACGTATGATTTTTATGTTAGTCAGCCCAGAACCAATATCCCTTGTTCCCTGCCGATGTTGATTTTAGGGATGGCGTATGGAGAACATCTCCCTCTGAAACGCGAGGAGTATTTCCAACCCGTGATGATGGACAACTGTCCCTGGCTCATCGAATCGAAGCGATGGACGCTCTTTGAGGTGAATGACAAACTGGACAAAGATATCTCCCATTTACTCACGCCTCTCATCTTCCATAAACACAAATACCCAACCTCGCTCTTATACGAGGCTATGAAGAAAAATTCCATCCTCGATTGGACGCCGCGCGCACCCTTGTTCCTGTTCCATAGTACCGAGGACGACATGGTCCCGTTCGCCAATAGTGCCCACGTGGCATATAATTTTACGTCGAAATTCTTGACGAATGTGGAGTATAATTTTGCGCCGTACGGCTCACACATGATCGCGTGCGCGACCTTCTTCGAAAAAGTCTATCAGAGTCTCTATTAACCCGTGATGGCTTGCAGTCTGTTCTGCATCTCAAGCATCTCGTCCCGCAGGAAAGCCGCGGTCTCAAAATCCGTCGCTTTGGCGGCAGCGAGCATCGCTTTGCGTTTGTCGTCAATCGCTTTCTCGAGCTTCTTCGCATCCATCTTCTGCCATTCGGCATTCTTCCAACCCGCCTTGATCGATTCGGTTAGTTTGCGCTTCTCCTCCTCCGGG
>Ga0247610_10001060_pt1 | contig 35081 bp, 43 predicted proteins | sample 174DNAGHGhighgp2_FD_193483 | JGI IMG/M metagenome (GOLD analysis project Ga0247610, IMG submission 193483) | Sheep rumen microbial communities from Palmerston North, Manawatu-Wanganui, New Zealand - 1742 DNA GHGhigh gp2 | ecosystem: Host-associated > Mammals > Digestive system > Stomach > Rumen...
GCTGTAAAATCAACTGATGGTAAAATTGGTCGTATGAACTGGATGCGTAAAAACTTAGGTCTTGACAAGCATCATTTAATTATTGTTAATAATGGTAAAGAAAAAACATATTATGCTGATTCTGAATCTTTATTAATAGATGACTACAAGAAAAATTGTGATATGTTTATCGAAGCTGGTGGTCAGGCAGTAAAATATGATACACCTCGAAAAGCTCGAGAAGATATACTTGGTATTTTAGGTGCATAAAAATAAAACCGGTTTTTAAACCGGTTTTTTATTATCCATTTTTAATTACATATCGTTGAATATTCGGTGCAATTCGAATACTCTGTGTCAATGCTTTATCAAGACGTCTGGAGAACATATTACCAAGACTTTCATCAGCAGCAACAAGCTTCTTATAGAATTCAACTGCATCTTGCCATTCTGGTAAAGCTAGTAATTCTTCTTCTTCATATTTGTCTTCATCTGTCATTCTCTTAGTAATCTTTTGTGCAACAGAATCAACAATCTTCTGAACCATTTCATCTGTAAGCTGAACATCGGATTTCATATTATATCCCTTCTGCATATCCTTTGAGAACATAGAAGTATTTGCAGATTTACTGGTATAATTAGAAGATGTTCTAGCATTAAATTCGCCAGCCATTGCATTTGTAATCAAACCTAATGAAAGTGCAACTCCAGCAATCCATTTTGGTAAACTTACTTCATTAAGAACTAAATATCCATGTTCTTTTGCTATTGCAATAGCTTCTTCTAATTTTTCTTTTTCGAGTGTAGGACCTACATTTTTATTAAAAAATGACTTAAAATCTTCTTTTGGAAGGGTTTTGAATATTTCTTCTGGTTTTTTCTTCATTTTAAATTTCCTTTACTTTTATATTATTTATAAATAATGATAGTATGGCATCGACTCAATATGCATCTGAATTTTCCCGTTTATTTGGTGGTGGATGTTCAGTCTCAGGAAAAGACTGGAATGCACCTAGATATTTTGACGGTATAGATAATGACTGTTATAAGGCAGAAGCTGCACTTGTAAGTTCTCTTACTAGTGAGGCTTATGGAAATTTCGGTTTTGAAGTTCAATATTATTTGAAAGGTATAGAAACTGATAAAGACCAATTATATGGTGAAGACCCGTTGCATAATGTAGAACGTAGATTTAAATTGCAATTATATACAAGCAATATTCCTACAATGCAGAAGAACTACGAGCTTCAAGGTATGGTTTACCAGGAACTCATAAATTGTCAATGCACAATACAACATTTTTATGAAGCTTCCCAATTATCATATCCAGATATGCAAAGTATCTATGAGCCGGAAGTTCCAAAAATTGGCGACATTGTATATGTCGAATATTCAGATACATATTATGAAGTTGTAAACGTAAAAGAATTTGCTGAGTCTTCTACATTCTTAGCAGTTCCAATGACTTATACATTCATACTACGTGTTTGGCGTAATAATCATGAGTTCGTTGACGAACAGAATGTCAATCCAGATAAGATGGACGAATTCAGAAAATATGCGGAACTTGCAGAAACATTCAATCTTGATACTTCTACATCGACTACTGATAAAACAACTGAAGTATCTCATGAATCTGATATGTTAGCAACAAATGAAGATGTAAAGAAAGATGTAGATAAAAACAATAAGCCGAAAGATAACGTAAATAGTCATGTTGTCTATAAGTCTGATGAAATTAAAGAAGACAATCCGGCATATTTTGATCCTTTCGGAGGCTGGTAATTTATGGGTCTTTTAAATGTTTATCAAATGCGTACAATGCGACCATATATCAATTACAGATTCAAATGTAATATATGGCCATTTGATGGTGGTTTTGTAAATAGTAATCCGTATTATGAATATACTATTAAAAAAGTAAAATTACCAACATTTAAATTAAATACAGAAAATAAAATATCATTTGGTAATACAGCTTTTGTTATTCCTATTATTGACTTTGGTGATACATCATTAGATATTACTTTTGAAGAAGATGATGTTATGAATGTATTTGAATTGCTATGTGGTTTCTATGGTAAAGATACATATAAATCAGCAAAAATGCAATTAGTCTGTGTAAAAATCGATCAGTTTGATGAAACAATGATAAATCTAGTCGACTCAAAATTATACTTATGTAGAATGAAAGAGTTTTCTCAGCCAAGTTTTAATAACAATGGCCGTGGTGCACCTGTTGAAATTACTGCATCATTTAATGTTGTTTATATTTATCAAGGTGATGCTAGCGAAAGTGGTTTTGATTATAATTATAAAAGCGATTCTATAACTCGTCCTGAAGATGAAAATGAAAAATACTTCGAAGAAGAAATGAAAAAGCAATCCAAAACTGCAGAAGAATTATATAAAAAGAAAGAAGAAGAACAAAAACAAATAATGCTTAAATATGTTCAAGCAGGCTATGAAAAATATAAACCTAAAGCACTTGAAAAATTAAAAGAAAAGAAAACAGAAGAATCTAAAAAAATAATTTCTGAAAATACTGATTTATTAAAAACATATGCTAGTGGTTATTCTATATTAAAAGATGGTGTTGATTATTCTAAATCAGATGCTAAATATGCAGGAAATGATTTACTTTTATTCAGTGAAATGTTCAATGTAGATTTAAGTGATGGTGTAGATGACAATGAACGCACAAGAATAAAAGAAGGTATAGCTTCTACTCGTAAAAACTTTGTTAAACGATTAAAAGATGAAGGTAAATCTGATGCAGAAATAAAAGAATTTTTTGAAAATGATACTGGTATATTTGTTAATAAAGTTTTATCGAATGAAGCTGCTGAAAATATAGTAAATATTGCTGTCGCTTATAGTCAAGCTCAACAAAATATTGATTTGTTAAATAATACTGAAAATGCTGTAGATCTTGAAGCAAATTTAAAAACTATATATGGTGATAATTTTGATGATGTATTATTACGTGAAGAAATGAATTTAGACCTTGAAGCTAGTAAAACTCCTGATTTAGGTCATACTGCTCCTGGAAAACAATTAGAAGCTACTGGTGCATATGGAGTTGAAAATATTACTAAAGAAAAACTTATGGGCGTTGCTAAAGCTGAATTCCTTGGAACTAATAAAGCTGGTAGACCAGAAGGTCCAGTTGATCTTGCTTATATGAACTACCATGATGGTGGTGCTCAAAAAGGTAACTTCGGTATGGGTAATACTCAGAAATATCTTGAAAATATTGGATTAGGTTCTGAGAAATTTACTTTGATTAATACTACTAATAAAAAAACATATACTGGCACATTACAAGAACTTACTGATGTTATGAAAAGTGCAGGTGATTGTGCTAATAGCACAGCATCAGTATGGAGACTTGATGAAAAATCTGCAAAACGAATTGAACAAGTTTCTATGGGTCATGTAGCTGATGCCATGATGAAAAGTATTGATCCTGAAATTCTTGGTGCAATGGACTATGTAACTCTCGGTGGTGTTGCTCATATTGAATATGGTTCTGGTGGTTCATTAACAAGACTTGGTAGTTATTTAAATGAACATAAGAAAGAAGTCATTGAAGAACTCAAGAGAAATAATGGTCAATTCTCTGATGAGTTTGTTAATGAAATGATGAAAGATAGACGTGTTAGAAATTCTCTTTATGTTGAATGGACTGTCAAGGAAGGTGTACATAAAGGTGAAAGAAATTATGCTGATAGAAGAGGCCGCTTAACAGGTAAATACGGTTACGGACATGGACATCTATAATCGGAACTTTCAGAATATTGTTTACATTACTTTACAATTTTTTAAATTTTTACTATAATTGCTTCCTGACATGCTAAAGTCTAATTCCTCGGAGCGAAGCTCAACTCAATGTAGTTATCGGTAGAGGGTTAGCCATCAAGAATATGAGAACAATATTCTTTATCCACGGATGACCAGGTTTTTACTGGTGATGCAACGTTCAGTGAAGTATAATCTAGCCAATTATACATACAGCCGCCATGGCATGATAAGATGTAGCCGGAGTACAGGATGACCACCCCGTAAGCTTATCAATAAGTCCCACAGATTCGACGACGGAATATAATCCGAAGTTTTGCCTGTTTCCTTAAATAGGCTTGATCTCTCTGAACGGAATATTTTAACGTGTGTAAGTATAAAATACTTTATAAATAGATTATAAAAGTTTATTATTAAATGAGGTGAATATATGAAGTCTGAAAAGCTAGATTTGAATAATATTAATGCTGGTAATTTAGGTTCATTAATGGAAACATTAAGAAATGAACCACCAAAAGGATCAGTATTATTAGATAAATATCAATTACCATCAAGAGGTAAATTCTATCCAAATGATATCTATCTTAAGAAATTAAATACATTAAATATTAAGAACTTAGCTACATTAAATGAACAGAATGTAAATAATATTATCAATGGTGTTATTACATCTTGTGTATGGGGTATGGAACCTAATAAGATTCTTACTGGTGATAAGATTTGGTTAATTTACTATCTTAGAAGCATTACATATAATGACTTGCCGTTTACAGTAAGAGGTTCTTGTCCTAATTGTGATAATATTTGTAATTATAAATTTACTTTAAGAGACCTTGTTGTTAGTTATCTTGATAAAGAAATTCCTGAATATATTGAACTTCCAAATGGTGACAAGATTACAATCACGTTCCCGACAATTAGCACTGATGCTGCTGTTAATCGTTTGAAGAATGACCAACAAATTATTATTGATATTAACCCAGAGCTTCTTGAAATGGCAACATATATTTTAAAGGTCAATGATAAGACAATGACTCTTTATGATGCTTATGAATATATTATCAATATTTCTGGTATGGATTTTAGTGTATTGACAAATGAGATGAGTGAATTTATTTTCTCTGCAAAGCCGATTGGTAAATTTACCTGTCCTAAGTGCGGTGAAGAAATATTACTTCCAGTTCCATTCACTCCATCGTTCTTCTTGCCGAAAATTAAGTAATTTTAAATAAATTCTAGCTAAAAGGTATCTTTACAGATACCTTTTTTATTATAAATAACATGTATGGCAAATTTTAAAGAATATCTCGCACAGGAATTGAATAAGACTACTGACGAGAAAGTGAAGACTACGCGTATTATAAAGGAATCTAATGATACTTCTTTAGACGACGTGGTAAAATCGTTGAAACCTGAAATATGGACTGCCAGAGAAATAAAAGGTGTTAAGTTTTTATTCTTTGGTGGTAAAATGTTAAACATTACCGAGCTTAAAAAAGAAATAGATAAACTGTATAGACAAAAAGGCTATGCAGGTTACGGTTTTGCAAAGTTGACCGAAAGTGACCTTGTAAGGTATACAAAAGTAAAAGATATCATTATCAAGTGTTTTTCTGTAGAATATGGTGTAGAATTGAGTCCAGTAACTGTTGCCAACCAGTTATTTACTAATGAATTGAAAGAATTCGCATGGAAGCCAGAGGAATATTAATATGTACCCAACAAACAAGCTTCTTGAAGTAAAACCACTTGTCGATATTAGTATTATACGTGAAACTTTGACAAGAATCGGTATTGTAGATAAGAAACAGAAAAAGATTTACCAATCTTGTCATTTAATTGAACAGTTCGATACTTTTTATTTAGCACATTTTAAGCAATTATTTGTAATGTCACGTTCTAAAAATGGCTTTCCAGGATTTGGAAATGTCAGTATGGAAGATATAGATAGACGTAATTCTATTGCATTCCTATTAGCTAAGTGGAACATGATAAAGATAATAAAACCAGAAGAAATTGACCCTCATAACACAAGAGTAGATGTAGTTTCTCATAAAGATGCTGGAGAATATGCAAAAATTCGGAAGTTTAACATAAATAACCTTAATTACAATTAAAAATTTATAAATAATATAAAATAACAATAATTTTTTAATAAGAGGGTTTAAAATGAAACTAAACGAAGCTAAATATATTCTCGAATCCACTGGTTTTACAGTTAAGAATACAGAATCTTCATTCGATAAAGCCGTAAGTTCCCTTATGGAATCTATGGAAGCTCGTAATGCTACTGGAACAAAAGCATATTCCATTCTTTCTGAAATGGCACGTTTCCGTGGTAAGTATGTTGATTCTTTCGCTGGTCTTGAAGACGCTGGCACTGTTTCTTTGAGTGTCGGTCGTGGTGGCGAAACTAAGGAATTTAGTGTTGCTGAAGGTGCATCCAAGGTTGAAAATGACTTTAAGTCTGCCAACAGTAAGGGTTGTTCTCAGGACGCAGCTACCAGACTTGCTGCTAACTTCGAAACTGTTCTCGCTGCAATGCCAGAAACTGCAAACCAGGCTTATGTTGCAGAATTAAATAAGGAATTAAACTACATTAATCAGTGCCTTGATGCTGGTGATGGTATTCCTAAGGGCGGTTGGACTGCTGAAGGTCTTGCAAGAACTACTCACTCTCGTGATGATAGTGCTTTGGATGCTAAAGACCTTATCAAGAAGATTAATAACTCCATTACTTCTCTTAAGAAGGGTGGTAAGAACTATGACCTTATCAAGAGCCGTATCGACGCACTTGCTGCAAGAAGCGACGAATTGACTGCTGAAGAAAATGAAAAGGTTATGGACCTTTATACTAAGCTTGATATTGCTAACGAACAAGGTCAGACCAGAGCTGTTTCTAGCGGTAAGATTGCAATCTTCAAGAAGAATGATGGTGTTGCTGATTTACGTATTACTGCTAAGCTCAACCATAATGGCATTCCGTTCACCAAGAACGAAGATGGCACATTCACAATTACTAAGAAGGTTTCTGAAGCTAAAGAACTCCTTGCTGATTACGGTACTTTTGTTGAACCAGCTGCACAGTCTGATTCTAATGAAGTATATGTAAGTTTCAATGATGATGAAACTGCTCAGATTGTTTTGGAAGATATCGGACCAGCTGCTGGTGTTGAACTTACTGCAACTGATACTGTTTCCTTCTTGGTTAACGGTACTAAGGCACAGGTTAAGAAGTTCTTCAAAGACCTCGATACCAACGGTGTTGAATATACAATTAGTGATGCAGAGCCGCCTCAGGGTGAAACCGCAGCTGAAGCTGATGCAGAAGCTGAAGGCGAAATCGAAGAATCTTTTGATTATACACTCACTCAGGCAGGTTTCTTGAGCAGAGACTAATAATCAAAAAGAATATAATTAAAAAGACTTAGATTAATTTCTAAGTCTTTATTTTTTTATTTAAAATTTTAATTAAAATATGTCAAGCTTTTCAGCTAATTCATTAATTTTAACCATTTCAGGGTCAGTTAATTCTCTTTCATTGTCCAAGAGATAATTATACATTGTCTCAAGTTCGCTAGTAGGATATACATCACTACCATTTATTGTAGAATTAGCTTTTTCAACGAATTCTCTATACTTAGCCTTTACATCATTACCGATTGTATTAGCTCTAGGCGTTCTTAACAAACCTGGTCTTGTAGTCGGTTGCTGTGTAGCTCTTTGTTTAATCTGGTCAATACGTTTCTTAATATAACGTGCCATTTCATTTCTTGTATAATCAAGGCTTGAAGTAGCATGGAATTCTCTCTGATTACCGAAGCCTTCAGAATTATCCTTAACTAAGAAATCAATACCACCGTTGAATACATCGAAATAACCGCCGTTAAATGTAAGTCTTATACGCTTGAAGAATCTACCTTCACCTGGAACATCAAATTCCTGCATAGAAGTAATTCCAGGAATAGAAGACAATACATCCTTAAGAATTTCAGAACGGGTTTTACCAGCTCTTGCACGAACTGCAACTCTGGTTTTTTCTTCTTCTTTCTTTTCTCTGGTCTTACGGTTAGAACCAGAAGAGTGTTCAGATTGATAGCCTTGAACCTTATCAATAAGATGGTCTTTACCAAGTAAAGCTACAATCTTAGCACCAAGAGTTGCATTCTTATTGAACTTCTTTTCAACAGTTGCACTCTTGAAAGACATTTCAAATGGCCATTCGATTGTTTCTGTAAATTCTGTTTCACCAAGTTCATCAGCAAGGTTAGAAATAGACTTGAAAGCAATCATTACACCTTCATCACTAGATGTTACCTTATAGTCCTTTGCGGGAATAGAATCGATATCCAGAGACGTTATTTCTGTTACAGGTGTGTATGTAAGGACTATATGCTGTTTCTCGTCCAGGAACTCCAAATCGAACGAAATATCAACAGTTAAAGGACTAATATCAATAAGATTATTGTCTGTATCGAAATTAGCTGTCATATCAATATTAATATCTGCATTTTTAACATTTTTCTTGATATGTTCAATCATTTCATCAACTTCAATAAGGTAAGTATTATTACCTTCTTCTGTAATAGATTCAGAAAGCATATTAAATTTTACGAAGTCTTTGAAACTTTCATTAGCTGCAGTTGCTTCAAAACTCTTAACTGCATCATAAATATCACTTAGCTTATTAGCTCTAGCTATATCATCCTGGTCGTATGCGTCAGAAATTTCATTTCTGCATTCTTTCAACCATTCGCGGAGCTCATTCAATGTCATTGTTGACGGTGTAACGTCTAAATTTAGCATAAAACCTCTCTTTCGTTTATATTATTTATAAATAATGTAAACAATCTTATCAAAATAAAGGAATCTTATGTTTATAAAAATGGGTGACACATTCAAGAAATTTGAAGGTTTTAAAAAACAAGCCTCAGAATCTGTTCATATTTATTTTGACAATTCTGAAATTACCTGTTCTTTAGACCACAGGTTTAAAGACGAAAATAATAATGATATCTATGCTAAAGACCTAAAAAAAGGCAGTATTGTTAAAAATGATACATTTGGCCAAAGCCTAGTCATACAGATTGAAAATGTCGGTGTAAAAACAGTATATACTCCTCTTGTAGTTGATGGAGAACTATATACAACGACTAACGGAATTATTCATCATAATTGCTCGTTCCTAGGTTCTTCTAATACATTGGTCAGCGGTAATATTCTTGAAAAATTAGTAGAAGCCGAACCCGTAGAAACATTATTTGAAGATTTAAGTTTAAACATTTATAAGAAACCTCAACCTGGACATTTCTATGTTATGGGATGTGACTGTGCTACTGGTGTTGGTGGTGACTATTCTTGTGTTCAGGTTATTGAGATTCGTTCCAAATATGACATGGAACAAGTTGCTGTTTACAGGTCTAATGAAGTCAGAGTTGGTGAATATGCTCGTATAATTGACTATCTATCAAAGATGTATAATAACTGTTATTATATCATTGAAAATAACGACGTTGGTAAACAAGTTACTGAAGAAGTTTGGTATACTCTTGAAAATACAAACCTTATTAATACTGAAAAAGCTGGTAAAGGTTTAGGAACAAAAGCTGACAAACGTTCTAAGCTTGACGCTTGTATGGAATTAAAGAGAGTTATTGACGCTGAAATCTTGAAAATTCATGACAGTGTAACTATTGCTGAATTATCGAGATTTGAAGAACAATCTCCAAACGTTTTCGCAGCTGCAAAAGGAAACCATGATGATACAGTTTCTGCTTTATATTGGGCAGTATATGCAACAATGCAGCCTGAAATTGATATGGATAATATCAAGGTTAAAGAAGATGTCAAGATGGACGATATGAGAACAATCGACATGATGGCTGATGCATTAGAATATTCTAGTGATTTCTGGGGCGATTTTAAGTAATGGGTTTAGCAGCATTTAAAGATATTATGCAACCAAGATTGAAAACGTTAACACCGTTTTCACCTCCTGGAGAATTTTATAGAATATTTGCTCAGTCATTGAATGATTGGTTTAATGTAAGAGTTCCATTGCAGTATGGAACAATTACTGGTATGGTAACTACTCCTGCTGCTGGTGCATCTTATCCTTTTACTGGTCCAATTATAAAGCCACAAGATGTTTCTTTACATTTGGATTGGAAAGTAATGAAAAGTTTTGAATTAACTGAAGAAATGATATATCCAAATATATTTAATTATATTGGAATGCAAATAAATACATATTTAAAAACTTGGGTTTCTATGCCACCTTTTGCTGTTATAGCAACTATTCCAAATATAGTTACAATTCATTTTATGAAATATGGTCGAGATTTTATTAATAGATTTAAATCAGAACCATTAGAAGACCCAAATGTGTTTAATGTTTTTTGGGAATTATTTGAAGAATATTTAAAAGATGCAATTCTTGCAACACCACCAGCATTTGGAACAGCAACAGGTGCAGCTCCAGGGGGTATGTTTAACGGTCAAGCAACAATTAAATTACTTGCAGAACCAGGGTGATATGAATAAAATTAATCAAACACATCATAATTATGATAATTTTAACTATTGGCAGATTGACGCAAATGAGCTACCGTCAAGAGGTAAATTATATCCAAAAGATTTAAAAATTAAGATACGTTCAATGTCAGTATTGGAAGTAAAATTCTTAGCAACATTATCTCCACTTAATTCAACGTCGATTTGTAATGAATTATTAGAAAAATGTTGTATTCTTGAAAATATGAAATTCGAAGATTTGATTTTAGCTGATAGAGAATTCCTTATTTTCTGGATTAGATTAAACAGCTTTACTTCTTTGAATGGTTTTGTCGTTAGAATCCCACATTGTTCTGAATGTAAAGCAGAAATTGAAAAAACTATTAAACTAACAGAACTTCAATTTAAATATTTAGATGAACCTCCTATCAAAAAAGTTCATTTAAATGATTTGAATATTGATATTCCATTAAAGTTTCCAAAATATGCAGATTCAAAAATTAAAATAAATGATGAAATAGATGAAATGTGTATATACATTGATAGTGATAACACTATGGAAGAAAAATACGCATTTTTATCAAATTTGACTGCATACGATTTCTTATCTCTTAAACAAGCAATAGATAATAATTATTGTGGTGTGGTTAAAGAGATTGATATTCCTTGCCCTAAATGTGGAAAGCTACATCCTGTTAAAATTACAATTAATGATGATAACCTGTTTAATTCAGTAAATCTTATGCAGGTATTAGAGACTATTACTCGTATTGCAAAATATGCTAATTTGCAAATTACGAATGATTGGACTTGGGTTGAAGTTGAAGTTGAACAACAAATTATCAATAAGATGATTCAAGAAGAAAATGAAGCTAATAAGAAAGAACTTGCTCAAGCTAAGGCTAAAGCTGGTTCAGTTAGCTCTCATATTCCATCAGCTCCATCATTACCAAGTATACATCACTAAAAAAATCAGAATAAATATTTGTAAATTTTTATTTGCAAATATTTGCTATATTTTAGCGTATAATAATAATTATGTGATAGGTTAAAATATGAAACAAGATAAGACAAGTGAAGGATATATATCCAACAAATATTTGAGAGAATTAATCATCAAGTTTAATCGTATGAACATCAATGATACAGGTGAATGGTGTGACGCATACGAAAGAAAGCTTGAACGTAAAAACGACAAGAATAATATTGAAGAAGATAAGTATGAGCTTTCTAAGAGTTTTATTCTTCGTAAGAGAGAACAGATTAGAGAGTTACAGGAAAGATACAAGAACTTCACTCCAGAAGAGAGAAGAAAATTCAATGCTGAATTTGAAGTTGTTAAGAAGGAAATTTGTGATGCATTTATTAAGGTTATCAATGGTCGTATAATTTCTTTCAAGCTTATTCAGGGACCTGCATACGAAGAAATTGATGATATTCGTCAAGAAGCGTTAATGACCTTGTTTACATATATTAACCGTTACGACGAAGAAAGAAATACAAGTGCATTCGCTTTTACCACTCAGCTTATTACTAATGCATTAAATCTATATCTTGGTGAAATGAATAAGCGTAACGAAACAGAAATTACGGGTCTTGATTTCTATGAAAACTTAAATACTATTGATGACCCTTATGGAGATGACAATTAATGTTAAATGCTAATACTGAACAACAAGACGGTAAAAAAATTGCTATAATATATTGTAGAGATACTTCCGGTTGTTCTCATGTCCGTTTAAGATATAATTCAGAATATATAAATGGACATGATTTTGGCGTTACTCCAGTATTATTACCTGTATATACATTTGACCCAAATTTACTAGCTAGGGCTAAGTCTATTGTCATTCAGCGTCCTATGACGTCTGTTGATGTAGACTTGATTAAGCGATATAAGGAATTACAACCGAGATATGGTTATAAACTTGTTGGTGAATTTGACGACCTTTGCTTTATGACTGGCGAAGTATCTGATGAACATAATGATTCAGTTCCATCTTATAACCCATCACATGAAAGCATTTTTAATAACAGGGAAGTAATTCTCAAAATTATGAGTATTACATTGCCGATGTTGGATTTGATTGTCGTTTCTACTCCATATCTTAAAAAGATGGTAGAAAAAGTTTTCAATCATCCTAATGTAATGGTTATTAAAAATGTTGTTCCTAGATACTTGTGGAATTTTGAACGTAAGAAAAATATCAAATCAGATATTATAAAGCCAAGAGTAATATATTCTGGAAGTCCTACACATTATAAGCAACCTATTCCAAAGCTTAAACCTGGTCAACATCCTAATTTCCCGAAAGGCCATCCTGGCCAGCCTGGTGATAAGGGTGACTGGAATACAGCACTTTGTGATTGGGTAATTAAAAATGTCAAAGACGATAAGATTGATTTCTATGTAATGGGTGCATTACCATTCTTTTGGGAAGAAATTAAAGAAAAGATTCAGTTTGTTCCATGGGCAGATTCTCATACATTCCCAAGAAAATTCATGGAAATTCATTCTGATTTCAGTATAGCTTCTATTGTAAGTAATCCATTCAATAAAGCTAAATCTTCTTTAAGATTTACTGAAGCCTGTGCAACAGGAAATGTATTTATTGGTAATGTATTTGCAGATTCTGATGACAGTCCTTATAGAGAAATTCATAAAGATTGTAAATTTACTGATAAATCGTCAGTTGATGAAATTGATGAGATGTTCTGGAAGCTTTGTAAAAAAGACAAATACAATGAAGTATTAAATTGGCAGTATAACTACATTAATAGTTCAGGGTGTTGGCTAGAATCATCACAGCATATAAATGAGATGATGCTAATGTTTGACAATAAAGAACAAGATATTATTTAAAATGAAATTCGGAACTTAGTTTCCGAATTTTTTAATAAAAACAGAATATTTATTTTGCCTTAGCATGTAAATAAAAAATTACTATATTTTATACAAACATTTAATATAAGAGGAAAATATCATGAGAGCAATTCTTACAAATGGTAGACAGTTTATTATTAAGGTAGGTTATCTTACTGATTATAAGTATAAGAAGGAATATGACCAGTATGGTCGTGAAATTTGCATACGTTGGAAGGAATATTCTACACTCGTAACAATTACTGAATTCTTCCCACAGGAAACTATGGAAAAGATTGTAATTGTTGGTAAGTCTCATTGTAATTATCAGGACAAGTTTGACAAGAGAGTTGGTAAAGGCCTTTCTTATTACCGTGCACTTGAAAAGATGCAATGCCTTAATATCATCAATCAGGAAGAAGCAAAAGAACTTGCTGCATTCCAGTTGAATAGTGCAATTTATACAGCTACGAAAGGAGATAAGTAATGAATACAATTAGATTTGATAGTTCATTTACAAGCTTTAAGCTCGTTAGAAAAGGTGAAGATATGTTCTGGATTCTTCAGGCAAAGATTGTCGAAGATACAAGCATTAGAACGTTTCCTAAGCAATTCCATGGTGATGTAGATTTTAATGGTGCATTTGACCAGTCTGCAGCTCAAGATGCTTGGGAAAAGCTTATTATTCCGCTTGGTGAATATTCTTTGGAATATAAGATGACATTCAGTGATTTAGTATTTGATGTCAAGCTTAATAACCTTACAGCAGTTAGAAAGGAACTGAAGGAAGGTGGTTGGACTACTGAATATACGCTTGATTTTATTTGCGACCCAGAAAAGGATATGATTAAGAATATTGCTTGGTATGTAAAGCATAAGGAAGAAGACCCAGATACTGGTAAGAAAGTTCTTATGACTTACAACACAATTCTTGAACCTCCGACACCTGAAGCAACTTAAAAAGTTGATTATAAATAAAATCGGTTAATACCGATTTTATTTTTTAAAGGAACTTTAATGTTTGATTCGCAAAAATTAGCATTTAATAAATTTATAAATGGTTATAAACATGGCATTTATGTTTTTACTGATGATGCATGCCATGTATGTCAAGATTATAAAGAATCTATATCATATATTAATAATGCGTATCTTTATTTTGTGGAAGTAAATGTTCAATCACAGAAAGACCAATTATCTCAATTACTTGATCGTTCTATCTTTCCATTAACAGCTTGTTATAAAGATAATAAATTAAAATATGTTCGTCCTGGACAATTATTTGATACACAGCTTGAAGAAATTTTTGCTGATTTAAAAATATTTGGTGATAATCCATTAACTGATGAAGAAATCGAACGTAGAATAGAAAGAGAAAAGACAAAATGTATTTTATCTTATTACATTTTTAGTCCAACTATTTCTGAAGAAGATAAGCAAAAGGTAATGGAAAAAGCTATACAGTATAATGAATTACCTATTGATGTAGATAAATTGATTCCAACTCTTTCTATTGATGAAAGAATTCATTTACTTGAAGGCCAAATGGATGTAGCAAAATTAATTATTATTAAAGATGGTAAAACAAACGTTTATAGTAATTTTGCACAAAGATTAACCATTTCATATACTGCTACAAATGGCAATAATACTAAATTTGAAATCAGAAACCTTGATACTATTTTAAATGGAAACGTAGATGCTTGAATTTATACCAGTTAGTAAATGTGAAGAAGAAATAGATGTAGATACCGATAAGATTAAATTTCTTGATAATACAGTTGGTAACTCTATTGCTAAGAAATATAATTATGCTATTGAAAATTACATTTTAAAAAGTGATGATAATATAATCTGTTTTAGACATAAAGACTGTTATATTAAAACACCGCTTGATGTATGTAATTATAAACTGACAAAACTTTTTGAAGAAGGTGATGTTGGTATTGCTGGTGTAATTGGAACTATTGCTTTAGATGATAATTGCACTTGGTGGAATGGCGTTCCTCGTGCTGGCGGTAGGTCAAATTATGGTTCTGGTTTTATTATTCAAGGTGATATAGATAATCATCTTAGATTAGTAGAATATCCAATGAGAGAACATTACGGTGTTCATGATTATCTTGCAACAGTAGATGGTTGCTGTATGTTCTTCCCGAAATGGATATTTGAAGAAGGTTTACGTTTCGATGAATCTTTACAAGATTATCATTTCTATGATACTGATATTTCTTTACAAGTATTGGAACGTGGTTATAAGGTTTCTACAATAGATATTGAAGTTCGTCATTATAGTAAAGGTCAACCACCAAAGAATTTTGATATGCTTAAAAAGCCATTCTTTGAAAAATGGAATAAGAAAGTTCATGGTGAATGGCCAATTTCTAGGCTAAGTACATTTTATAAGGATTAATTATGAATAGAATGATTAAAAGTTTTTTAGAAAATTCTTCTTATACCATGTTAAATTCTTGTGAAAATTACTATATTTTTAAGGATTTAAAATCAGGAAAAGAAGTTAAGGTAACTCCTATTACTGATGATAAGATAACCTTAGAATTTAAAGAACATTTCGAATGAGTGAAAAGAAGAGAAATCCGTTATTTGATATTTTAAATATCATTTGCACTAAAGAATATACTTGGGAAACTTTACCAGAAGAATATAAACTTGCATATTCTCAATTTATGATAAATAGATTTCTTTCAAGTTATGATTATTTAATGCCATTACTTGATGAAGTTACTACAAAGCATTTAACTGATGAACAGCATTTTACTCTTTTATATACTTGGGTAAAGCATACCAAACATTATTTTAATTATAATGCCTATAAAGCAGAAAAAACAGATCCAGATTTGATAACTGCTTTAAAGAAAGAATATAAAATTAATAATCGAGAAGCTGAACGTTATAATGAATTACTAAATGATGCACAACGTAAATTTCTTCTTGATAAATGGGCAGATTACATTAAATACGTAAAAAGCAGCATATAATTGCTGCTTTTCTTTTTTATATAAAAGTTAATTAACCATTCAATGAATTATAGAATACCATGATTGCTGCAGCCAACTGTAATACACCATAGTCACGGCTAGTATAATTCTTAATATACTTATTGAATGCCTTTGGTGAGCACTTGCCACTATCATTCACGATAGATTCTGGTCTATCAATAGAACCATCCTTAGATTCAACTGTTTTAAGAATCTGTTCACAAGCACCATGAATAGTCTTTTCCCAAGACTGAACCTGTTCGATTGCATCATCCATTCTATTTGTCTGGTCGAAATTATCAGCAAATGCGTCTTTAATTGTAGTAATCAAAGCGTCTGCAATTTCCACTTGCGGCTTAATTGCATCACGAATTTCCTGACGAATATTCTTTTCGACTGGCTTTTCATCAAAATTTGTGTCTAAATCTGTATCTTCAACTACAATTTTGTAGTCCTTATTCATTCCAGCTACAGATTCTACGAGTTTAATGTAATCTTCTTGTGTCATAGTTAATTTCCTTTTATATATTTATAAATTTCATTCATCAACATATCTGGTGATATTTCTGGAATTATTACAGAATCATTTTTTGTTGGATTTTCTTGATTGAGGTCAGTATTATGCTGTGTAGCATCCTGTTTTCCAACATTTCCATTATGCTCGGTATCGTCTTGTTTTAATGTATCACCCTTGATTTTTTTAGCTATTGTATGAGCAATACCCCAAATAGCACCAAGGAATAAATAACAGTCTCTATCTTTACCTTTTAAATCCTTTCCCTTACTACCATATTGAATAATTCCAACTAATTTTTCACAACCATTCTTTACCAAAGTTTTACCAACTTCATTATATTCCTCATTTTCAACATCATCTGGGAATATTACGTGGTTTGCTAAATTTAATAAACCTGTTGAATTCGTTCCAGTTCTAGTTCCAATAATTCTTTCAGCTAAACGGGTTTCAATATCGTTGAATGTTTTTGGATTTCTAATATCGTAAACATCAGCCTTATAATCTGCTGGCAACATTGCATTATTTAAATCCAATGTTTCAGATTTAACACTGTTTATGAATCCTTGTGGGCTTCTATCCTGTGCAACAACACCTTTCTTATTATCGGCTTCAACAAGCATTGGATGAGAATTTAAATTAATAGATTCTTTCTTCTGAGCTAAGTTATTAAGAATCTTTGCAATTTCCTTAGTCAAAGAAATAACAGCCCATGTCTTAGTTAAGAATGTATAACCATTCATTTTCTTTATTTCTGAATCTATATAATCATGTGCTTTACCATTTGGATAGATTTTAAATAAGTAATCTCTTATTTCTGCACCACTCTTATCTAATTCTTGTTTTAACTTTTCATAAGTCTCTAACCAACTATCATTTTCTGCATGCTGATAAATTGGATTAAGTTGCTTAACAACATTTTTCATAATGTTGCTGTTTTCATCAATAAGTTTAATAAGATTGTCACGGTGTTCAGCTGGAGTTTTACCTTTCTTTTCGTCTTTCTTTTCTCCTTCTTCACCACCTTCTTTCTTAAATTCGACAATTTCGATCGCAGCCTGTTTAGACTTCATCTCATTCATATCGACTTTTGATAATGCAACAACACCGTCTTTAATTGGCTTAATATCAAAATTCTGTAAAGAATCAAACAACTTCTTGAAGATATTTACAATACGTGTAGTTTCTTCCTTAGGATTCTTTGCTTCAGCAAGTTCCTTAAACTGACTAATATTAACTTGAATAGAACTGTTATCTTCTGCAAACAATCTATAAAGTTCACGTAAGCTCTTTCCACTACCATCATTAATCCAATCGGTATTACCTTCATTGGAACTATATTGAACTTCACCTTCCTTAGAATCTTTCTTTCCATTATTATTAGAACTAGAAGAACTAGAACCACCTTCACTTTCATCTTGGCCATCAAATTCTTCAAGATCATCTACTGTTTCATTTTCGAAGATTTTATACTTATTCATTTTAATAGATAAGCTTTCAGTCTTTTCTTCTTGTGATGAAATATCTTCACCAGAAGACTTTTGATCTTTATTATTAAAATGCTTGCTGTATTCTTCTTCTGCATAATCAGCATTAAATAACAGACGAATATATTCATAAAGGTTTTTAATTTCTGGCTGTAAAGACATTACTTGCTTATAATTATCAAGAATAGCAATATAATTCTTGACGTTTACATTAACTTTCTTCTTATGTTCACTATCAATCTTTTCTAATTGCTTCTTCTTTGCTTCAATTTCTTTCTGTCTGTTGGTTTCAGATTTTTCTGCTTCTTCTTCTGCTTCCTTAATCAAATTCTTTATAGAGAACTTAGGAACATAAGAACTATTTTCAGTAGGAGCAGATTCAGCTTGTTTAATTTCTGCTTCTAATTTCTTTTTCTGTTCTTCTTTCTTCTTGTTCTGTTCTTCAAGCCACTTATCATAATCTGGTTTTTCTTTCATCAACTTAGCAAGAGAATTCTTTAAGTCGTCAATTCTAGTTTGAATAACAGTTTCGCTACCATTATTTTCACTATTGAACGTTGCAGTCTTTTCATTAATCTGACCAATCTTACCATTAGCAAGAACCTTATAAAGATTTGCTAAACCAGTAATTACAGCGGCAAAAGAGATTGCCATAGCTTCTTGATGTTGATCTTCTTCTGCATACTTCTTGATAAGCTTATCAAAATCTTCTGGCTTCATATTTACCAAAGATTTTTTCATTTGCTTCATACCTTCACTGATATCATCGCAAATACGCTGATAAATCTTACCACCCTTTTCAAGAGCATCAATCATTGTAAGAATCAACTTAGGACCGAAGTTGAAAATATCCCAACCGCCAACACCTTCAACACCAGGAGTTCCTTGACGAATCTTATCAGTAATAGCTTTTAAATCTTCATGATTTCTAATAAATGCAGCTGGACCGCCAGCACCCCAAGCCTTACCATTTCTATGTTCAATTTCATTAGTAATTGGATTTCGTATTCCTTTCTTAGCAAGTTCAGGATCACGTTCCATTTCTTGATAGTCTTCTACACCTTTTTCAAAAGCACTACGAAGTTTTTCATACCATAACTTATACTGTTTTGGATATTTTTCAGCAACAGCTTTAGCCTGCTTCAATGCAGTATTAATATTCTTACTGAATTCATCGATAGATTTCGGGCAAACAATGTTTGTATTCTTATTCTTTTCCTTATCATCAGATTCATCGGCTTCAAATAGCATATTCATTATATAGTTTAATCCACTATAATAGCTATCTCCCATCATTTCGCCTTCATCATCTTTTTTGATACCTTCAATATCATTAGTACCAGCAGAACGAATAGAATGAATAACGTTCTTTGCAGCGTCAATCTTCATCTTTGGTTCAAGTGTCATGAACTGTGTAAGATAGTCATCATCTTCACGTCTTCCACCAGGAGCTGCACCAAAACAACCCTGCATTATAAGCTTAATTTTATCTGCACCAATTTTTGTATCTGCATCAGCAAGTTTACTTACACACTTACTGCTATAGAATACCATTGCTTGACCGAATTTTTCATATTCATCAACTCCAGCTACACGGTCATCATTATATTTACTTGCACGACTTGTAAGCTTTGCACCTGGGTCTTCAAGTTTTGGAATAAAGTAAGTTCTAATATAACCTTGACGTTTTGCATTATCTAGCTTATCAAGGCATTTTTCAATTTCTTCTTTCCATGTCTTCTGATGTCCATCTTTAATCTTGGCCATAATTTGACGGAATTCATCACTTGGCTGGTTGGAGTTACTATCAATAGTATAGCTAATAGATTTACCACCCTTACCTTCACTCGTTCCATCACCACCATAAGTAAAGGTTCTTTCTGGCTGTTGACCTGGACGGTTAATATTATTCAAGAATTTTACAAATCGATTTTGGTCTTTATGAATACCTTCCAAATCATTTAAAATGGTATCAATCGTAATATTTGACTTACCATCTTTCTTTTCTTCAGCTTCGAGTAGTTCTCTAAATTTCATATTTTAAACTCCAACTACAGACTTTTTATTATCATAAAAATAGTTAAACTTAGATTGTTTTGCGAATTCACTAAACATATCAGACGCAGCATCAAGAATCAAATTCTGACATAATAGAAATACATGTGGCACATAAAGATATTCTTTCTGTTCTGCTTCTGGAAGGCTCTTTACATACTTTTCCAAATCTTCCCTATAAAGAACTTCTCCATATGCTTCCTTAATACGGTCTAATTCATTATATGTAAAATCATTTTCATCTAACCAACCAATAAATGTATTTACCTTATAGAGACCGTAAACACGTCTTGCTTTTATACCGTCGTATGCCAGTTCTTGTTTCAAATCTGTGTTTATTGAATCACAATAATCACGTTTCATTGGATAATCATGATGGAAATTTTTGACTGTTCGCCAAATTTTAAGTGCTAATTCCTTATTATCCTCTGGATTTACGATAATATTATTCATATGCATTATTTATAGTTTTTCAGAACTAATAAAATAAAAAAGGCAATTTACATTGCCTCTTTTAAATCTATTTGAAGAACTGATTAGTTTTCTTCGTCTTCGTCTTCCTCTTCGTCTTCGAGAGAGACGTAACCATCTTCGCCATTATCAGGAGTGATATCTAAATCATCATCCATAGCTTCGATAGGTTCACCATAGGTTTCGTTACCTTCTTCACCTTCTTCACCGGCTTCTTCTTCGCCTTCAGGACCTTCGCCATCAAGCAATGCGTCAATATCGAAATCCAAATCTTCACCGTCTTCACCAGTTGCAAGGTCTTCAGTATCGGCTGTATTATCAATAATATTAAGACGAGCACCACAGCAAGGACATACTGGATTACTGATATCCAAGTCAAATTCTTCATCAGCATCTGGCTGCTTATCAATAAGCTGGTCAAGCTTCTGGTCAATTCTGCTCAAAAGTTCGTTATTATTGAGATTTTCAGTATCTTCTTCACCTTCAGTTGCATCTTCAGCTGCATCTTCACCAGCATCATCCAAATCTAAATCATCGAGGTCAGCATCAGTGTCTTCTGCATCTTCAGCATCATCTGATTTTTCTTCATCTTCCTCTTCATCCTTTTCTTCAGATTCGGTGTCTTCTAAATCGAGATCATCATCTTCATTCATCGGATCATTAGGATCAAGAGCTTCGCCAAGTAACCAACTGGCCATTTGATATGTATTAAAAGCTTGTTTCATTTTAAAAACTCCTAAATTATTTATATTATTTATAATAGAAATTATCTCTTGCCCGCATAGCCATAATATTTTAGATAATCATACAGCTCATTTTCAATATAATACGGAGTTACTTCTATTCCTTGATGACGAACCATATTAGAAATTGCATTGGCTTTCATCTTAATGATTTTCTTTAAATCTTTACTTAAATATAAGAAACGTTCATTGTAATCGCCAACAATATTGCCCATTGCATCAGTTTCAGGCTCATTACTTTCTAATTCATCTTCATAAATTGCTCTAGCTTCAGATTCAATAATATCCAATAAATAGTCAGCCAACTTGTTTTCATTCAAAATAGATTCATTTACTGGAATTAAATCATCGCCCTCAAATTCCTTCTTTGTAGAATCCATTAAACGTAATTTCTTACCACAACATGGACATACAAGATTATCGATGTTGATATCATGACCATCTACAGTTCCGGCTGTAGTAATATTGCCATAATTGTTTAAATAGTTATTTAGTTCTCTGTAATCCATATATTATTTATATCCTCTAAACTGTCTTAGTCCAGTAGTCATAATGGAATGAAAGTTTACAAGTAAGTTTTGAATCAGATGTATAATTAAGTTCTTCATTAAAACCAAAGTCAGTAACTATGCAATTAATATATTCATATTTTGAATTGATAGATTCATCAGTAGCTCCATCATAGACTTTATGTTTTAATTTAACTACTACTTTATCAAAATGCAATGCATTCCAAGTATAATCTAATTCAGGGTGAGTTTTTATATAATCATCACCATCTTCTCTTATCTGTTCATAAACTTGAGTTATTTTTTGAATTCCAATATTATCACGTGGCTCAGAACGAACGTCGAAATTTATAGTGCATTCACCGCCATAAGTTCTAATAACTGGGAAAGAACGTTCAGAACCAAAATATTTTTTCGTAACATATTCAGTATGATATGTAGGCAATGTTACGCTTGTTATAATCAATGATCTATTAAGCAAATTTATAAATTCAGTATTCTTTGCATTATCCCATTCATTATAGAAAGACACGTCAAACAGCCAGGTTGCTTGAGGATCTGATAGATTATAAAAATTATTATTACCAAATATTGAATCCATTTTATACCTTTATTTTAACGTGTTGCTGCTCCATCAGCAGCTCTTCTTGCCGCTGCTGCCGCTGCCGCAGCTGCTGCTGCACCACCAGTGCTATTTCCAGGACCGCCAGTATTAGCACCTCTATTATAACCACCAGCAGTTTCTCTGTCATGTCTTTGTTGTTCTGCAGCTTTTTGTTTTGCATCTTTAGTAGCTTCATATTCAGCTTGTTTAGCTTCATTATTTAAATCATCATAATTAGTAAATTTCATATAATCATATACGAATGTAGCAGAACGAGTTACACTTTCATTACTATCATACGATAATGTAAAATCATCTAATGATACAAGCTGACATCCAAAGAATTCATAACGAGCCATTGGATTTATTTCTTGGCCATGTCTAGGAATATCATTTGCAAGACGATTAGGATCATACATCTTTACTATAATTTTATAAGAAATATTATTAGATAAATTTCTTTTTGTATTATATGGTTTATTATCGTTATCACTACCGTCACTTTCTGGATAATTTTGATTCATATTATTCTTATTATAAATCTTTTCCAGAATTTCAGTTACTTTATAATATTTGTTTTCATTAAATTTAATAGTAAAGTTATTTGAATTAATTGCACGAGTAAGCTTCTTAAATTCCAAACCGCCGTAATAAACGCTAGTATATTCACTTTCACGTTTACCAACTTGGATATCAGTCATAGCTCTTGACAATATATCCATATATTCTATTGGAAAGCCATCTACTGACCCACCAAAATATTGCTCAAAAGAAACTTTAAAAACCCAACATAATGCTGGTGAGCTTTTGTAAAAATTGTTACTCCATATAGAATCCATGCATTATTTATAGTTTTTATTGAAAATTATCGAATTTTTTTGTAAACAAATATAAATACTCAGTAATATTACTATATTTGAAACAAAAAATAGAAAATTATGGAATATACAGCAAATAGTATTGATTTTTTGAAAGGATTGGAAACGGTCAGAAAAAGACCGACTATGTATATCGGTGCGGTTTCTGGCAATCCATCAGACGGTCTATATAGGCTATTAAGAGAAGCAGTAGATAATGCAATAGATGAATATTTAGCCGGATTTAATGACCAACTTTATATTTTTTATAATACAAAAACAAAAGAAACCACAGTATTGGATAATGGTAGAGGAATTCCTGTTGGCTGGAATGAAAAAGCACAACAAGATTCATTAACTCTAGTTTTTACACAGCTTCATGCTGGCGGTAAATTTGATAAGCAAAGCTATGCAACGTCATCTGGTATGAATGGTATTGGTCAGAAAGCTATTGCAGCATTAAGTAATAGATTACAGGTCTGGTCGAATAACTCCAAGGGTAAAAAGTGGTATACTCAGATATTTGAAAAAGGCTTAATTAAGTCTGATGTAAAACAAGTCACTTTGCCTGAGCCATATAAGAAATTAATCAAGAAGACTGGTAGTATTGTTTCTTGGATTCCTGATGAAACAATCTTCACCGATAGCACAAATCTTGATGTTCCTAGATTAAAACGTGAATTAAAAGATATTCAATATCTTTGCCCACATTTACATATTCACATTATAATTGATGGTGAAGAAATTGAATATTATTCCGAAAACGGTCTTATTGAGCTTGTAACTCAGGACCCAGAAAAAGACCAAATTTTTATATACAATGATAGCAATACAGATATTGCTTTGAACTTTACAAAGAATGATGGTTATTCTTTTAAATCTTTCGTAAACGTTTGTTATACAAACCTTGGTGGAACTCACCTTAATGGTTTAAAGAAAGCAATCTGTAATATTGTAAAAAGTAATTCCAAAAAGAAGATTCAAAATGATGATATTCTCGAAGGAGTTATTGGCGCAATCCATCATAAGATGGCTGAACCTCAGTATCAAGGTCAGACAAAAAATGAACTTACAAATACTTCTGTAGAACCAGAAATTATTGAAAAAGTTACACCGTCTCTTGAAAAATTCTTTAAGAAGAATAAGGAATTATTAAATGGTATTATCAGTTATGCTGAAACACGTTTAGACCAAAGAGAAAAAGCAAAACTTGATAAAGATTTAGCTAAGGGATTAAATGCTTTAAATAAAGCTGCTCATAAGATTTCTGATAAGTTTGTTGATGCTGATAGACGTAAATTTAAGAATCCTATGGATTGTGAAATGTTCATCGTAGAAGGTGATTCTGCTGGTGGTCACTTTACAAAAGCTAGAGAACCAAACCAAGCTTGCTTGAAGATTAGAGGTAAGATTATTAATGCTGAAAAAGCTAGCGATACAGATTTGTTTGGTAAGAAAACAAAGAAAGGTGAAAAAGAAGAATCTGGTAACAGAGAAATCAAAGACCTTGTTGCAGCTTTAGGTTGTGGTGTTGGTGATGGTTATAATGAAGCTAATCTTAGATTTGGTAAAGTAATTATTCTTTCTGACGCTGACGTTGACGGTATGCATATTCAATGTCTTGTTCTTAGTTTCTTTGTAAACTATATGCCAGATCTTATTAAGAATGGACACTTGTATATTATTGATGCACCACTTTTCGTTGCTTCTAGTGCAAAGAATAAAGCTTATGGAATGACTCGTGCAGAAGTAGAACGTAAGATGAAACAAGATAAAGTTAGTGATTATACAATTCTTCGAATGAAAGGTTGGGGAGAAGCTAATGCCGATCAGCTTAGTGAACTTTGTCTTGAAACAAAAAGTAGAAATTTAATTCAATTAAAATGGACCGAAGACCTTCCAGAAATTATCAATAAGGTTATGGGTTCAGAATCTGATTTTAGAAAGGAAATGCTTGGTCTTAAAGGTTAATTATGAGTAAAATTTTAAACGCTACAGAACTTACACAGAAAAATATGTATGATTACGGTATTTCTGTTATAGAAGACCGAGCATTACCTGATTTAAAAGATGGATTGAAACCTATTCAAAGAAGACTTTTATGGACAGCTGAAACATTGCATCTTTATGAAAGTGGAAAGACAATGAAATCTGCAAGAGTTACAGGTGATTGTATGGGTAAATTTTCTCCCCATGCCGATTCATATAATGCACTTGTAACAATGGTCAATTCAGAATATCCTGCATTTATTGGTCAAGGTAACTGGGGTGATTTAAGGAATGACGCAGCTAGTCAGAGATATACTGAAACAAAGTTATCAAAGATTGGCATGAAAATGCTTGAATGTAATTCAGCTGGTGAATATATTCCTAACTATACTGGTGAATTTAAAGAGCCTGTTGTAATTCCTACTCGATTCCCATATTTCTTTGTTAATCCTTGTTCTGGTATTGCAGTTGGTATTAAGTGTGAAATTCCTGGTCATAACCTTGAAGAAGTTGTAAATGCACTTAAAGCTATAGTTAAAAAAGGTGATGACACTAAGGTAAAGGATATTCTTAAATACATTAAAGGTCCTGATTACGCTTATGGTGGTAAATTAATTTCTACTCCTGATGAAGTTAAATCCTTATATGAAACAGGTCAGGGTATATTAAAATATGAATGCGAATATACCGTTGAAAAGTATAGAAAGAATATGCTTCTTACTATTACTGGTTACTGTCCTGGTTTTAATCCTGATACATTCATCAAGAAAATGATGGAACTTATCGATAAGGGTGTTGTAGTCTATGTCAATGACTCTGCATCTAAAACAGAAACTTGTAAGCTTGAAGTTGTATTTAAGAATGAAGCTGATTTCGAAAAAGAAATCCATAAGCATTTAATTAAATCTTGTTCTTATAGGTATTATGCTCTGGAAAGAACTAAGTCTAAATCTGAAGAAAAAGATGTAGATACAAAGGTTCTTACTGGAAATATTCTTGATTTAATGAAACGCTGGATTGAATGGCGAAGAGACATTGAAACAAAAATGTGTGTCGCTGAAAAACAGGAATATGAAGATAAATGCTGGAGAGCATATCTCAGATTACTTGCTTCTAAACATATCAATATAGTTATGGATGCTTTGAAGTCAGATAATCCAATTAAGTATATTGCTGAAAATATGCCGCAGATTAAGGGAACAAAACGTGCCATAGAAGCTGCAAAATATATTGGTGATTTAAAGATTATCTCTATACAACAGATTGACCAAGCTAAAATGTCAAAAGATATTGGTGAATTTAAAAAGCATATCGATGAATTAAATGATGATATTAATAATATTGACAGAGTAATTCTTAGAGAACTTGAAAAATTAAAACCATTCTATAAAGAAAGAATGTTAAAAATTGATTAAAAAGAAAACCAGGATTAACTCCTGGTTTTTTAATTTTACGACATCCAGAATTCGCCTGGAGGAGATTCAAGTCTGATATTTTCAAGACAGTAATCGTATTCTTCTTTATAAGAGCTGTATAGAGAATCAGCATTCAACTGACCACCACCAGCAATAGTAATAGAATATTTACGTAAAGAATTAGTCCATACCATACCAGCACGTGCAACAACCATCTTTCTAAACATTACATCATTGAAGATTTTTATAGAACGTTGACGCTTATATACTTCCATAATACCACGAACTGGTTTACGAGGAGTCGGCCAAATAGATAATTCTTTTTCTTTTTCATTATATCTGACTTGGTAAGATTCACCGAAATCAATCTTTGCTTGTTCAAGCCACATTAATGCAGCATTCCAGCTACCTAAAACGTCACCATAACCAGCACTGTTTCCATAGCATGCACCTCTAAAGATAGAAGAACTGTTCATGCTCATAACTGAATCGTAAAGTGCATTATGCGGAAGTGTAAACAATTCGTTAATATCACCTAGCCAGTTTGCAGTCTGGAAATCTACAACTGTTTCAAGTTCTTGACAAATCTTATAATGCGTTTTTCCCGGCTGTAATTCGAGAATCAAATAATCACGATAATGGCCTTGTCTATAATAATAACGCTGAATATATCTAATGCAGTCACCAATAATATAGTTCAACTGTTGGTCAGAAATTTCAATACAGATAACAGGAGAACCAAGCATTAACTTGATATAGTTACGCATTTGTGCCATATTCTGAATAGTCGTTCCTTCAAGAACAGGGTCGCAATTATTAGGCGGAGGACCTGGAGGACCTGGCGGGAACGGAGGCTTCGGCGGAAATGGCGGAGGGAACGGAGGCATAGAGCCAGGAACAGGACCTGGAATTGGGCCTGGAGGAGGCATTGGGCCTGGAGGAGGCATTGGACCAGGATGCGGAGGCATTGGACCGACTGGACCAGGAGGAACTGGTTTTAAGCGAGAACGAGAACCCTGTGGTGGTTCAGGCATCATCGGATCTTGACCTGGTATTAAGATTTCATCAATTACATCACTCATATACTTATTTATAATATTACGCTAAAATTAAAATAAATGTTAAAAACGGGTTTACAAACCCGTTCTAAATTATTATATTTTTATATAACGTATTACAAATGCAATACAGATTATTGTAAAAATTCTTTCAAGTCATCTGTATCTATGATTTCTTCACCGTTTTTTATTTTTTCTCTTATTTTCGACACGGTAGAAAGAAACATCACTTGACTTGGCGATACGTTCTGTGTAATATATCTGGCAGGGGTATCACGACCATATTCTTCATCATAATGAAGTTGTATAGTTTTTGGTAATTTTATAATGTAAACATAATTACCATAATCTGTTGCATCAAGGATTTCTGTAAGTTGACGAAAACGCTTGATAAAGTCTAAATTGAAATTTCCAGAAGTTTTATACATTCCACGAAGTTTCCAAAGGTAGACACGAGCATTCGGATAACGAATTCTATCATCGAATTCTTCATCATCAGATTCTGAACTTTTCGCCTTGATACCTTGTGTTGTAATAATTGAAGGCTTTACTGGAGAAAAATGTAAAAATATATTATCAAAATCGATGTCATCTAGGTCATAATATCCTTTATCGACGCTATGCATTTTCAGAAGATGAATCGTTCCGGTATTAACAATCGATACATACCAACCATATTTTTGAATAATGTTATCAAAATCTTTTAACGTTAAACCTTTTTCTTCTAATTGATCTAACAAAGGTTTCTTTAAAATCAAAAAATTGGCAATACTATCATACTCGGGTAATTCGGTTCCTCTAGGAAGATTGATAATAATATCGTCATTATTGTATACAAGGTCCAACAATTTATTAGCTGGCACTGATGTTTCTAAAAATTCGCGAAGTATCATATAATTTATTTATATATACTTCAGAATGAAACTTTTTATTTGCCATTTTCCTGGATGTACTTATAAGACAGAAGATAGAAGCAAGATTGAATTTCATCATATTATTCCAAGAGAATTATGGCCGAGATTAAATCAGAATGTTACTTTGACATTATGTCCAACACATCATCGTCTTATATATCATCCAGAAAGCACAAGTGGTCCACATAGTATTCAATCAAAAGATAGCTTATCGATTGACGGTATTTACAAAACCAATAAAGGCTATGCAGTTATCTATAAAGATATAAATGACCAAGAAATTACAGAATGGTTTGATGATTAATCTAAAAATATTTTACATAGAAAGTTAGAAATATTTTTACAAAACTTTACACTCCACAAAATAATTACTATATTAATGTTTACATTTAAAACAATATAATGGAGTAAAAAATGAAAAATAATAATTTTGAAATGTGTGATTGTGTTATGAACAATCAGAATGGCAAGGTTTTCGTCGTTGCATCTGATGAATGCCAAACTCGTAACCGTAGACAGCTTCGTGGTATGGAGATTCGCCATCCGTCCATCGTTCGCACTGCCGAATCTAAGCTTACAAAGATTTCTTCTACTGCACTTTGTGTCTGTGCAGAAGCTGAACGTATTGTAAGATGGAAGAAGAAGCAGTCTGATGCTGACAAGCAGATTCTCACTATGGCACGTGCACTTCGTAAGGCAATTGTTGCTTAATTAAAGGCTTAAATGGAATTTTATTTCGTCAATAATCTTGATTTACCTCATAACGATAGAAAGCGTAAGGGTGAATTATACGATAGATATATTGACGAATATTTTTTACCAGCTGATGTAGTTTGTATAGCAGGCGGTATATCGGAATTTTTGGATATTGAGATTACATTTTTAATTAAATTAGCACAAAAATATCCAAATGTTTATTATGTTTATGGTGGTTGTGATTTGAAATCCGATATACCGCTTGATTTAAAGTTTGAAACAATAAAGAATAATTTTAGACGTTTACAAAAGAATAAATGCACCCCCGAGCGATTAGACGGTAATATTTTTAGTGTTGATGAGCTTGTGCTCGGGGGTTTTATGGGTTTTGACATGCGGGAAGATATTTCCCAGTGGAACTGGTGGACCGAATCCAAGAAAGATTATATGGATTTCGAAAAAGAACGATACGAAAAAATTATAAATAAATCACCAGTTGTCGATGTAATGGTTTCTTATTATGAACCTAAAGCCATGAAGATAAAAAATGAATCGAAAGTATGGCATTATGGTTATGGAAATAAAAAAGAAATAAAAGAATCCGACGGTAAGCTATTGATTACGAATAGCTGTCATGTTGAAAATTCAAAATTTACAAAGCATGATTTTTTGATTAATTTATAATTTAGAGGTAATAAATGAAGATTCTTGATTTCAATGTAATTGTTGAAAATGTTGAGTCATTAGATAAATTATTGTCTGGTGGATTAGTTCTGCCGAATAATTTTACCATTCCCATGGCATTTGGCCGTGTTACACAAATTGGTCCTGGTAGATTTAATGAAAAGCATAATGTTCAGGTTCCAGTCGACCTTGAAGTTGGTGATTTAGTAGTTTATAATCCAGGCGTTAGCAAAGAAATTGAACTGTCTGTAAAGGCAGAAGATGGAACTGTTCAAAAGAAGAAGTTTAATAAGGTTATGTCAACCGAATGTATGCTTGTTCTTGCAGAAGATAGAAATGGTCAGATTGTTGGTATTAAGTCTGTTAAGGAAAACTATGTCCTTATTAAGCGTGACGCTACAGATAAGAAAACTGCTGGTGGTATCTATATTCTTGAAATGAATAAGACTATCAATAATATCACAGGAACAGTATATTTGTCTGGTCCAGGTAAGTATAATGCTGAACTTAATAAGAGAGTTCCGTGTATGGCACAGCCTGGCGATAAGGTTGCATTTATTGAAATGCAAGCAATTCAGCTTACCATTCCGATGAAGAATGAAAAGGGTGAAATTGTAAAGGAAAAGTTCTATGAAGTTCCAGATTCTGGACTTGATATTTTGTTGACTACTGATAAAGAAGGAAATATGAACGGAGTAAAGAAAATTAAGGACAAGCATGTTCTCGTTAAGCGTGCTTCTGGTGAAAAGAAAACGTCAGGTGGTATCTACCTTCCTGAACTCGACCAAGAAGGTCATTTTGTCGAAGCAACAGTTATCATGCTTGGCGATAAGTTAACTTCTGATGTTAAGGTTGGTGACAAGATTGTTTATGTCGACGCTAAGGATAATAACAAGGAATTAAAGCTTCCGATTGCTGGTGCTGATGGTAAGGTCACAACTGAAAAATGTTATATCTTAGCTGAATCTGATATTGAGGTAATTCTCGATGACGAAACGCTCTAAAATTACAATAATTTCAATAGCTGTCTTAGTTTACAGTATTATCTTAGGCTCTACTGGAGTCTTCGGTAATACCGTTCAAGACGGTTTATTTTATTTCTTTAAAAATATTTTACCTATAATTGGAATTCTTGTTGGATATTTCTTGACGGTATTTATTCCAATTCGTGTATTCATGGCATTAGAAAGAAATTCTAAGGCAAAGGAAGAATACGAAAAGGAACAGAGATTACAAGAACATGCAGCAAATAGTAAAGAGTTCCAGAATAATATCTTAGAAATGTTAAATAAAGAGGACACTGCTCTATGATCAATGGACAAACACTCGAACAGGAAGTAAACGAACCTAAGCATTATCGTTCTCATGAATCTGGTATCGAAGCAATCGAAATCACTCGTTGGTTACAGTTTGATTTAGGAAATTGTTGGAAGTATTGCATGCGATATCGTGACAAAGGAACACCAAAGAAAGACCTTAAGAAGGCAATTTGGTATATCAAAGATTTCCATGAGCACTATATTGACTATAATAACGATTCTACTTTTATTCATAGAATTCCAGAAGAAATCGTTACAAAAATGTGTGCCGTTATTGAAGCAGAACCGTCAAATGTTATTAAGGCAATGTTTGAACAAGTTCTTGGTATCGTTACACAAAATGGAATTCTTGAACCCACAACTTATAACTCTGCTGTAGAAGAACTCACTTCTTATGCAGAATCACTTGAAGAAAAAGAATAATAAACTGGAGAATATATGAACGAATTAAAAATAACTAAAGCTAAGGTTTATCCTTATAAAAGAAAAAGTCGCACAGGCGCAATCGGTGTAGGTATGATCTTTTTAGATAATGGATTATTGCTTACTGGATTAGAACTTATTGAACGTGATAACAAGAGATTTATTAATTATCCTAAGAATCCGTATAACAAAAAAGGTCGTTCATATGTTCAGCCCGTTACAGCTACAGCAAATGAATTGATTACGAATACTCTCTTTGATGCTTATTATGCAATTAATCCGAATCAGCCTCTTGATGAAAAGTTCTTAAGCGAAGCAACTGAAGATTTCATTAATACATGGACTGCTAATGTTGCTGAAAAAGAACAGAAGTTAAAGGAAATGAAGGAAAAGGCAGAGCAAGAAAAGACTGAAGCCGAAATCAAGAAAGCAGCAGCTGAAGTTAAAAAGGCAATCGAACTTACTCACAAGTTCAATACTCCTGAAAAGAATGCTGAAACTTCTGAATTGATTAATGAATGTTTAAAGCTTGAACAAAATAAGGACAAAGAATAATATGGCACATGGAAAATCATCATTTAAAATGCCGCCACTTTTTAGGAAAGAAAAAGATTTTTATTCTATTGTCAATGACCCTAAAAAATTACAAGCATTAAAAGCAGTAGTAGATCAGGCAGCTAAAGTAAATGATAATTTTAAGCATTTTAAAACCATTTTCGAATGGTATGCTTACGTGGAAACTATATTACCCGAATTTGAAAAGAAAAAAGAATTTACTGAAAAACTGGAGAAACTAATCTATGAATATTCAAATGAATCAAAAGGAAGTGACACCATTGAACTTAGTTAAGACGGTTTACGCTTCTGTTCTCGAAGATGTTAATGAACATTTTGATGACTATGCAAAAATTTTTGTCAAGGATTATGACAATTATAATGAAGAAGAAGCGAAAGTCATTGCAGCTAAAAACATGGACCTGTCAAAGAAAATCAATACCTTTTTAGGAAAGCAGAAACTGGTATAGTATGACATTTAAGATTGGACATATATATAAAGATAGTGCCAATAATACTTATCAGTTTTTAAGAAGAGACGGTGACTTTGGTATTTTTAAATTTAACCTAGTCGAACGTCGATATAAAATTATTAAGTATTGTGGCGTGGAATCAATTATTCAGTTTGGTAAAGTAATCGTAAAATGTGCGGATATTAAACCGACTGATGATCCCGAATTTGATACACCAAAAGAACCCAAAATAATTAAGTTAAATAGTACGCAAAGGTATATTAATGTCTTCAAGAAAAACATCACAGCAAAATGTAGTAGTCACTGAACCGGATGAAAACGATATCAATGATATTCCGCCGGAAGAACAAGAAGGTCAGCAAGTTAATCTCGGTGAAATCGGTAATTATTTTGACGTAGTTCGTAATAATTATTTCGAAGCTCAAAGAGTTATTTTCCTTGTCGGACATATTTCTTGGGAAATGGGAATTCATATTATTCAAAAATTGTCATTCTATGATGACGGAACAAAGAAGCCGATTACAATTTATATTTCTTCCCCAGGTGGCGAATGTGATGTAGGCTTTGCTATTGTTGACTGTATCAATGAATTGAAACGTAAGGGAGTTGAAGTTCAAACTATTTGTATTGGTTCTTGTTCTTCTATGGCTTCAGTTATTCTTGCAAGCGGAACAATCGGTAAGAGATTTGCATTCCCATCTTCAAGAATTATGATTCACCAAGCTGGCGTTGAAATTACTGGTGGTAAGTTAAACGATATCAGTATTATTCAACACGAATTGCAGGTTTGGACAGACAATATGAATAAGATTTTTAAGAAACAGACAGGAAAAGAACTGGAAGAACTTAGATCTCTTACTTCGTATGATAACTTTATGTCTGCAGCCGAAGCTAAGAAGCTTGGATTGATTGACCAAGTTAAAACCAAATTGATTTAAATATGGAAAATATATTTAATGAAATATTAAAAGCTGAATATCTGGAAGATGTATTTGAAGGTCTTCCAGATACTCCAATGAAAGATTATTATGCGCTATTCATTGCCTCGATGGCGCATTATAATTTTCTTACAATAAGTAGAGAATTTGCAGGTTTACTTTATGTTCATATTTTAAATATAGACATGCCTGATATCGATTCCACAATTGAAAAAATTAATAAATTCTTGATTAATAAGTCTATTAGTCAATTGGAAGATGAATTAAATGCAGAAGAATCCAAATAAAAAATCAGAATCTGAAGTATTATTAGATTTTCTTAAAAAGATAGCTAGTGCTGAGAAAGTTTATGAAACTTCTCCATTAAATGCTATTATTGCATTTTTAAACGAAGAATATATAATAGAATCAATACAACAGATTAGCAGTAAACTATGTTGTAAGTATTCGGATTATACAGATTATTTCTGGTCTTTTGATGATATAGCCGAATTAGTCAAATTAAAAGACTCCGACCCTGAAAAATATTATACTGTAATTCAGTATGAAAATATATTATTGAATATTTTAGGGGGTTTATATGAAGTCAAATACAATATAGTTTTAAACCCAGAAGATATATATAAATCATATCTACTTCTATTAAAAACGGAATAATATTATTAAGTATTATAAATATAACGAACAACGGTATAGAATATGAGTGATTTTTTAGACTATTATAACAAAGAAGCGAAAAAGAACGCTATGACTGAAGAAGAACGTTTTGCCTTACACAAAAAACAAAAGGCTATGGAAGCTCAACGCCATAAACTTGACGAAGAAGATGATTTTTACTTCGAAGATGACGAAGTAGCCGATTTACAAGAAGGCATTAGACGTCCGTCTCCTCGTCCGAGACCCATTCATAAGCCTATTCCGCAAACTCCCCCGGCTCCAAGACCAATGCCGCGTCCGGTTCCGCAGCCAGCTCCTGCACCGGCTCCTGTTAGAAAGCCTGTAGAAGACCCATTCGATAAGCTCGAACGTCCTATTCAGACTCCAGCAGAGGCTCCGAGACGTAGACGTATTATTACTCCAGAAACTCAATCTGCAAATCCTGCTTTGAAAGAAGCATATTCAATGATGGATGCAATTAATTCAAAAGTGGAAAGTATGTTCTACCGTTATGGTATGACAGGTCTTGAAAAGATTAATGAAAATATCGAAGTATTTTTCGAAG
>Ga0247610_10001062_pt1 | contig 35055 bp, 33 predicted proteins | sample 174DNAGHGhighgp2_FD_193483 | JGI IMG/M metagenome (GOLD analysis project Ga0247610, IMG submission 193483) | Sheep rumen microbial communities from Palmerston North, Manawatu-Wanganui, New Zealand - 1742 DNA GHGhigh gp2 | ecosystem: Host-associated > Mammals > Digestive system > Stomach > Rumen...
CTGTAAGAATGAATATAAATCCAATTGGATCAGTACTTTCATCTTCAAGCTTATCTACAATTGCTACAAAGGTAAATGATAAATATGAAAATATCGATGGCGGTATTAAAGCTGATTATGCATTAACAGAGAAAGAAATGATTGATAGAATGTATATTCTTGATCATATTAATGATTGGAAATAAAAGGAGAAGCTATCATGAAGAGGTTTAAGAAGATATTAATATGTTTTGTAGGTTGCTTCTTATTTGTATTCGCACTAGCTTCATGTTCGAATGTAAATAAAGGATATGCAGATAAAATTAATGATTCATATAAAAATGGAAATACATTAAAATATGAATCAGTAAAAAAGGATCTTGGTGATGAATGTATAGATATTACAAAAGATCAAACTGGTTTATTAATAGCTGTAAAGGGTTTAACTGCAGCTAATTATAAAGAAAAGCTTGAAAATGCAAAAGCTGAAGATAAATTTGAATTTATTTCAGTTTCTGTTGTACAAGGTAATTGTACATATGCATATTTTCAAACGGGGACAGCTGGCGAAATAAAGTCAGCAATAAATAACGGCTCAAAATAAAAGAAAACTGGTAGCAATGCTACCATTTTTCTTTTTAATGAAAGTGTTTTATATTTTTAAAATGTATTATTATGTCACATGTTTGTCACATTTCATGTGATATTATTTTATTGTATTTTTAGGAGAGGAGAGTCCAATAATTAATTGGAATATGAGATTATGAAATTTAAGTCATTTTTGAAAAAGTATTTTCTTATAGTAGCATTTATATTTACAGCTTTTTTATTTATATTTACATCTCCATATGCCTATGCATATGAAGGAATAAATAAAGAAGTAAAACAATATCATTATGAATGTGATGATATTTATTATTCAGATGGATATTTTGCTCATTCTGCAACTGAATATGATCCACATTTAGCTACATTATCGATTTTAATGTCTAAATATTCTATGAACCCAGGTGGGCCAGATAATCAGAATGATACAAAATGGTATAATGAACAATCAAATAGAGTAAAAGGATTCTTTGAATTAATTGGTTTTGATTCATTTTTACCAAATGATGATTATAAAAGTAGAACAAGCTTCAGTACTATTGGTGTAGGCTGTGCAAAGAAAAAGGTTGGAGATTATACTGTAATTGGTATAACTGTAAGATCAGGTGGATATTTCCTTGAATGGGCTAATAATGTTTATTTAGGAGATGGGACAAAGTCTGATTATATGCATGAAGGCTGGTATAATGCCGCTAATAAGCTTATTTCTCATTTAAATAAATATATAGCAGACTATAATATAACTGGAAAAATCAAACTATGGATGGCAGGCTTTTCACGTGGTGGTGCAGTAACTAATATTGCTGCAGGATTATTAGATAATGATATTAATAATAATTCATTTAAAGCTAAAAATGTATCTATAAGTCATGATGATTTATATGCTTATACATTTGAAGCTCCACAAGGTGCTAATATCAATTCAAAAACAGTAAAATTCCCTACTGATGATATTTATAATAATATTTTCAACGTTGTAAATCCTAATGACTTAGTCACTAAGGTAGCAATGAAGGGATATGGATTTACTAGATTTGGTATTGATAAATTTATCTTAACTAAATTATATGATCCAGCAGCATATGATAATGCTAGAAGCGTATATAAAAAGATATATAGCGAATCACATAATGATATAAATAAATATAGTGCCGACGATTTTGTTGCAAAAGGAATAACAGGTGATAAGATTGCAGGATTAATTGCTGGAACTGTTGCCGGTGGTATTGCTGGTGGAGCTATTACAGGAGTAATAATAGAAAAAATAAAAGGCTTTGTTTCAGTAGATAATACAAAAGCTAATTACGATAGTAATATTGTTACTAATATGTTCCTTGATGAACTTGTAAATAATATTGGATCAAGAGAAACTTATTGTAAGCTATATCAAGAATTCACAAGAGATTTAATGTTAACGATGATGAATGATGATAAGACAGATAAAAAGGCTCAATTGATGAATTTGATTCTTAATATTTTATTAGAATCTTATATGAGAAAATTTGGAATTATAGGAAAAAGCCTACTTAAGCTTGTTTATCCAAATCATAGTGAAACAGCAATATCAAATTTAGTTTCTTTAGCTGCAGTAGTTGCTAAAATATATGATGAAAGACCTAATGAATTAATATCACTTATTACAAATATTGGAAATATATTCCAAAATCACGATACTGATATTAATGTCATTCATCTAGAATGTCAGGATGATTATTATATTAATGCTTATAATAAAAAACATTCAGATGATCAATTAAGTCCAGTAGCATTATTAGATAATGCTTCATTAGTTCACATAGCTTTCTATGGATATAATGATGTTCAAGTATATGATTTGTCAGGAAATAAAGTAGTAGATGTATCAGGACATGTATTTGGTAAGAGTGATGTTAAATCATGTAATCCAAATATCGCTGTAGGATATTATTCATATATTACAGAAGAAAAAATGGAATTATATTTACCAGTAAATACAAAATATAAGGTAAGCTTTAAATCTTATTCAAAAAAATTACGTCATTCAGTAATTTATGAAACGGCAGTTCAGTATGTAACAGCTCATAATACTACCGCGACAAATGATGGAAACAGTAAGCTTCCATCAGGATCAACTCATGCCTGGTTTAATTCAGATAGAGTGGATATACATATTAATGTAAAGCCATAAGGAGAGTAAAAATATGAATAAAAAAAGTTTAATATATTATTTATGCATGTCAGTTCTTATGGCTTGCATCGGTATTACAGTAGCTGTAACAATTAATGCTAAATATGAAGAAGAAAAGGTAACTGCACTTAAGAAAGCATTAATTGTATTAGAAGATATTGGTAACAGTAATAAAAAAGGTTACGAAATTAATTTTGTAAAGGATATAGATTATAACGAAAAAGAAGATGATAATGAAATTGTATCTGATTATAATGCTCATTATGAATCTTCAGGTTCATTTAAATTATCGTTTGAAAGTGATGAATCAAAAAAAGTAACTTTAACAAATGGATTTCAAAGCTTTTTTGAGAATGGTAAAGGATTCATTTCTGGTACTCAAAGTGAATCTCATGTAATTAACAATAGTGAAATTAATAAAAAAACTAATGAAACAATTAGAAAAGAAAATTATAATTATTCAGTTTCAAATGAATATATAATTGATAATAATGAAAATATATCAGTATATAGTAGTACAAAATATGCTAATAACATTGATACTACAAAAACAACAACTGATAGCTTTGCAGGTAAAATAAACAAAAATGTATTATTTGAGACTGTTGAATTATCTATATTTAATACTGCTATAGATCAAATAATGTTTATTGATGTATGGGATGATGTAAATTCATTATTAAAATTAATATATAATTCTTTAACAAAAATTGATTATAATAACAAACAAGAATTATCTAATTTTATTAAAAGCAAGAATTTTAGTTTTAAAATAAATAACGATAATATTCAAATAAGCTATATGATTGATTTAGATGATAAATTAACTTCTGGAGTAGATAATAATTATGAAAATATTTATTTTTCTATGGAATTAGATAATAATACAAAAGAAATAAAAAATTTTAAATTTGATTTATCTAATTATTATGGTTCAATTTTAAAATATGATACAAATAATTCTATGGAAACTGCTAAAATTAATAATTATTATATTGAAGGTAAAATAGTTAATAACACATTAACTAGAAAAGATACATCAAGTGTAGAATATAAAGAATATACTGATGAAACAAAATATGATTTTGTTGATCAATTTGTTAATCATGCAATTCCAACAAGTGAAGATATTAATGAATAATAAGTATACAATATAAAACTTACATATTATAATATAAACATAATTATATAGTTATGGAGGTTTATATGAGTAATTTTATAAGCAAAATAAATATTAGAATTTTTATATTATTATTTGCAGTTTTCTTTGCTATAGGTACAGTATTTCTAGTTTTATTTATAACTGATAACGTTAATAAAAAGCATGCTTATATTGAAAAAGCTGCAGTAGTTGAACAAATAGTTAATGAATGGGATTCAGCAAATGAAAAAGTTATTTATCATGTTTATGTTAGATATGAAATGTACGGAAATGGCTATATAGTTGAATTAAAGAATTATTCAGGTGATATGACTGAGGGTGAAAAGGTAACTATTTTAGTTAATCAATTTAAACCAGATGAAATAACTACCTTAACTGCTAATCAACCTAATATATTATATATAGTTTTATTCTCTACTATGTATTCATTATCAGTTGCTTCATTTGTATTACTAATGATTAAATTAAGAATGATTAGAAATGGCATTCAAGATAGATATATTAACCAAATGAATAATAAGTAAAATTAATAATATCGATTGAGAAAAGGAATGGCTTAAAAACCATTCCTTTTCTTGAATATTAGAGTAATTAATATTATAATTATTACTAGATGGTAGGGTTATAAAAATGAGAACAAAAAATGATTACATTAGGCTTGTAGAGGGTAAGGATTTAGAATATAAGAATCTATACCTCTTATTTGGCTACAAAGAAGATATAACTAAAGATGAAGAATCTAAAATTAAAATAGGTGGCAAAATATATAGTGAAGTAAATACTATTATCTATTTAAAAAGAGATTCTAATATAAAAAATTATGATAAGCTTAAAACATTACAAGAAGAATATTTTTTATTATGTAATAAGAAAAAAGAAAAGCCTAAAAAGATTAATGGATTTTTGTTATTCGTTTTATTATTACTAGGAATAATTCCAGGTTTAATTTATTTAATAATTAAAGGTCATAAGAAAAATAATATTGTTAATAACGAAGCTAGACTTCATGAAATTATAGAAGAAGCAAAAAAATTATCAGGGTATGAGGGTGATAAAAATGACAAATCAAATTGAAAAATTAAAGGAAGCAATTAAAGAATCTAATAAAATAGTAATTTTTTCAGGAGCTGGATTATCTACTAATTCAGGTATACCTGATTTTAGATCAGCTGATGGCTTATATAATCAAGAAACAGGATTAAATATAAGACCAGAAGAAATAATTTCACATACATTTTTTGTAAATAATCCTGATTATTTCTTTAGCTTTTATTTTGATAAAATGGTATATCTAGATGCTAAGCCTAATCTAGCGCATAAATATTTTGCAAAGCTAGAAAAGGAAGGTAAGGTTTTAGCAGTAGTAACTCAAAATATCGATAACCTACATCAAATGGCAGGTAGTCAAAATGTAATAGAATTACATGGCTCTGTTGAAAGAAATTACTGTATGAAATGCCATAAATTTTATCCTTTAAAGGAAGTATATAATGAAAAACATCTTATACCACATTGTAGCTGTGGAGGCATTATAAAGCCTGATGTAGTATTATATGAGGAAAATCTAGATGAAACTGCAATAACTAAAGCATTAGAGGCTATTTCAACTGCTGATATGCTAATAGTAGTAGGTACATCACTTACAGTATATCCAGCCGCAGGATTTATTAGATATTTTAATGGAAAGCATTTAGTATTATTAAATAAATCTGAAACAAGATATGATGATATGGCAAGTATTGCAATACATGATGATATTAAAAATGTAATAAAAGCATTAGAAAAATAAAACAGCTAAACTAAAATGAACCCCATAAGTTGGACCAAGTAAAATTGGAATGACTTATGGGTTTTTATTATGTTGAATTAATGCAATAAGTATTATTTTTCAAGCCATAAATTTGATATTTTAGGCTTTTTTTGATGTTGTGATAAAAGTTATATTATTGACACAAAAATGAATTAGAATGGCTAAAAAATCTTGATATATATATATATATATATATATAATATAATTTAAATGAAAGAGGAAGATAATATGGATAATGGCACAAAAAAGTTTGCTGAAAAATGGAATGTTACACAAGCGACAATATCAAAATGGTGTAGAGAAGGTAAAATACCTGGTGCTACGCAAGATAAAAAAGGATCACCTTGGCACATTCCAAGTGATGCAAAAGATCCAAGAAAGGTGAGATAACGATTATGAAATTATTTAAAAAAGTTTTTGTAGTTATTATTGGTTGCTTTGCATTTTTAATATTACTTGCATCCTGTGGTGGAAGTGGAAGTAATAATCACAATGATGACATTCAAAATAAATATTACAATGTTACCTTTATGGACTCTGATGGTACTATTTTGTATGAAACAAAAGTTAAATATGGGGAATATCCTAAATATTCTGGAGAAACACCAACAAGAGCTAGTGATGGTGAATCAAATTTTGAATTTGATTGTTGGGGAGGTGGATGGGGATATGATTCTCCAATTTTTAAAGATACCATTTTTGTCGCGATATATAAAGCAATTCCCATTACTGATTCAGATTCATATACAAATGTCAATTTGGACTTTGAATTATGCGATGGTGGTTATAAAATAATAAAATTTAAGGGTTTTAAAGATAATTGGAAAAATGATCCAAATATTGAGAAAAGATGCTTGGTTTTACCAACTGAATATAATGGAGCATCTGTTGTAGCAATAGGAGAAGATGTGTTCAATCCTAATGCATATATGAATAATAGTAATTCTAAAGTTATTAAAAAATTTGGTACAGTTCAATTCCCTAGTCGATTAAGGGAAATTGGTAATAATGCATTTAGAAATTCGAATATTACAAAAATAGAATTACCATCTAGTACAAGAATAATAGGTGAAAGAGCATTTATGTCGTGTACTGCCCTAAATAGTATAAAATTGAACAATGGCTTAATTGAGATTGGCGAATATGCATTTTGTGGAGCAGGTGATAGCCCCCAATATGATGGAATGAGAACACTTAGAATTCCATTATCAGTTACTAAAGTAGGCGCTGGTATATTTAATTATGCGGATTTTAGAGATGTATGTTTTTATTGCGAAGCTCCATCAAAGCCTTCTGGATGGAGCATAGATTGGCATTTGAAAGATGGAATCGGTCATCCATATGTAAATAAATCATCATATTATACTAATATTTACTGGGGTGCTTAATTTATGAAAAAATCTTTTGGTTTTGTACTGGTTATAATATTGATATTATTAAATTTTAGTTGTTCTAAAGGAAATAGTGAAAAAGCAAATGATAATCCCGGAGAAAATTATTATTATGTAAAGGACCATCCTACTGAATTTTTTAGTGCCGATGTTAAAGTCGAAAAGGTTTTTGATAGTTATGCAAATATATATGATTATTATTGGATAATTAATATTTCTCCTGTCAGTACTAAATATAAATTTTCAGCTGCAAGTGAAATGGATTTGTTGATTTATTATTCTAACACAAGAAACAATGGAGTACATGAAGACTTAGATTCACAAAGAGTAGAAGTAAAATACGATGAAAATGGATATGGATATAAAAAGAAACTTATAAATGGTAGTTATTATTTGATTGATGTAGTCTATTTGTATTGTGAAATGGAAGTGTCACCATTTGAAACAGCAAAATTAAAATAAATACGTTTTAAAATATACAATTTATATTACTTAATAAAAATATAAAATAATTTTTGAAGGAGATGATAATATGCCATTGGTAAATGCTAAATGTACTAGCTGTGGAGCTACTATAGAGGTTAATCCTGAGGCTCAAGCGTTAGTATGTAAATATTGCGGTTCTGCATTTGTAGTTGAACAAGCAATTAATAATTATAATAATTACATAACAAGTAATATCCAAGCACAATTTGTAAATGTACAAGGAAATGGTGCAAATATTAACATTAATGGAAAGAATAAAGATGCTATAATAGAGAGAGGATTAAATATTTTAGGAAAAACATCTTTCATAGACGATTCAAATTTTAATGATTTAAATGAAATTGCAAAAGATATTCTTTCAATTGAATCAAATAATTTTTATGGAACACTTTTCGAATTTGCAACAGGTAAAGAAAAAATAGAGAAATGTTTTTCACTTATTTCTAATCCAAAGGAAAAAGATATATTATTAAAATGTATTTTGACTAAAATCAAAGGAAATTTAGCATTAGTATTAGATTATAACGAAATAATTCTTCATAATGTATTAAGAAATTTAAAAACTGATTATGTTGCTTTATTGAAGTTTTTACACGATCATAAGTCTGAATTTAGTAATGAAAATATAGAATCTATAGATAAATTATTTGATGAAATCAAATCAAATGTTTTTGAAATCTCTAATATCATTTATAAAAACGCATTAAATTTCTATTATAGTTCTGATACACTTAAAGATTATAAGTTTAAAGAAGAATTATATAACTTAGTAATTTATGGCTTATTATACATTAAGTTTATAAGTGAATCTCTTGATATTGAAGAAGAAATGGAACAATTCAAAAATAATTTATTTAAAGTCATCGAGAATAATTTTGAAATATTATCAACAGATAATTCTGGTACCTTTTTTATAAACCAAGTCGCTAAATATACAAATAAAGAAAATGAATTAGTATCATTAAAGAAAAAACAACAAGTGTTGATTAATGGAATGTATGTTTCATATTATCCTGTAACATTCAAAGGTTTTTATGACCATTTTATCGTTGAAGGCTTGCCAAATAATCAAATCGTAAACATTGCTTGTAAAGACATTATTTTAGTTAATTTCGATACATATTCAAACAATAATAGAGGAATACTTACATTTGGTATTATGTTTGATATTGTGTATAATATTGACGATAGTACATATTCTTTAGTACACTTTGCACACAACTATAAAACAAAAAGATTTACTGATGATGAAGTCTTTGTTAGCCTTCAAAAGTGGATTACTTTAGCTGATTTAAAGCAAGAGTATAAAGAATATAATGGCACAAACCCTTATAGTCATGGATATAATGGAAAAAGCTATGTTGATACTTTACCAGAGCTAAAAAAGGGATGTTATATTGCTACTTGTGTTTATGGTTCATACGATTGTCCTCAAGTATGGGTTTTAAGAAGGTTTAGAGATTATAAACTTTCTAAAACTTGGTACGGTCGTTTATTTATTAAAGTTTACTATGCAACATCACCAACTCTTGTTAAATATTTTGGTAAGACTAGTTGGTTTAAATCCTTATGGAGAAAAAAATTAAATCGAATGGTTAATAAGTACAAAAAAGAAGGATATTCAGATTCTCCATATGACGATAATAATTACTAGAAAAATAAAAACAGCAATTTTGCTGTTTTATTTTTCTTCAATATATTCAATAAAGCTTCCTAAATATTTTTCAAATCCAGAATAAGTATTATCTGAATCATTAACATAATCTATTTTACTACTGATTGGCTTTAAGGCCTCTAATCTAATATAAAAATTATAAAATTCAGTTATTTCACCATCTACCTTATCACCTTTATATAGGTAGATTTTTTTATTTACATCAAATTTTGTTTCTATATCCTCATAAAATTTTTCATTTACAATATCTAGGTTTGGATTAAATAAGCCCATCCCTTTAATAACAGAATAATGATATTGTAAATATGTTGCCGCAATAGTTCCTTCGTTAAAGCCTAATGCGTATATATCGTCTGAAATACGATATTTTCTTTTTAAATATGGTAATAATTCATTAATAATATAATCAAAATAAATAATAGATAATACAGGCTCGACAGAAGCATCATTACCATTATAATATGGGTTTAATTCTGACATACGCCACGCCTCAATTTTTGGTGAATGAATACCTACAATAATACTTCTAGAATGAGAGGCAGAAACTGATAAATCCATCTTTTTAGTTTTTTCATCTAAAAAATCAAATAGAAGCTGACCGTCAAATGCTAGTACACATGGATATTTATCATTATTTTGATCATATCCTGCAGGTAGGCTAATTGAAACCTTTAGTATTCTTTTTAATTTTTGAACTGTTAATTTAAAGCCTTCGACCATTGTAATCACCACAATTTTTATTATATAACAAAATATTTAAAATACATTATTTTTTGTAATTTTGGCACTTGATACTTGACAGTGCTAAAATAATGATTATAATTAATATTGTATTGATTTTTGGAGGTACTAAAAATGAAAGAAACAAAAGAATTTAAAACCGAAACAAAGCGTCTATTAGACATGATGATTAATTCTATTTATACTCATAAAGAGATTTTCTTAAGAGAATTAATTTCTAATGCTAGTGACGCAATTGATAAAAGACATTATTTGTCATTAACTAATTCAAATATTCCAACAGAGGAATATGAAATAAAAGTAGAAGCAAATAAAGCAGAAAGAACAATTACTATTACTGATAATGGTGTTGGTATGACTAAGGAGGAGCTAGAAGAGCATTTAGGAACAATTGCTAAATCAGGTTCTAAGGAATTCTTAGAAAAAGTAGCTAAAGATGGTAATACTGATGTTGATATTATTGGTCAATTTGGTGTAGGCTTCTATTCAGCATTTATGGTTGCTAAAAAGGTTACAGTATTAACTAAATCAGTTAATAGTGATAAGGCATTTTTATTTGAATCTGAGGGCTTAGATTCTTATGAAATTGAAGATGCACAAAAGGATTCTTATGGTTCAGTTATTACATTATATTTAAGAGATAATACTGAAGATAATGATTATGATAAATTCATGGAAGAATATGAAATTAAGGATTTAGTAAAGAAATATTCTGATTATGTAAGATATCCAATTAAGACTTGGGTTACTAAATATGATCCAAAGGATGAAAAGGATGATTCAAAGGAGCCTAAGACTCACCAAGAATTAGAAACTATTAATTCTATGTTACCTATTTGGAAGAAGAATAAATCAGAAGTAACTGATGAAGAATTAAATAATTTCTATAAAACTAAATTTATGGATTATCAAGATCCTATTACTTCAATTCATATTAATGTTGAAGGTAATATTACATATAATGCATTATTATTTATTCCTAAAAAGCCATTCTATGATTTCTATTCTGATAGAGACGAAAAGGGACTTCAATTATATACAAAGGGTGTATTTATTCTAGATAAATGTAAGGATTTAATTCCTGATTACCTAAGATTTGTTAAGGGCTTAGTTGATTCAGCTGACCTACCACTTAATATTTCTCGTGAAATGCTACAAGAGGATAGAGCTTTAAAGAAGATTGCAGCTAACGTTGAAAAGAAGATTTTATCTGAATTATCTAGCATGTTAAAAAATGATAGAGATAAATACTTAGAATTCTATAAGGATTATGGACTAAATTTAAAATATGGTCTATATGAAAACTATGGAGAAAAGAAGGATAAGCTTAAGGATTTAATTCTTTTAAGAAGCTTTAATGATGATAAATTAATTACATTTGCTGAATATAAAGAAAAGATGCCTGAGGATCAAAAGGCAATCTATTATGCAGTTGCTAAAGATAAGGCATCAGCTGAAAAATTACCACAAATGGAAATGGTTAAATCTAAAGGCTATGATGTATTAATTTTAGCTGATGATGTTGATGAATTCATGATTAATGTATTAAAGGAATATGATGAAAAGCAATTTAAATCAATTAATAAGGATGACCTTGAATTATTAAATGAAGAGGAATCTAAAAAGATTGATGAAATGAAGGAAGAAAAGAAGGATTTATTAGCCTCTATTAAATCTGCAATTCCTTCAGCAAAGGACGTTGTTTTATCAAAGAGATTAGTAGATGCAGCTTGTTGTGTATCATCAACTGGTGAGATTACATTTGAAATGGAAAGAGTACTAAAGAGCCAAAATAAGGATGTAAAGGCAGATAGAGTATTTGAAATTAATCCTAATCATGCTGTATTTGGTAAAATTGAAGAAGCATATAAAGATAATAAGGAATTAGGCGACAAGCTTGTTAATATCCTATATAACGAAGCTTTATTACAAGAAGGAATTTTACCTGATGATCCTAAAGCCTTCGCAAACGCAATTACTGATTTAATTTTAAAATAATTAATATTTAACTATATAAGACTTCTAATTTATGATATACTTTTTGGTGTGTTTATAGATTAGAAGTTTTTAATTTTATAAGGGAGGATATAATATATGAAGAAGAGCTTTAGTTTACTTTTATTATTTTTATTTGTATTTATATTGTCAGCATGTACTGGTGCAGTAGCAATTAAAGAGGTAATAATTGTTTATACAAATGATATTCATAGCTACATTGCAAATACTAAAACGGATGATGCTGGTACTGAATTACCTGCATTAAGATTGGATGATATATCAAGCTATGTAAAGAATTTAAAGCTTAATCATAAAAATGTATTATTAGTTGATTCAGGAGATGAAATTCAAGGTACTGTTTATGGTGCATACGATAAAGGTAAAAGTGTAATAGATATTATGAATTCAGTAGGCTATGATTTAGCTACACCTGGAAATCATGATTTTGATTATGGTATGGATAATTTTAATAGTGTGCTTAAACAAGCAAATTTCCCATATATATCATGTAATTTTAAAAGAGTAGATGGATCTAATGTTTTAGATAAATATAAGATTTTTGAAATAGGTGGATTTAAGATTGGGTTTGTTGGTATTTCAACACCACAAACAATAACTCAATCTACTCCAACATTTTTCCAAAACGAGAATAAAGAATTTATTTATAAATTTGAGGGACAAAGTAATAAAGAGGATTTATATAAAGCTGTCCAAGATACAATTAATGAAATTAGAAATAATGTAGATTACGTAATAGCTTTGGGCCATTTAGGAGTAGGCGCTGATGCAAAAAAGGATGGTATTAGAAGTATTGATGTTATTAATAATACAACTGGAATAGATGCGTTTATCGATGGACATTCTCATACGGTAATGGAAAAGGAAATTGTAAAATCTAAGGATAATAAGGATGTTATATTAACACAAACTGGTAGCTATCTAGAGAATTTTGGAGTAATGACATTAACAAATAATGATATGAAACCTAGGGTAGATACAAAGCTATTAAATGAACTTGGAGAAGATAAAAATATTGAATATAAATTAATAAGTGATGTAAATGCTAAATTAAGACAAAAGTTTGCAGTACTAGAAAAAACATTATATGTAACAAATGCTAATAATGTTAAACAAAGACTTGTTAGAGCTAGAGAAACTAATTTAGGTGATTTTTCATCAGATAGCGTATATTGGTATTTGAATCTTGAAAAAGAGCTAGATTGTGATATTGCATTAACTAATGGCGGTGGCATTAGAGCTAATATCGATGCCGGAGATGTTACATATTTATCAGCTAAAACTGTAATGCCATTTGGTAACCAAGTCTGTCTGGTTAAAACAAAAGGTATAAATATTAAAAACGCACTTGAAATGGGAGTTAATGTCTGTGAAGGCTGGAATAAGGAATGGGATTCTCCAGCCGAAAATGGTGGCTTTTTACAAGTGGCTGGATTGAAATTTGATGTTGATGCTAGTGTTGAAAGCTCTGTTAAGGTTGATTCAAATAATTTATTTAGTGAGGTTAGTGGTGAATATAGGGTTAGAAATATTATGATATATAATAAAAAGACTGACCAATTTGAAGCACTAGATGAAAATAAAGAATATACAGTTGGTGGAATTAATTATATATTAAGAAATAGTGGATGTGGATTATCTATGTTTGCTGATTCACAATTAGTAGTAGATTATATCGACGAGGATTATATGGTTTTAGCTAAATATATGATGGCATTTAAAAATGGTAATGATATAATTGTTAATAATGCTAATTGTCCATTAAAGGCTTATTCAAATTATTCATTTGATTATGAAAATCCATTAGGATCAGGAAGAATTAATATATTAAATTTAAAAGAAAATAATTAATAAATAAGTAAAAATTAGTCTAATAATAGGATATAAGATGCAAAGTGAATTTTTGCATCTTTTTATTTTATTGTGTTATTTTTTCCTTATTATTTCGATTAATAATAGTATAATACACTTGAAAATGGAGGTAGCAAGTATGACTGAAATTGAAAGAAGAAATATGATCCTAAAGGGTAATATTTGGAAAACTATCTTAATGATTTGTGTACCATTAATGGTATATCAAATGTTTAATTCTTGGTATTCTGTATTAGACCAAATTATTTGTGCATCAATTTCTACAACAGCCCAAAACGCTGTATCCTCAATTTCTCAAATTAAAAATACGATTTCTGCCTTTGGGGCAGGCCTAGCAGCAGGTGGTGGTGTATTAGTAGCTAGATATTATGGCGCTGGTGATGTTAAAAATTCACGTTGTGCATCATCTAATTTATTACTTTTAGCACTTATTTTATCTGCGTTAGTAGCATTAATTATTATTCCTCTTGCTGATCCTATATTAACATTATGTCAAATACCATATGACTCAAGAGTAATTGGAGTAGGCTATTTTAGACTACAAATGCTAGAATTAGCCTTTGTTTCAATTAATAGTGTATTTATTGGCTTAGAAAAAGCAAAAGGAAATTCTAAAATTGTTCTAGTTTTAAATATAGTTGTATTAATTGTAAAGCTAGGATTAAGCTGTTTATTTGTATATGGTTTTAGTGTTGATAGTATAATTTATGTTGAGCTTGCTACAGTATTAGCTCAGGCAACATTAACAATAATTGGCTTATATTATATGTTTAGAAAGAAAAATATAATTAGATTATCATTTAAAATGATGAAGCCTAAAAAATTATATGTTATTCCAATCTTAAAATTAGCAATTCCTATTTTCCTTGGTAAATTCGTAATGAGCTTAGGCAAAGTAGTTGTCAATGCAATGTGTGGAGCATATTGGAATGATATCAATGTTGTTTTAGAAAATGGCGAGCATGTTGTAAAGAGCGTATCTGAAACTACAGAAGCTGATGTACTAGTTGTTAAAGGCTCATTAATTGTAGGTACATTAGGTATTTCTAATAACATGAGTGGTTTAATCACATCTCCTACAAATTCCTTTGAAGAAGGAGAATCATCAATAGTAAGTCAAAATCTTGGTAATAAAAACATGAAGCGAGCCTTGAAGGTTTTTATTAAAACATTTATTCTTGCAACAATCGTTTCATTAATTGGTTGGGTATTAATGAGATTTATATTAATATATCCATTAACTGATGTATTTAGCTCATTAAATAAAAAAGATACTTCAATGGAAGTATTTAGAAATATGATTAGAGAAATCTTCGTATTTGATTCATTATCTATACCAGCCTTAGGTATAAATGCAGCAGTACTTGGCTTATTATATGGATTTGGACAAACTAAGCTTTCTACAGTTTTAAACCTAACAAGAATTGGTTCAAGAATAATTATTTTATTAATATTCCATGCAACTCCTATAGCAAATAATCCAACACTATGTGCTGGATTATCAATGGGAATCTCGAACATATTAATTTTAGTAGTATCAATTATATTCTTAGCTATATTCTTATTGAGAGTAAGAAAAAAGGGATATTTAGGTATGCATTTCTCTGATCCTGAGCCAGAAGTATCTAAACTTCAAATAGAAGATATAGATTTTATATCAGAAGATACTATTGAAAAAGAAGAAATAGAAGAACCGGATGAAGGCACTGTTTAATTCAGTGTCTTTATATTTTTAATTTATTATTATTTAATGCTTTATTAATTAAAGAAATATAAATATCTTTTTCTGGTACTTCCATAATAGTATTAATGTTTTTACCTGAATCCTTACTAGAAGTACCACAATGAAATAATCTAAAATTTGTATTTAAATCTATTACAATATATCTATCATGAAATTGTTTATTATTTTCAGTAAAATCTATATTAAATCCTGTATCATTTATAAAATCATTAATAAAATTATTATTAATACTATTCTTGCCTTTATTATCTGTAATAATAGTTATTTTAATATTAGAATCACATACTTTTAATAATTGTAATGTTTTAACATCTATATAATCATCAATTATAATAATTGAATTCTTAGCCAATTTATAGATAGATTGATAAGCAATATCAGCTTCAATCTTTTCTCCGTCTTTTATTAGAAAGTGCTTATAGGCATTAGGATCAATGAAATTATCCATAACAATATCTAATTTTTTATTAATTTCTTTATTTTCTTCAATTAGAGTATTTATTTTATTATCATTAAATTCTTTATTTTTAAGCAATTCTATTACTTTATTGCTTAATATAGATAAGTCTTTTTGTAAATTCATAATAATATCAGAATGTTCTAAGCATCTTTTGGTATTAATGGCATATCCATTAATTAAATATTGTCTTAATTTTTCATTAGCCCAGCGTCTAAATTCAATACCTCGTTTAGTATTAACTCTATAACCAATTGAGGTAACAACCTCAAGATTATAATAAGTAGTATTATACATTTTTCCATCTTGGGCAGTTGTTAAGATTTTCTTAATAACTGAATTTTTATTTAATTCTTTTGAATCAAAGATATTAGCTATATGCATACTAATATTAGGTATTGTTGTTTCATATAATTTAGCTAAGTCATTTTGAGTTAACCATACTGTAATTTCATCAGGAGATACATTTACATCTAATAAAATATCTCCACTTTCGAATCTAACTAAATTACCATTTTTGGCTTCAGTAAGCGATTTTTCTAGTATTTGAGTATTGTTATTAATATTATCAAATGCTTCAATTATAGATGAAGTAATAGATGCCACATTAGGCCCTCGTAGGATAGTAGATAATACTTTAATGCCATTAAGTGTGAAGGCATAGGGGAGTGAAGTTCTACCTCCTTTCACACCTGTAGTTTGCATTATCGTGGTGAAATTTTTGCACCTCGATAGTGAATCTATTTCGTCTTTTAACAACTGAAATCTACAAAAATCATTGAAAAGATTTATATGATTTTTAATTTGTCTATTAAAATTTTTTGTTTCGTAATCATATAATTTAGCTAAATCAGAATCCAGCATTATTTGTTGTCCTCTAACCTCATAAATCTCTGATTTAATTTCTTCAATTTTTAATTCATCATTCATTTTATATTCCTCCAAAAATATCCCTCTATATAAACATAGACATAAAATCACAAAATTTTGGAAAAAAGTTTTAAAAAGTATAAAAAAGTAAAAAAAAATTGTAAAACGTTTACTTATTTTCTTAAAACGCTTACTTATTTTTCATTGTTCCAAATAATGTATAATGAAGGTGTAAGAAGTCTATTTAAAAAATTGGAGGTATTATATATGGATGAAAAAATTTTAACTCCCGAAGAGGAAGTTAATGCGTTAGTAGAAAAGGCTTTAAAGGCTTTAGATGAATACGCAGGCTTTACTCAAGAACAAATTGATTACATTGTTGCGAAAGCTTCAGTTGCTGCACTAGATCAGCATGGAAATTTAGCTAAACTAGCTATTGAAGAAACTGGACGTGGTGTATTTGAGGATAAGGCTACTAAAAACTTATTTGCTTGTGAATATGTAACTAATAATATGAAGCGTCTTAAGACAGTAGGTATTATTAATGAGGATGATGTTACTGGTATGGTTGAAATTGCTGAACCAGTAGGAGTAGTTGCTGGTATAACACCTGTTACTAACCCAACATCAACTGCAATATTTAAATCATTAATATGTTTAAAAACAAGAAATCCTATTATTTTTGGTTTCCACCCAAGTGCTCAAAAATCAAGTGCTGAAGCTGCAAAGATTGTATACGAGGCAGCAATTAAAGCAGGAGCTCCTAAAAACTGTATTCAATGGATTGAACATCCATCATTAGAGGCTACAACTGCATTAATGAATCACCCTGGTGTTGCAACAATTTTAGCAACTGGTGGTAATGCGATGGTTAGAGCTGCATATTCTTGTGGTAAGCCAGCCTTAGGTGTTGGGGCAGGAAATGTTCCAGCATATTTTGAAAAGACATGCAATATAAGACAAGCTGTAAATGATGTAATCATGTCAAAGGCCTTTGATAATGGTATGGTTTGTGCATCAGAACAAGCTGTTATTTGTGATAAGGAAATATATGATCAAGTAAAAGCTGAATTTAAAAAATTTGGTGTATATTTTGTAAATAAAGAAGAAAAGAAGAAGCTTGAAGCATTTATGTTTGGTGTTCATTCAAAGGAAGATTATCCAAATGCTAAGCTAAATCCAGTAATCGTTGGTAAATATGCTAAATGGATTGCTAAGGAAGCAGGCTTTGATGTTCCTGATACAGCTGTAATTTTAGTTGCAGAATGTAGCCATGTAGGAATTGATGAACCATTAACTAGAGAAAAATTATCTCCAGTTTTAGCAATGATTAAATCTAATTCAACTGAAGAAGGATTAATGTATTCAAAACAAATGGTAGAATTTAATGGTTTAGGTCATAGTGCTGCAATTCATACTGCATCAGAAGAATTATGTAAAAAATTTGGCGATTTAATTCCAGCTATTCGTATTATTTGTAATTCACCTTCAACATTTGGTGGTATTGGTAATGTATATAACTCATTTATTCCATCTTTAACATTAGGATGTGGATCTTATGGTCATAACTCAGTTGCCGGAAATGTAGGCCCATTAAATCTATTAAATGTTAAGAAAGTAGGAAGAAGGAGAAATAATATGCAATGGTTTAAAATTCCATCAAAGATTTATTTTGAAAGAGATTCAATCGAATATTTACATCAAATGAAAGAGATGAAAAAGGCTCTTATTGTTACAGACCGTTCTTTAGTTGAGCTTGGTTATGTTCAAAAGGTAATTGATCAATTACAACAAAGAACTCCTGAGGTTCCATATCAATTATTCTGTGATGTAGAACCAGATCCATCAATTCAAACTGTTAAAAAGGGTGTTGCCCTAATGAGATCATTTGAACCAGATACAATCATCGCCTTAGGTGGTGGTTCTGCAATGGACTGCGCAAAGGGTATTTGGTTATTCTATGAGCAACCACAAGTAAATTTCGATGATTTAAAGCAAAAATTCATGGATATTAGAAAGAGAGCATTCCAATATCCAGAATTAGGTAAAAAGGCTAAATTAGTTTGTATTCCTACAACTTCAGGTACAGGTAGTGAGGTTACTCCATTTGCAGTTATAACTGATGCTGAAGAGCATAAGAAATATCCATTAACAGATTATTCATTAACTCCAACAGTAGCAATTATTGACCCAGCATTTGTAATGGGCTTACCTAGAAGCATTTGTGCTGATACAGGACTTGATGTATTAACACATGCTACTGAAGCATATGTTTCTACACTTGCAAATGATTTTACTGATGGTTTAGCAATTCAAGCTATTAAGATGGTATTTGAATATTTAGAGCGTTCTTATAAGAATGGTCAAAATGACCCTGAGGCAAGAGAAAAAATGCATAATGCATCATGTCTTGCAGGTATGGCATTTGCCAATGCATTCTTAGGTATGAACCACTCTATGGCACATAAGGTTGGTGCTGAATTCCATGTTCCTCATGGTCGTGCAAACGCAATCCTTTTACCATTCACTATTAGATATAATGGCCAAAAGCCTCAAAAGCTATCTACTTGGCCAAAATATAATTATTACCGTGCAGATGAGCGTTATGCAGAAATCGCAAGAATTCTTGGCTTACCTTGCTCAACAGTTGAAGAGGGAGTTGAATCATATGCTAAGGCATGTGGTGAATTAGCTAAGAAGGTAGGAATAAAGATGAATTTCGAATCTCAAGGCTTAGATAGAGATTATTATATGTCTCAGGTTGAAAAATTATCATATCTAGCATATGAAGATCAATGTTCACCAGCTAACCCAAGAGTTCCAATGGTTGAAGATATGCAAAGAATTTTAAGAGATGCATATGACAACAAGGAATTCTTAGACTAGGAGAATTTATGTTAAATCCAAAACAAAAAGCATTTTTAAAGGGCCTTGCCCAAAAGGAAAAGGCTGTATTTCAAATCGGAAAAGATGGGCTTAGTGATAATTTATTAAATGATGTATTAAATTATTTAAATAAGCATGAATTAATTAAATTATCAGTTTTACAAAATTCTGATGTTGTTGAAGAAGAATTAATTGAATTCTTTGAAGAAGCTGGCATTGAATTCGTAGAACATAAAGGAAGAACATATGTGTTCTATATGAAGTCTCTAAATGCTAAAAATCCAATTATATTACCTAATAAGAAATAATTAATATGGCTACTTTGTTAGCCATATTTTATATATAATCTGGTACTATAAAAAAATATAAAACTGATACTTTTAAAAGAACCAATATCGTATTAATATAATAACTGTATTCATAAACAGGGGAGAGTGATTATTTATGAAAAATGATAAGCTATTAAATAAAATTGTTATTATAGCAATGTTTAGTGCTCTAGCATGCGCTGGAACATTTATTCAAATAAGAATGCCTGCAGGTGATTTTGTACATTTAGGAAACTTTGTTATGATAGTTGCTGCCTTACTATTAGGTGGTATTGCAGGAGGAGTATCAGGTGCCTTAGGTATGGGATTATATGATATTATTTTTTATACATCTAAGCCATCAACAATATTAAGAACATTTATTTTAAAATTTTTAGTAGGATTTGCAGTAGGAACATTATTTAGATTAATAATTAAAAAAGATATTAATTCTAAAAAGATTCTATATGGTTTAGCAGGATTATTTATCGCAGTTGCCGTAACATTCACAGTATTATTTGTGTTGGGAGATAAATCTAATTTCGGCTTTGAAAATGGTTTATCATCAACTTATCCAAACATTTTTGGAACAAAAAATAGCTTCAGTATTTCTTTATATATTCCAATATTCTCATATTTATTTGGTATTGGAAGCTTAGTTGCTGCAATATTATCAAATAAATTAACAAAAAGAAGCATGGCAGCACTTGTAGCAATAAGCGTTGCAATATTCATTAATATAATTGGTGAATTTGTTTTGAGATGGCTACTTGAAGGATTAATGGTATCTGATTTTAATACATCACTTATAGTTGCAACTTCAAAAATACCTGGTTCATTAATTACAGGCTTTATTAGTGTTATTTTATCTGTATTAATATATGAACCAATCTACAGAGCAGTAAAAAATACGAATCTTTTTGTTGATGATACTGCTAATGTAGAAGAAAAGAAAAACACAGAAAATGATGTAAAGGAAGTAGAAATAAATGAAGCAAAATAAATTAAAATATATCGTTTTAATTGGTGGATTAGTTGCTACTATCCTTTTGACAATTGGTTTAATTGTATTAAATAAAGAAGTATTTTCTAGCCAAGGATTTAAAGATTTAGCTAATAGCTCAAATTTAAAATTAATTATTAATAATTTAATAGGCTTTGGTGAGATCATAGTTGTATTATTAACATTCGTTACATTTTTAATTCTTAATAAAGATTCTGAAAAGTGAGAGTAGATACTCTCATTTTTATTTTCTTTAATCTATCTTTTTATTTTAAGTTTTGATATAATAACATTAGTTATTATGGGATGTGATTTAAATGAAAAGAATGATATTAATAGATGGTAATTCTCTAATGTATAGAGCATATTATGGTATGGCTGCAGGTGGCGCTCCTACAGCTAATTCTAAAGGATTATATACAAATGCTATTTATGCATTTGCTAGAATGATTAACCATGTTATAAAATTATCTAATTATGATAATATCTTAGTTGCATTTGATGCAGGTAAAAAGACATTAAGGCATGAATGGATGACTGATTATAAAGCAGGTCGTGCACCAATGCCTGACGAATTTAGAATGCAAATAGCATATATTAAGCAATTCCTAGATATTATGAGAATTAAGCAATATGAGCAGGATTTATATGAAGCTGATGATATTATAGGTACAATGTCTAAAAAGGCAGAAGATGCAGGCTATCATGTGGATGTTTTTTCATCTGATAAGGATTTATTACAATTAATTAGTGATAATGTCACTGTTCATTTAAATAAAAAAGGTATGACCGAGCTAGAAGATTACACACCTGAAGTATTCTATGAAAGATATCAAATCAATTTCAATCAATTCATTGACCTAAAGGCAATGATGGGTGATAAATCTGATAACCTACCTGGTATTCCTGGTGTCGGTGAAAAGAAGGCTGTAGCATTATTACAGCAATATGGAACTCTAGATAATATCATAGAGCATAAAGATGAAATAAAGGGTGCTCTTGGTAAAAATGTTCAAGAGAACTACGAATCAGCTAAGCTATGTCAAAAGATGGCGACAATTATTCGTGATTTTCCTATTAATTTGACATTAGAGGATACAATTAAGCAAGAGCCCGATAAGGAAAAATTAATAGCCTTTTATAAAGAATTAGAATTTAAATCATTATTAAAGGATATAGAAGTTGAAGCACCAAAGGTTATAGATGATAATAGCTTTAATGTTGTAACAAATCCAACTGTATTAGATGATATATTATTACCTAATTCAGCATTAATTTTTGAAACATTTGAATATAATTATCATAGATGTCCAATATTAGCAATTGGTATTAAAAATGGCAAAGGAACATTTATTATTCCACCAGATATGATGTTTAATAATATGTCTTTAATGATGTATTTATCTGATGAAAATATTAAGAAATCTATTTATGATTACAAAAGAGCATTTGTATTATGCAAAAGATTAGGAATAAATTTAAGAGGAATAGATTTTGATTTATTACTTGCAACATATATTTTAAATTCAACTGGTAATCAAGAAGAGTTTAAATATATTGCATCATATTACAATTACGATGATGTTTATTATGATGAAGAGGTTTATGGAAAGGGTGTAAAAAAAGCTATTCCTGAAATTAATTTATTATATTCACATATAGCTAAAAAAGCTAATGCATTATTTGAATTAAAAAATACTTCGATAGAAAAATTAAAAGAAAAGAATCAATTACACTTATTAACTGATATAGAAATACCACTATCTAAGGTATTAGGTAAAATGGAATTTAATGGTATCAAGGTTGATAAGGTTGAATTAAATAGACAAAAGGAAGAATTAGAAATAGCAATTAATGATTTAGAAAAGAAAATTATTAACCTAGCTGGACATGAATTTAATATTGCATCTCCAAAACAATTAGGTACAGTATTATTCGAAGAATTAGCTATTCCATATCCAAAGAAAAAGGGAAATAGCTATTCTACAGATATTGATGTCCTAAATGCAATCAAAATGGCAAATCCAATTGTTGATTTAATAATTGAATATAGAGCTAAAACTAAATTATATTCAACATATGTAATTGGTATTAATGATGCAATTTATCCAGACGGAAAGGTTCATACTATTTTCCAACAGGCCTTAACCGCAACAGGTAGATTATCAAGTATTGATCCTAATTTACAAAATATTCCAATAAGAACTCCAGATGGACATTTAATTAGAAAAATGTTTGTTCCAGAAAAAGAAGGAAATAAGCTATATTCATCTGATTATTCTCAAATTGAATTAAGGGTATTAGCTCATATGGCTAATGTAGCTAAATTAAAAGAAGCATTTATAAATGGCGAGGATATTCATACTAAAACTGCAAAGGAAGTATTCAAAAAGACTGAAATTACTCCTTTAGATAGACGTCATGCAAAGGCAGTTAACTTTGGAATTGTTTATGGTATTTCAGCATTTGGCTTAGCTCAGGATTTAGGTATTTCTAATTATGAAGCATCTGAATTTATTAAAAAGTATTATGAAGCTTATCCTGAAATTCAATCATTTATGGATAAAACAATTGAAGAATGTAAGGAAAAAGGATATGTATCTACTATGGAAAATAGAATAAGATATATACCTGAAATTAATTCGAAAATTTATATGCAAAGAGAATTTGCAAAAAGAGTTGCTATGAATACTCCAATTCAAGGTAGTGCAGCTGATATTATCAAAATTGCAATGATTAATGTTGATAATGAAATTGAACGTCAAGGCTTAAAAAGTAAAATGATTGTTCAGGTTCACGATGAATTAGTATTTGAGGTTGAAGCAGGTGAAGAAGAAAAGCTTCAACAAATAGTTAGAGATAAAATGCAAAGAGCATATAAGATGAATGTTCCTCTTGTTGTCGATGATTCATTTGGAAATAACTGGTATGAGGTGAAATAATGGATATTGTATTAAATAGACGTAGTGTTAGAAAATTTGATTTAAATAGAATGATTCCATACGAGGATTTAGTTGATTTAATTAAGCATGCAGAAGCTGCAGGTACTGCAAGAAGACAAAAATCTAGAGAATATATAATAATTGAAAACAAGGATTTAATTAATAAATTAGCTACTATTTATGTTAAAAGTTCTATGATTGTTAAGGATTGTAATCAAATGATTGCAGTAATAGGTAAGAAAACAGAAGATTTAGCTGCAAAAGAATTTGTGCCAACAGATTGTGCATTAGCAGTAGAAAATATTATGGTTTATGCAGTATCTAAAGGCATTGGTTCAGTTATGCTTGGAACCTATCCAATTGAAGAAAGATTAAATGCCACTAGCAAATTATTAAATCTAAGTGATGATAAATTTGTATTTACATTCATTTGCTTAGGCTATCCAATCGATAAAGAAAATGCATTTTATGATATGAATAAATTTGATGAAAAAAATATTTCTCATATTAAGTAGGTGATTTTATGCCAGAATTACCTGAGGTAGAAACTGTAAGAAAAGTATTAAAAAAGGATATATTGAATCTTTCAATTGATGAAATTATTATTAGATATGATGGAATAATTGAAGGAGATAAAGAATATTTTATAAAGAATGTTTTGAATAAACAAATTGTAGATATATTGAGAAGAGGTAAATATTTAATCTTTAAATTAAATGAAGGCTATATGCTATCACATCTAAGAATGGAAGGTAAATATTTTTATGTACCTAAAAATACATTAGATAATAAGCATGTTCATGTTATATTTAATTTATCTAATGGATATTCACTTTTATACCAGGATGTAAGAAAATTTGGTAAAATGACATATAAAACTGAAGAAGATTTATATAGCACACATCCAATCATAGATTTAGGCTATGATCCGATAATAGATATTAATCCTAATTATCAGGAATTATATAAAAAGCTTCAAAGAAAAAAGGTACAAATAAAAACAGCCCTATTAGATCAAAGCATTATAACTGGATTAGGAAATATTTATGTAGATGAAGTATTATTTTCATCTAAAATAAATCCAGAAAGATTAGCAAATACGATTACATTTAATGAATTTATGGATATTTGTAATGAATCAGTTCGAATTTTTAAATTAGCTATTGAAAATAAAGGAACAACGATAAGAAGCTATACATCAAGCCTTGGTGTAGAAGGAAATTATCAAAATTTTTTAAATGTACATACAAAAAATATATGTCCTCATTGCAAAACTGCACTAATTCGTGTTAAAATAAATGGAAGAACGACATATTATTGTGAAAAATGCCAGAGGTGATATTAAGTGAAAAGAGTTATTGGTATAACTGGTGGTATAGCAAGTGGTAAAAGTAACGTTTGTACTGTTATCAGAGAACTTGGTTATCCTGTAATAGATTGTGATGAAATCACAAGAAAAAATTATGAAATCAATGGTAAGATTTACAACGTAGTTCTTGAAAGATTTGGTAAAGACTTTTTATTAGATGATGGAAATATTGATAAAAAAAAGCTTGGTAAGCTTGTATTTAATAATTCAAGTGCTAAAATGCTATTAAATTCTATTACTCATCCAATTATCAAAGAAGAACTTTTATCTGAAATTTCTAAATATAATGATGGATTAGTATTTGTTGAGATTCCATTATTATATGAAGCAAAATTTGATTCTCTATGTGATAAAGTTATTTGTGTATTCCTATCACAAAAATATCAGGTAGAAAGATTAATGGAAAGAGAAGGAATTGATGAAGATTTCGCTCTTAAAAAAATTCATTCGCAAATGGATTTATATATGAAAAAATCACTTGCTGATTATGTAATCAATAGTAAGGGAAGCTTTGATGAAACAAAACTTCAAGTGATTGATGTAATAAATAATATAAAAGGAGTGTAATTACTATGACAGTTGTTGAAACTAGTGAAAACGCAAAAAAATTAATTTTACAAACACATTATTATAAGGCATCTTATGATGAAGTGAAAGAATTTTATCTATCAATCCTTGAGGAAGAAAAGCATACAGTTGTTTCAGTAAATGATGATTATTCTGAAATCTATTCTGAAATTCCTCATATGGAAGTCATTGCAAAAATTATTATGCAAGACCCTAAGGAAACTTCAATTGATTTCTATATCAATTCTGATTTTATGGTTGGTGCAAGAGGCAAAGCTGAAAAATTCATTGAAAGAGTTCTTGCTAAATTTGAAGGTAAGTTTGAATTCAAAGGTGTTTCTTTACATAAAGAAATAAACGGCTAAGCTATGAAAACATTAGACAGAAAATCAAAATTCAATATTTATTCCGGATTTACACTGTCTAATGATGATGTATCAGTCATTTCCCTACTATATACACCTTTGATTGGCAGTGAGGCTTTTATGCTATATATGGCCTTTCACTCTTTTTTAGAGCGCAATAATTTGAAGAGTGAAGCTATGACTCATGAGGATTTCTTAGAGATATATTCAATGTCTGAAAAGAAATTTTTAGAGGCTCGATATAAGCTTGAAGGAATAGGATTATTGATGACCTATATTAGTAATGATAATAATTATATATATGCTATATGTCCACCACTTACTGCTAAGAATTTTATAAAGGATGTTACTTTAGGCTTATATTTATTTTCTAAAATTAGAAGAGAAACATTTGATATGATTTGTAATCATTTCAAAATTGAGAAAATAGACAAGTCTATATTCAAAGACATAACTATGTCCTTTGATGAGGTTTATGAATCAAGGGTATCAAATGATGAAACATTCGAAAGATTCCAATATTTATTAGGTAAGAAACCTAATGCAGGCATTAAAATCAAAGACACTGGCTTTGATTTTTCGTTTTTTCTAAAAGAAATTAATCAAGATTTCTTAGAAACAGGCGTTACTAAAAACTTTGAAAATCAGATTAAGAATATCGCTTTTGTTTATGGATTTGACGAATCAGAAATGATTGGGTTATATAATGATTCAATAAATAGAAGTGAATTATATGACTATAGATTACTAAAGAGAAAGGCTAACACATTATTTAATTATAAAAGAAATATGAAGGGCCCTATTTTAGTAGCTAAAAATAATGATGATGTTACTGACCTAGATTTAGTATCATTTATTGATACAGCATCACCAGATGAATTCTTAGAATCAATTGTACCTAATTATCCATCATCATATTTGGATACAATATTAGAAATATATCAAAATATTTCTCTACCTCGTGGTGTAATAAATTGTATGATAATAAAGGTTATTAAGGATAAGGGAGGAGAGCTTCCAAAGCTTAATTATTTTAAGAAAGTCTCTGAATCTTGGATTAAGGATAATATCTTTACAACTATTGATGCGATAAAATATATTACTACAGCGAAGATAGAATATAAGGATGATTCATCATCTAATAAAAAGGATGATAATGGAGGTTTTGAAGAACTATAATGAAAAAGATAGATCTAAATACCAACGTTGATAAAAAGATGATTAATGATTTTATTAGAGAAATTCAAAAAGAATTTCCAGAGCATCAAATTAATGATCAAAATGTAATTGAATTTTCTTTATTATTAGAATCAAATAAAATATGTACTAAATGTAAGGGCCTAGATTTTTGTGAAAATGAAAGTCCTGGTTTTAAATTAATTTATGATGAGGAAACATTTAAATATACTCCGTGTAGATATTTAAATGATAAAAATAAAAAGGATAAAAATAAAAATTTAATTAAAACCTTATATCTACCAACTAAAATATTAGAAGCTAGAATTGAAAATTATGATGTTAATACAGAAAGTAGAAAAAAGATATTTGCTAAAATAAACGAATTTATTACTGCAATGAGAAATGGTGAGTTTGCTAAAGGCCTATATCTATATGGATCTTTCTCAATTGGTAAAACTTTTACTTTGGCTTGTATTGCTAATGAACTTGCAAGAAATGGCATTGAATCATTACTTATTTATTTTCCTGATTTAGTTACTGATTTAAAAAATGCTATTTCAGATAATCATAGATATGAATCATTAATTAATATGCTTAAATCTATTCCTGTTTTAATGCTAGATGATTTAGGTAGTGAAAATATGACTCCATGGGTAAGAGATGAAATATTAGGACCAATTATTAATTATCGCGTCCTAGAAAATAAACCAGTATTTATTTCATCAAATATTAAGCCAGGAGACCTAAAGGATCATATTGCCATCGATAAGTCTCCTCAATCAGCATTAAAGGCTGAAAGAATAACATCTAGATTAAATGCGTTAGTTAGCACAATTAATATGGATGATTCAAAAAAATATTCAAGATAATTAAATGAAATAATTGAAAATAATTAATATTTAGGTTATAATAACCTAGTCGAAGATTAAGGACAAGATAATATTTATTTAATCTTTAGAGAGAATATGGTTGGTGAAAATATTCGAAAATATTTATTATTACTACCTTAGGAGATTAATAGAGGAAATGCTATTACGTAAAAAAGGCGTTAACTTTTTAAATGAGTGCTGTAATTTAATTATTACAGAATTAAGGTGGTACCACGGTATATTCGTCCTTAGGAGAAATCCTAGGGATTTTTTTATTATAGAAAGGAATTGAAAACATGTTAAAAATTACTTTAAAAGATGGTTCAACAATGGATGTTGAAAAAGGAAAATTAATTATTGAGGTTGCCAAGGAATTATCACCATCTCTAGCTAAGAAGTGTATAGTTGCAAAGCTAGATGGTAAGCTTGTTGACCTAAAGACTCCACTTGAGGCTGATTCAAAATTAGAATTAGTATTATTTAGTGATCCTGAGGCATTTGAGGTATTAAATCACTCATGTGCTCACTTAATGGCTCAAGCTGTAGCAAGATTATATCCAGGAACTAGAATGGGTGTAGGTCCTGCAATTGAAGAAGGATTCTATTATGATTTCTCTATTCCTACTCCAATAACTAATGAGGATTTACCTAAGATTGAAGCAGAAATGAAGAAGATTGTAAAAGAAAATATTGCAATTACACATTATATGCTATCAAAGGCTGATGCTAAAAAGAAATTTGAAAATGATAAATTCAAATGTGAGCTTATTGATGCAATTAATGATGACTATGTAGGTATCTATGAACAAGCAGATTATGCTGATGTATGTAGAGGTCCTCACGTTATGTCTACAGGCTTAATTAAGAATTTCAAATTATTATCTTCTGCAGGTGCATACTGGAGAGGAGATTCTAAAAATGAAGTATTAACAAGAATCTATGGTACATGCTGGGCTACTGAAGAAGAATTAAAAAATCATTTAGCTGTATTAGAGGATAGAAAGCAAAGAGATCATAGAAAGCTTGGTAAAGAATTAGGTATTTTCATGTTTGATGATTTAGTAGGTAGAGGCTTACCTATGTGGTTACCTAATGGATTTATTGTAAGAAGAAAATTACAAGATTATATCATGGATAAAGAATATGATTTAGGATATAAGCATGTTATGACTCCATGTCTTGGTAATGTTAATTTATATAAAACATCTGGTCACTGGGCACATTATAAGGATGATATGTTCCCTAAGATGGATGTTGATGATGAATCATATGTATTAAGACCAATGAACTGTCCTCATCATATGGTTATGTATAAATCAACATTACACTCATATAGAGAATTACCACTTCGTATCGCTGAAATTGCAGCAGATTTCCGTTTCGAAGCATCAGGAGCATTAACTGGTATTGAAAGAACAAGAGCTTTCTATCAAAATGATTCTCATATCTTCTGTATGCCTACTCAAATTGGTGAAGTATTCAAGGAAGTTACTAAATTAATACTAGATGTTTATAATGATTTTGGATTCAAGAATTATAAATTTAGATTATCATTAAGAGATCCTAATGATGTTGAAAAATATTTCGGTAATGATGAATTATGGGAAAAGTCAGAATCTGAATTAAGACAAGTATTAAAGGAGCTTGGTGTTGATTATTATGAAGCAATTGGTGAAGCTGCATTCTATGGTCCAAAGCTTGATGTACAGGTTAGATCAGCAATCGGTCATGATGTAACATTATCAACTATTCAATTAGATTATCAATTACCAGAAAGATTCGAGCTTGAATATATTGATGAAAATGGTCAAAAAGCAAGACCAGTAGTTATCCATAGAGCAATCCTAGGCTCAATGGATAGATTTGTTGCCTTCTTAATTGAAGAAACTAAGGGTGTATTCCCAGTATGGCTAGCTCCAGTACAGGCTAAGCTTATCCCAGTTAATCTAGAATTCCATAAGGAATATTCAGATAAGCTAGCACAAGTATTCAAAAAGAATAAGATTCGTTTTGAAGCTGACTATAGAGATGAAAAGCTAGGCTATAAGATTAGAGAAGCACAAATGAAGAAGATTCCATATCAATTAGTTATTGGTGATAATGAGGTTAAGAATAACACAGTAACATATAGAAAATATGGTGAGCAACAACAAACTACAGTTTCAATTGATGAATTTGTAGCAATGATTAAAAAGCATAACGAAGAATTAAATTAAAAATATAATAAGCCTAGTTTTCTAGGCTTATTTTTTAAAGGTGATTATATGGGACTTTTAGAGGTTGAAGGATTAAGATTTAAATATGCAAGTGAAGAATTATTTAATAATGTTTCATTTAGAATATTAAATGGAGATCATATTGTAATCGTTGGTGATAATGGTGCTGGTAAATCAACATTTATGAATTTAATAGCTAAAAATTTAATACCAGATGCAGGTACTATTAATTGGGAAAACAATGTATCCTATGCTTACTTAGATCAGCATCTAAAGGTCAAAACTGATATTTCTATTAATGATTATATTCTAGAAGTATTTAAGCCTTTATACGAAAAAGAAGCATTAATGAATTCTTATTATGAAAAGCTAGGAACTTGTAAGGAATATGAATACGAAAAATATCTTGATTATGCTAATTCTATCCAAGAGGAATTAGAAAAGAAAAACTTTTACGCAATTAATTCAACTATGGGAAATATGATTAATGGCTTAGGTATTGCTGAATATGGCCTAGATACTAAATTATCTACACTATCAGGTGGTCAAAGAGCTAAGGTTTATTTAGCTAAATTATTACTTGAAGCTCCTGATGTTTTATTAATGGATGAGCCAACAAACTTCTTAGATGAATCACATATTATTTGGCTAGCATCATATTTAAAATCATTTAAAAAGCAATTCGTAGTAATAAGCCATGATGAAGCCTTTCTAAGAGAAATAGGCGAGGTTGTATATAATCTAAGTAATAAGACATTAGTTAGATATAATATGCCATATGATAGATTTTTAATTGAAAGAGAAATTAGAGAGGATAATTATAAAAAGGCATATCAAAATCAACAAGCATTTATTAAGAAAACTGAGGATTTTATTAAAAGAAACATCGTTAGAGCTACTACAACAAAGCGTGCTCAATCAAGAAGAAAAATGCTTGAAAGAATACAGGTATTAGAAAAGCCTAAAAACCATGAGCCTATGCATTTAAAATTTCCATTTTCTAAGGGACTTGGCCAAGAGGTATTAAAGCTTAATAACCTATCTGTAGGCTATAAAGATAAGGTTGTTTTATCTAATTTAGAATTTTTGTTAAAGCAAAACCAAAAGATTGCGATACTTGGTCATAATGGTGTTGGTAAATCTACCATAATTAAAACTATTATGGGACTTATTCCAAAGCTTGATGGAAGCTATGTATGGAATCCATCTGCCGATCTAAATTATTTTGCCCAAGAAGAAAATTACGCACCAAATGTTAACGCAATAGATTATTTAAGATATTATTATCATTTGAAAACAGATGGAGAGCTAAGAAGTGTTTTAGCATCTGCAGGTATTAAAGGTGATTTAGCAATAAAGCCTATGGTACAGCTATCTGGTGGAGAACAAACTAAGGTAAGACTAGCCTTAATGACAATGAAAAAGAGTAATGTGTTAATATTTGACGAGCCTACTAATCACCTAGATATAGCATCAAAGGCTGAACTTTGGGAGGCAATAGATTCATTCCCAGGCTCTGTTATATTAGTTACACATGAGGATAATTTTTACGAAGGCTTAGTTGATTTAGAATTAAATTTTGAATAGGAGATTATATGTTTAGAAGCTTAAGAAGAATTAAACAACAGCTTGAATTAGATGAATGTAAGGAATTATTAAAAAAGACTAAAAGAGCAACTCTTGCCCTATCTGGTGATAATGATTACCCATATTCATTACCAATTAATTATTATTATGATGAAAATAGTAATGCTATTTATTTCCATAGTGCAAAAGAAGGACATAAAATAGATTCAATCAAAAGAAATAATAAAATATCATTATCTATAATTGGTGATGAATATAAGGATGATGAAGGATATTTCTACTATGTTAAAAGTGTTATTGTTTTTGGTAGAGCTAATATAGTAGATGATGCAGAAGAAAAATATAATTATTTAAAAATATTTGGTATGAAATATTTTCCTTCAGAAGAGTATACTTTAGATGTATTAAAAAGAAGTATGGATAGAGCTTTATTAATTAAAATTAATATAGAACATATTAGTGGTAAATTAGTTCACGAGAAGTAATTATATTTCCCAAAATATTTCTTGACTTTAAATATATATAAAAGTATAATTGAAATGCTGAGGTGATTTTATGAGGTTTACTTTAGCTCAATTGAAAAAATATATAATGCCATATAGCTATGAAGAGACTTTAGATTTATCATCTGACCTTGAAGGTTTAGAGGATATTGTTAAATCTAGTCCATGTGTTATTAAGTCTACCATTTATGATAGAGGTGATGATACATATAAGGTATCTTTTAATATTAAGATTACATTAACATTAGAGGATTCAATAACTTTAAAGCATTTTGATTTTCCAATTGATGTAGATGCAGAAGAAATTTTTTCTACAGATGAAGCAAATGAAGATGCATTCCTAATATCAGGTATTACCCTAGATACTAAAGAAGCAATTATTGCGAATATTTTGATCAACAAGCCTATGACAACTTCAAGTGAAGAATTTGAAAGTGAAATAGAGGAAGATGAGCCTGAAGAAAAAATTAATCCAGCATTTGCCTCATTAAAGGATTTATTGTAGGAGGTGTTCTAAGATGGCAGTACCTTTTCGTAGAGTATCAAAGATGAAGAAAAGAATGAGACGTTCTCATTTAGCTTTATCAGTTCCTGGAATGATCACTTGTCCTTCATGTGGTGAATTAACATTAGCTCATAGAGTTTGTGCTAACTGTGGTTACTACAAGGGAAAACAAGTAGTTGCAAAAAAGGAAGAAGCAGCTGAAGAAGCAGCAAAGTAAAATTCTATAATACGAAAAATAGAAATAGACGCCTGGGGTGTCTATTTTCTATTTATGGAGGAATTTATGTATATTCATAAAAGTGTATTATTAACTGAAGCAATTGAAAATCTAAATATAAAGCCAGATGGTATATATGTAGATTGTACCCTTGGTGGTGGAGGCCATTCAAAGGAAATCCTAAAAAGATTAACTACTGGACACTTATATTGTTTTGACCAAGATGACTATGCTTTTTCTAGAGCTAAGGAGGTATTAGATGAAGTATCTAATAACTATACCTTTATTAAAGCTAATTTTAAGGATATTAAAAAAGAATTAAATAAGCTTGGCGTAGAAAAAATAGATGGTGTTTTATATGATTTAGGTGTATCATCTTTCCAATTTGACATACCTGAGCGTGGCTTTAGCTATAATTATGATGCACCACTTGATATGAGAATGAATCAAGATCAAGAATTAACTGCAGCTAAAATTGTTAATAATTATTCTTTTAATGAAATATTAAATATATTAAATAGATATGGTGAAGAGCCATTTGCTAAACAAATAGCAAGACAAATTGAAAAGACAAGGGTAAATAAGCCAATTTTAACGACTTTTGAGCTAGTGGATGTAATTAAGTCTGCCTTACCTCAAAAGGTCTTAAATAAGAAAGGACACCCTGCTAAACAGACGTTTCAAGCCCTACGTATAGCTGTAAATGATGAATTAAGAGTGTTTGAGGTATCAATTAATGATGCCTTAGATATGCTAAATAAAGATGGATATGCAGTAGTAATTACATTCCATTCTTTAGAGGATAGAATATGTAAAACAGTATTTAAGGAAAGATCAACCTTAGATATACCTGAGGGATTACCTATTATAATAAAGGATGAAGCTCCATTTGAGCTTATTACTCGTCATCCTATTGTATCAGGTGAAGAAGAATTAGAATATAATAATAGAGCACATAGTGCTAAAATGAGAGTATTAAGAAAAAGATAATTTATTATATGATTAAATACATTAATGTGGTATAATAAATTCGTTGTTGAAAGGGGAGATTAAGCATGGCTAAAAGTAGTAGTAGCAGCACTAAAATCACATTATTTTGGATTGTTGGACTTGTAGCATTCGTATCATTAATGCTAGGAGGTACAATCTTCTTATTAAATTTATGTGGTGTAACAGGTGGTGTATTAAATACATTAAATCATATCTGCCATATTTTCTTATTTGTATGTGCAGGTGTAGCTGGCTTTATATGGCTAGATAATGTTAAATGGAATAAAACAGTAAAGGTTGTATTTATGGTTTTATTTATAATTTTCTTCGTACTAGCAATAGTTGGTGTCGTAAGAGCATTCTAATTGAGAAAAAATCCAAGATTTCTTGGTTTTTTTTATTTATTAGGAAATTGTATATTGAATTTTTACTGTAAATTATGCATCATTTCACTTTCAAGTATATTATACATATGATATAATATAAGTGTATAGATTGGAGGTGAAATGATGTTTAAAACTATTAGCTATCATTATAAAATTAATGATAAAAATATTCTTAAAATATTACAGT
>Ga0247610_10001063_pt1 | contig 35054 bp, 38 predicted proteins | sample 174DNAGHGhighgp2_FD_193483 | JGI IMG/M metagenome (GOLD analysis project Ga0247610, IMG submission 193483) | Sheep rumen microbial communities from Palmerston North, Manawatu-Wanganui, New Zealand - 1742 DNA GHGhigh gp2 | ecosystem: Host-associated > Mammals > Digestive system > Stomach > Rumen...
ATCCAAAAATTCTCCGGAGGGAGTAATTTCCGGGGTTGAAATTTCCATACTTTTTCGTAGAGCTGTCAGGGTTAGGTCAATAACCTCTATGATTTGTAGCCAGGCTGATCATAGATCCATGGTTTCTCCTTTCAAGAGCCTTCTGTCCTACTGCCGGTATGATGAAACTCATTCTAAACTCTGACAGTTCTACGAAGAAGTATGGCCAAACTTATCAAAACTATATTTAAAGGGGAGAAAACACTATGGGAAGACGTCCAAAGTCACAGGGAAAAACTGCAAGAAGATCTCCACCAGCTCGAAATCCTGAAAATCGAGAGAATCAGCTCATAGATTTAGCTTATGATTTAGCTGAGCAACGATTAATTGAAGGTACAGCCACCTCTCAAGAGATTGTGCATTTTTTAAAGCTTGGAACAGCTAAAGCTAAACTAGAACAGAAGAAGTTAGAGACCGAAACCAAATTACTTGAGTCTAAGAAAGAAGCAATTGACTCAAGCAAGAGAAGCGATGAGGCTTATGAGAAAGCTTTATCAGCATTTCGAGTCTATCAAGGAATTCCGACCGAAGAAGATGAGGACTTTGATTAAGTCGTATTCAGAATTGATTAGAATTCCAAACTTTATGGACCGTTACGCATATCTAAAACTTGATGGAGTTGTTGGAGATTCTACTTTTGGGTTTGATAGGTATATTAATCAATCATTCTATACTTCTTCAGTTTGGCGACAACTTAGATCTAGAATCATCGTTCGAGATGAAGGTTGCGATTTAGCTATTCCAGATCGACCAATCGGTGGAACTATATTTATTCACCACATCAATCCGATAACTCTCGAGATGTTCGAAGATGATGATCCACTTCTCTATGACGAAGACAATCTCATCTGTGTTTCTCGCGATACGCATAGCGCAATTCACTATGGAGATGAGTCATTACTCATTCCAGACTTTTCTCCAAGACAACCAGGTGATACAAGATTATGGTAAGAGGCAAAAAAATAATACGAGGAAGTTGTGCGCTTCGAACACACGTCTCCGAAACTAGTCGGCGTTCTACCATTGAACTATTAGTCCGACCTGCTTAAGGGCTCCGCGCAGTGGTAAGACACCTTAACCTGCCGGGGTTTATACTCCTCTTCCTCTCATATTATGATAGGTTTTTCTGGCGAGGCAAAAAATTTAATAAGCAGTTTTAAAAGCGAAAAGCTAAGGAGCGGTTAACTCCTTTCTCTATCGCTCTTAGCTTTTTTAGTTAGTGCCCATTCGGCTTCTCGTTATCTCGTTATCTTCTTCTAACTCCTCGATTCGCAAGCGGATTAAAGCGATCTCTTGCTTAAGCGCTTCTATCTCCGCATTTCTTTTATCGATGAGTTCCATCCGAAACTTGTCTCGATTAGTCATTACTGCCTCCTTGTTAACTACTAACTTTCCTATATAAGCACGGGTAAATTTAGCGAAGCAAAAAAATTAACAAGCAGCAAAAGAAGCGAAAAGCTAAGGAGCGGTTACTCCTTTCTGTCGCTCTTAGCTTTCAGGACTGAATGCTACCTTACAGCACCAGTCCAGAGATACCTCTCTGCGCGAAATAGGTCACAGATGTCGTTGTCGATATTCTTGATTACCTCAAGGTGACCAGCGTCGTAAGCTGCATTACGCGCTCGTTTTACCTTTCGGATCATCCTTCGAATATTGACTTCGGCCTTAACCTTCGTCAGAATATTCATCCCTGTCATGATTTACCTCCTTGGTTGAATTCCATTCCTATAATACTGAAGGTAAATTTGGCGATATGAGGCAAAAATTTTTACAAAGAGTAAAGTCCGCGTAATTACTATACGTGAACTTTCTCTTCTCGAACATTTGTTCGAAACGTTGATTGTACTAACCCTTGATCTGTGCAATCTTGCAATCTAGTTTATAGGCATCATCATTCCAGCGCTTAGTCCACTCGTAGTTGCCATTCGCCTTATTCCACTGTGCGACGATGCGGCAACCACGACGAAGTACTTCGCATCCAACAATCTCTACCTGTTTCTTGATTGCCTTGGTTACGTTAATCATAATTGTTCCTTTCAATCGTTTCGTTACTACCTTCTCATATTATGGAAGGTAAATTCCGCGAGGTATCTAAACAGATTAACATTATTTTTGCGAAAGGAGGTTTCTATGGCTTGGACTCAGACGCATGTTGTTGGATGTAGAGTAGCGTCTATCCGTCGAACGCCATGGATTCCTTTACACGATAAAGAGATCGTTGGAATTCGTGATGGTCCTAAATTCGATAGTGACGATTTGGTAGTTCAAAATGGTTCAGTTATAGAAATTGATCCAGAAGAGATTTGCTATGACTGGACTGATCGAAAATTCTATAAAGTTCGTAATCCAGAAGGTTGGATTTACGAAGGAGTAATAGATTATGGAGGTGACACTAATGGATGATGAGTTGAATCAAAATGAAGATCCTACTCCGACTCCTGATCTGGAACCAACTTCAGATCCCGAGCCGGTAGCTGAAACTATTCTTTCTGATGTCAAGCGAATGCTTGGAATTCAACCAGAAGTAGATGAGTTTAACATTGATGTCACTTCTCAGGTTAATGGAGCATTTTTTACATTAAATCAATTAGGTATTGGACCAAGTACTCCTTTTGTTATTGATGCCACTACAGAGTGGTCTTCATTTGAGACGATTGTTCCAAAGAATGTTGTATTAGATTATTTGTATTTGAAGACCAAACTTGTATTTGATCCACCAACTGCTTCGAATATTTATGAAGCATATAAAGACCGTATAGCTGAGCTCGAGTTCCGTATGAACATTATGGTCGACAATGGTGGAGGTGTTGTAAGTGGGTGATAATGAAATGGGGTATAACTATGAGTTATGATGATACCTATCTCATGCACCATGGAGTCAAAGGCATGCATTGGGGTGTTCGTCGCTATCGTAATTATGATGGCACTTTAACCAGTGCGGGTAAAGCTCAGCGCAAGGCGCAGGGTTCTGGCTCTTCGGGTGGATCGAGAAAGAAGGCTTCTGCTGGCTCTACTGGTGGAGGCGGTGGCGGACATAAGGGAATGTCTGCTCAGACCAAGAAGCGTCTTGCTACTGCTGCTAAAGTTGCTGGTGCTGCAGCTGCTATTGGTGGTGCTGCTTATCTGGCTAATCGTGCAAGTGGTGGTAAGCTTGCTAATGCTGCTAGAGGAGCTGTTGGTACCGCACAAATGAAAGGTGCTCTTGCTAAGAACGCTATAAAGAATTCCAAGGCTGGTCAAGAAATTGGTCGTAGAGCATCAATGGCTAAGGGTGATCTTGCTACTGCTCGCGATACCACTCGTGTTCGTGCTCGTACTGGCATGAATGCCCTTCGTGATTCTAAAGCTGGACAGACAGTTTCTAACGCAGCCGCTAATGCTAGAATTAAAGCTGGAAATGCTATCGATTCTGCTAGAAATTCTAATGTAGGTAGGGCTGCTTCGAAGCTTGGTGGAGATGCTAAGGCTGCTGCTCAGCTCGGTGGAGAGGCTGTACGTGGTGCAGCTGGTAAGGCTCGTACTAATGTTGTTGGCGCTGCTAATACTGCTCGTGATAATGTTGGCCGTGCAGCAAGTCGCGTTGGTTCTAAGGCTCGTAACACTGCTATCGGTGCTGCTGCAAATGCTCGAGCTGCTGGCAATCGTATTAAGACTGCTGCCGGACAGAAAGCTCGTGGAGCCAGGCTGACTGCTGGTGTTCGTGCTTCTGAGGCTCGCGATGCTTTACGTAATGCCCCTGGTCGTGCTAAAGATGCTGTTCGCGGTGCTCGACTAGAGGGTGCTGCTCGGGCTGATATCGCTCGTCAGCGTCTTGCTACTGCAAGAGATACCGCTGCTGTTCGTGCTCGTACGGGTATGAACGCTGCTAGGAATTCTAAAGCAGGTCAGGCAGTTTCTAATGCTGCTGAGCGTGCACGTATTAAGGGTAGTAATGCTCTCGATGCTGCTAGGAATTCTAGAGCTGGACAAGCTGCTTCTAAGCTTGGCGGCGAAGCTCGTAGTGCTGCTCGCGGGGCTGCTAATGTTGTTCGTGATAATGCATCTCGTGCTGGACAGCGAGTAGCTTCCAAGGGACGTAGTGCAGCAATTGGTGCTGGAGCAACCGCTAGAAGTGCTGCTGGCAAGGCTCGTACTGCTGCTATTGGAGCGGGTGCTACTGCTAGGTCTGCTGCTGGCAGAGTTAGAGAGACTGCTAAAGCAGGCGGACGAGTTGCAAGAGGTATGACTAAGCTTGGAGCTTCTAAAGTTGCTACGGCTGCTGATACAGCTAGAGTTCGTGCTAGGCTTGCTGGTAATTCTGCTAGAAATTCTAGAGCTGGACAAGCTATTGGAAATGCTGTTGCGAATGCTAAGGTTCGTGCTGGCAATGCTGCAAGTGCTGCTCGTGGCGCTGCTAATACTGTTAGGGAGAATGCCTCTCGTTTAGGTAGTCGTGCTGCATCTCGGGGTCGTAGTATGGCTATTGGTGCTGGTGCTACTGCTCGTTCCGCTGCTTCTAGTGCTCGTGGTGCTGCTGCAACTGGTCGTGAGAATCTTCGTCGTGCCGGACAGCGAGTAGCTTCTAGAGGTCGCTCTGCTGCTATTGGAGCGGGTGCTACTGCTAGGTCTGCTGCTGGTCGTGCTAGAACTGCTGCAGATACTGCACGTGTTCGTGCTAGGCTTGCTGGCCAGTCCGTTCGTAATTCTCGAGCTGGTCAGACAGTTTCTAATACCGCTAGCAATGTTCGTCAGTCTGCTAGGAATGCTGCCGGTCGGGCAACCGCTAGGGTAAAGCGTACTGCCGGTGACGCCAATGCTGCTCGTCAGCTTGCTGGTGAGTATCTGCGTGGTAGGGCTGGTAATAGAAAGCTTAGTAGGAATCAGCGCAGAGCTGCTACACAACTTGGTTAATTCAAAATGGAAGTGATGCCGATGAATGAGCTATACCATCATGGTATCAAAGGCATGCATTGGGGTGTTCGTCGGTTTCAGAATCCTGATGGAACTCTAACTGCTGCTGGAAAACGTCGAGAGCAAGCTAGTAATGATCGTGCTGCTCGTAAAGAAGCTACTAGGCAGCGTGATTGGAATGCCAAGAATGCTTCTCAGCTAAGTGATAAAGAACTTACTGATCAGATTCTTCGTCTTCAACGAGAAAAACAACTTAAACAGCTTACTGATGATGTTGTTCGACCTGGTAGGAAGAAAGTAAAAGATCTTATGGATCGATATGGTCAGCAAGCATTAAGTGCTGTCGTTACTACTGCTACTGCTGCATATATTACGAATAAGATGACTGCTAAGTCTCAGAAGAAACTAGCAGAGAAAGGTTATCCGGTTAATATTAAGGGCTGGCATGTTGAAGACGGAGAACTAGTTCCGAATAATCAGTAGAAAGAGGTTGGCATGAGCCTATCTGCAACGGCCGTGCCGAGATACTACGGCCTATTTAGAGATGCTGTTATGCGTGGAGAGATTCCTGTAAATGAAGAGATCTCGATGGAGATGAATCGTATCGATGATCTAATAGCAAACCCAGGAATCTTTTACGACGATCAAGCAGTTGAAGGCTGGATAAAGTTTTGTAACAATGAGTTAACGCTTACTGATGGTAGTGATCTCAATCTGCTCGATACTTTTAAACTATGGGGTGAACAGGTTTTTGGTTGGTATTACTTTGTAGAGGGTTCTGTTTGGGAACCGTATGAAGATGGACATGGTGGGCACTATGTTCGAAAGTCTATTAAGAAGCGGCTTACCAATAAACAGTATTTGATTGTCGCTCGAGGTGCGGCAAAATCTATGTATGCTGCATCTATTCAAGCATACTATCTTTCAGTTGATCCAACTACAACTGATCAAATTGTTACTGCTCCGACTATTCGACAAGCTGAGGAAACTTTATCACCAATTAGAACTGCTCTCACAAGATCTCGTGGACCTTTGTATCAATTTCTTACAGAAGGTTCGATAAACAATACTACTGGGTCTAGAGCTCTTAGACCTAAACTTGCTTCTACTAAGAAGGGTATTCAAAACTTTCTTACTGGATCCATTCTTGAAACTCGACCGATGTCGATCGATAAGCTTCAAGGTGCTAGATCTAGAATTAATACCGTTGACGAATGGTTGTCTGGAGACATTCGCGAGGATGTAATTGGTGCTATTGAGCAGGGCGCTTCTAAGATGGATGACTATTTGATCATAGCTACTTCATCTGAGGGTACTGTTCGAAATAGTGCTGGTGATACAATCAAAATGGAATTGATGTCTATCCTCAAGGGTGAATACATTAATCCACATGTTTCGATTTGGTATTACAAACTTGATGACATTAAAGAAGTTGCTAGACCTGCTATGTGGGTTAAAGCACAGCCGAACATTGGTAAGACTGTTAGTTATGAAACGTATCAATTGGATGTCGAGAGAGCTGAAAAGAATCCTGCATCGCGCAATGATATTCTTGCAAAACGTTTCGGTATTCCAATGGAGGGTTATACATACTTCTTTACATATGAGGAAACTCTACCGCATCGTAAACATGATTTTTGGTCTATGCCATGTGCTATGGGTGCCGACCTTTCTCAAGGCGATGACTTCTGCGCATTTACATTCTTGTTTCCATTACGTGATGGGGCATTTGGTGTTAAGACTAGATGTTATGTATCTGAGTTGACTGTTAAAAAGTTACCATTGGCTATGCGACAAAAGTATGAAGATTTTATTAAGGAGTGCAGTCTTGTTGTATTAGAGGGTGCAGTTCTTGACATGATGGAAGTCTATAATGATTTAGACAACTTCATTATTAATTCCGATTACGATGTTGTATGCTTTGGTTTCGACCCGTATAATGCCAAAGACTTTGTGGCTAGATGGCAAACTGAAAATGGTCCTTATGGTATTGAGAAAGTAATTCAGGGAGCTAAGACTGAGTCCGTTCCTCTTGGTGAACTTAAGAAACTTGCCGAAGAAAGGCTTCTTTTGTTTGATGAGGAATTGATGTCGTTCTGCATGGGTAATTGTATTACTCTTGAAGATACTAAGGGTAATCGTAAACTTCTTAAGAAGCGTAATGATAAAAAAATCGATAGTGTTGCAGCAATGATGGATGCCTATGTTGCTTATAAGCTCAACAGAGAAATGTTTGAGTGAGACTGAAAGGAGGTATGGTGGAGTATACTCCTTCTTTTAGAGATCAACTTCAAAATGGAAGTGAACCTAGTTGGCGAGATGATTTGTCTGATGAACTTTGTCATCATGGTATTAAAGGAATGCACTGGGGTGTAAGACGACCTCGTAATGAGGACGGAATTATTCAGGGTGCTGGTAAAGGTTTGTTCAAAAAGATGAAAGCTCGTCGTCAGCGAAATAAAGAAGCTAAGGAAGATTATAAAGCTGCTAAAGCAAAAGCTAAAAAAGATCTTCAAGATTGGGGAGATAAAGCTAATGCTAGGCATGCTAAAGACGAAAAGTATAGAAAAAGTGGTCAAATTAGTGTAGAGGCTGAAAAGGCTGTTGATAAATACAATAAAGCTAGAAAGTCTGCAAAAGCTAAGTATAAGCAAACTATTAATGCTGATAAGATTGCTCGACTTGAGCGTAAGCGTTCTAATGCACAGAGAGCTGCTGGACGTGATAGTGCTATGCGTAAACATATTAAGAAGCAGAATGTTGCTACCAGAATATTCTTAGCTCCTACTTCTGCTGCAGCTGCTACAACGCAAGCCTATAATCAACATAGAGCTAACAAAATCCAACGTCGTATTAATCGCTTGAGTAACTAGTGTATTCACTTGGAAGAATAGATAGGAGGTGACTAATGTCATTAAAAGATCGATTTGCTAGTGCTTGGAATGCCTTTCAATCAGAGCCTAAGCGAAACGAAGAATCTTTAGCTGGACCTCCTCAATCGGTAATTACTGAGTTTAGTACAACTGGCTACTATAGGCAAGATAGACGTCGGATGCATTATAATAATGAGCGATCTATTCTTAATCTCGTGTTTAATAGAATTGCTAATGATGTGGCATCAGTACGGATTCAGCACGTTAGAGTTGATGAGAACGATGAATACAAAGAAACTATTAAGAGTAATCTTAATGACTGTATCACATTATCTGCTAATCTTGATCAGACGGCTAGAGATTTCTGGGTTGATGTGGTTCTATCAATGCTTGATGAAGGCGTTGTGGCAGTAGTTCCAGTTGATACTGATCGGAATTTGGATAGAAACAATTCTTTTGATATTCTATCTCTTCGAACTGGTTTGATTATTAGTTGGGCTCCGTCTCAAATCAAAATAGAAGTATACAATGATCGTACTGGCAAACGAGAAGTTATTACTCTTCCAAAAGATAAAGTAGCAATTCTCGAGAATCCATTCTACTCGGTCATGAATGAGCCGAATTCGACTTTGAAGCGTTTGGTCTATAAGATGAATCTACTTGACCAAATGGATAGTCAGAAGGCATCGTCCAAGCTTAATTTGTTAGTTAAGTTACCATATTCTTTAAAGTCACCTACCAGAATGGCTCAAGCTGAAGAGCGTAAAAAGACCATTGAAGATCAGCTTACGAAGTCTAAGTATGGTATTGCATATATTGATCAAGCGGAACAAGTTACTCAACTTGGTCGAGCCATTGAAAGTGACTTACCAGAACAGATTGACAAGCTTACAGAACAGTTGTATAACCAAATTGGAATTAGTGGTGATGTGTTTAAAGGAACTGCTAATTCTGAACAAATGTTGGTGTACAATAAGAAAGTACTCAAACCAATTCTGGATACGATTGAATTGGAGTTTACTCGAAAGTTTCTTACTCCGACAGCTAGAACTCAAGGTCAAAAGGTTAAGTATTATATTGATGCCTTTGATATGGTTACGCCTACTGAGGTTGGTGACATGGCTAATTCTCTTAGTCGTAATGAGATTCTATCTGCTAATGAGTTTAGATCTATTCTTGGATTCAAACCAAATGATGACCCAAGATCCGATCAGCTTATTAATAAGAATATGCCAATCAATCAAGTTGATCCAAGCGTTGCTGGCGGCAAAGGCGCTGGTGATGAAGGTAGAGATTTTAATGCTGAACTGGATGAATTAGAGCGTATGCTTGATGAAGATGGCGATGGTATTCCCGATGAACCAAGCGAAAGTGAGAAGCTTTTAGAACAAATGGGTAAACAGCTGGGGGTATAGTATGGCTTATGCGAGTAAATACTATGATCCCGTAAAAGCGCATGAGTACTATATGCGTACTCGTGAATTAAAGGGTTATGAAGATCGCTATGGTGGAAGTCGAGGTGATGGAACTAGCGCTGCTAGTAATGGTGGAGTTCCAATAAAGAGTAAAAAGACTGAAGCACAGAAGCGATCTGAAGCAGATAAAAGTCATAATCAAGGACTCAAAAACCAAATTGCTGCTAAGCAAGCTGACACTAAGGCTCAGATCCAAGCTCTTAGAGATCAGCTTAAGAACATGAGTAAAGAAGATCGTAAAGCCAATAGACAATCTATTATGGATCAAATCAATGCTTTGCGTGAACAAAGTCAAGATGAAATTCAATCGTTACGAGAGCAAACTAAAGGCGGATCTACATCAGGTTTTAATCAAAAAGGTAAAGAAGCTGCGATGTATATTAAGAGTCAAATGGAAAAAGAGCGAGATGAAGTTATTAAGAAAACCAATAAAGACTGCGATAAGGAAATGTTGGGTTCTGTAAAGCGTCTTGCTGCTGATATTAAAGCCATGCGAGAATCTGGAAGCGGCTTTAGTCATAAACAGTTTGCTGCTCGTATTAAAGCTATGCTTGGTGAGACTAAAAAGAAAAAGATCAAAGCTAAGCGTAAACATACTGCTGACTATAAGCAAAAGTATAAAGACGAAATTGATAAATTGCGTAGCGATAAGTCTATGTATTCATACTATGATACGAAAGCTGAAAGACAAGCAAGTAAACTTGGAAATAACTCTACTCCGGTCCAAGCGGCCATTAGGGGTAATCTTGGATGATATTTATAGTACGTTAACAATTGCTGTGTAATGACTAGCGAATACATATACCGGATTTGTTAATCTTATAACGGCTTGAGTGAACTACTATTTATATTTAAAAGATTATAGTGTTTGTTATTCGAAAGGATAAGTATGGATTACGATTTCAGTGGCTATGTCACTAAGAACGATCTGCGATGCGCAGATGGTCGCGTAATCCGTCACGATGCTTTCAAGGAAAATGATGGACAAATTGTTCCATTAGTATGGCAACATGTTCATACGGATCCGACTAATGTTCTGGGTCATGCGCTCCTTGAGAATCGTGATGATGGTGTGTATGGTTATGCTAAGTTTAACCAGACCGAAAAGGGTCAACATGCCAAAGAGATGGTGGAGAATGGCGATATTGTCTCCATGTCTATTTACGCGAATCATCTCAAGCAGCATGGCAGTGATGTTATTCACGGAGTAATTCGTGAAGTTAGCCTTGTTCTTGCTGGTGCAAATCCCGGTGCATGTATAGACAACATCAGTTTCGCACATGCGGATGGTACTTATACTGATGTCGATGACGAAGCTGTTATTTACAGTGGTCTCGATTCTATTGAGTATTTTAGTCATGCCGATGAGAATGAGGAGGATGAAGTGGACGATATTCTGGATCAGCTTACTGATGAGCAGATCGATGCTATCAATGCTATTATTGATGCTGCACTCGACGATGCGCTTGACGATCTCGATGATAATGAAGTTCTTGATGATCTTACTGAAGAGCAGCTAGAGGCTGTTGGTGATATTATCGAGGATGCCGTTAATGAGGCTCTTGAGCATGCCGATGATGAGTATGACGATGATGAAGAGTATGACGAGGACTACGATGATGAGGAGTATGACGAGGACGACGAGTTCGAGCATGCTGACGATGATACCATCGAGGATATTTGGAATACTCTTGACGAGGAACAGCAGGACATGGTCTACTACTTGATCGGTCAGGCAGTTGAGCAGGAAAATGTTGAGCATGGTGCTCTTTATGAAGGAGATTTTGACATGAAGCATAATGTTTTCGATGACGCTTACTATGAGGACGAGATGGATGACGTTCTGACCCATGACGAGTTTGATGCTATCATGGAGGATGCTTATAATGCTAGCTCTCTCCGTGATGTCTTCCTCGCTCATGGTATCACCAATCTTGATGTTCTCTTCCCCGAGGCTAAGCTTGTTACTCCGACCCCCGAGATGATTTCTCGCGATATGGGCTGGGTTGATCAGCTTTGGAATGGCATTAAGCGTACTCCGTTTGCACGTATTAAGTCTACTGCTGCTAATATTACTGGCGAGGAGGCTCGTGCGAGGGGCTATGTTAAGGGCAATCTAAAGACTGAGGAAGTTGTTACGCTTCTTTCTCGTGAGACTACGCCTCAGACGATTTACAAGAAGCAGAAGCTTGATCGTGACGATGTTATTGATATTACTGATATCGACGTGATTGCTTGGCTTAAGCAGGAGATGCGTCTCATGCTTAACGAGGAGATTTGTCGTGCAATTCTTGTTGGCGATGGCCGTAATGTTAATCATCCCGACAAGATTAAGCAGGATAAGGTTCGCCCGATTTATCAGGACGATGACGTTTACACCATTCACTACGCCGTTACTTATGGCGAGTCTGACACTGCTGATCAGAAAGCTAGCAAGCTTGCTGATGCCGCTGTTCGTTCTCGAAAGGATTATAAGGGCTCTGGCACTCCTTGGCTCTTTGCTTCGAATGAGACCATTGCTGACCTGATTCTTGCTAAGGACACGATTGGCCGTCGTCTCTACAAGGACGAGGACGAGCTGAAGGCCGCTTTGCGTGTTTCTAAGATCGTTGAGTGCCCGATTCTCGAGAACATTCAGCGCACTACTGGTACTGGTGGTGCTGCTAAGACTTGGGATCTCAAGGCTCTTATCTTTAACCCGATCGACTATACTGTCGGTGCTGACAAGGGTGGTGCAGTATCCCTGTTCGATGATTTCGACATCGATTACAACCAGATGAAGTACCTCATCGAGACTCGTATCTCTGGTGCTCTGACTAAGCCTTACAGTGCTATTGCTCTGGAGACTCAAAATTTTCTTAAAGAGCTCTCTGTAGCCCCTATGGCAGGGAGTGATGACCTCTGGGGCACTCCGGTTTCTGATGTTCAGTCCAATGTTGTCTTCGACGGTAATCTAGTGACTGGTACTTTGAAGCATGTTGCTTCTGGCGCACTTGCTGATGGTTGGGGTGCCGGTAACTTCATCGCGGTTGATCTCTCTGACAACACCTTCATGGGTCTTACTAGTGTTAAGGTTGGTATGGAGCCCTCTGCCGGTGCTGGTCTCCAGGAGATCATCAATGATCCTGATAAGGCTGGTGTCTTCAAGGTTACCGATAAGTACAACCAGAAACTTGTTGTTGTTCAGACCAATGGTAAGGACACGGTCACTCAGAAGTACACTCTTAGCGGCCTGACGTTGGAAAACGCTTAGTCTCATTAGTTGTTCATCCACTCGAGTCTAATGAGATTTTTCAACATACGTTAGTTGACGATATTCAGAGTGGAATACAAATTGTCGAGGATGGAAGCGTAAAAGGTTCCTTAAAATCTTTATCTGATTGGATTTGGGACCCATATAGTTTTGAACATGGAGAAATAAAGAATCCTCCATATCATTTTATAGCGCTTGATTTCTCCGATAATGAGTATGATGAGCAACTGACCAGTGTTGTTGTGCGAAATAGTTCATATCCAACAGATGTTGTTGAATTGGTTGGACGAGAAATACAGAAAATCTTAGTCGAGATTAGATCCACTTCAGATCTTATAGAAATAATTCAAACGAACATGCTCGGGCGAACTTATACACAAACTTTGACTCTTAGCGATTTGGTTTTACTCTAACCGATTCAAAATGGAAGGAGGGTCGGTCACATGGGCTTGTTTTATGGGCCGATAGGGTTTGTAGAAACAGTTGAAGAACCTTCTGGTTCTGGGATTTGGGTAGAGAAGCCTACTGAGAGAAATTATAGAGGCGAAGTTTCCAGATATGGAAAACGTTGGGAAAATGGATCTCAGCAAGTTAATCCGAATTTGACAATTACTAATACAATCTCTATTGTGGCCGACCCTTACTTATCGAATCATCTTTACGCATTGCGCTATATTAAATGGCTTGGCGGATATTGGGAGGTATCTTCGGTTGATGTCGAGTCTCCAAGACTGGTGCTAAGTATTGGAGGTGTATACAATGGACCGACGGTTGAGTCTTCAGGAAACACTGGTGAACATCCTAGGATCAAATAATGTATATTTTCAACCTCCAGAAACAATTAGATTGCAGTATCCTTGCATAATCTATGAACGTAGCGATATGGATAAAAAGTATGCCGACAATCGAGCCTACATGAATATGGTTCGTTATTCCTTAACCTTAATTACTCGATCGCCAGAGAGTGATCTGGTTAAAGCGATTCTCGAGCTACCATATTGCTCATACGATAGGTATTATGCTGCTGATACGTTAAATCATGATGTGTTCACTCTCTACTATTAAGGAGATAATATGCCTACTCCTAGTTTTCTTCTTGAGTGGGACAAGGCTGGTGAGCGCCTGTATGAGACTGGCGTAGACCGAGTTGTTCTGTATCCTATTCGTGATACGATTAGTGATCCTACTGATCCATATGATGCTGGTGTGGCTTGGAATGGCGTAACGGCTATTAGTCAGTCGGCATCTGGTGGTGAGCCTACTCCTCTGTGGGCTGATAACATTAAGTACCTTAACCTCATGTCAGCTGAGGAGGCAAGTCTTTCTATTGAGGCTTACACTTATCCTGATGAGTTTGAGCAGTGCGATGGTACTCGTAGCATTGTTGCTGGCGCTACTATTGGTCAGCAGGCTCGTAAGATGTTTGGTCTTTGCTATCGTACTCTGATCGGTAATGATCAGAAGCAGACTGATTATGGCTATAAGCTGCATATTGTTTATGGTTGTCTTGCATCACCTTCGGATCGTAGCTATGCTACTGTAAACGATTCGCCAGAGGCTATTAGCTTTAGCTGGAGCGTTACAACTACTCCTGTCGAGGTTAGTGGTTTCAAGCCCACGTCTATCGTTACTATTGATAGCACTGTTACTACAGCTGCTAAGCTTGCTGCTATTGAGGCTATCCTTTATGGTACGCCTGCTAGTGGTAATACTGCTGCTGTTCCGGCTAAACTTCCTCTTCCGGCTGAGATTGTTACGACGCTTACTGTCTAAAAGTTTCAAAAAGTTTTAAGGTTCTTGAAAGGAGAATTTACAAATGCTTAAGAAGACTGTTACATATGAGGATTATAACGGTGCAGAGCAAACCGAAGATTTCTATTTCAATCTAACAAAGGTTGAGTGCATGGAGCTTGAGTTTGGCTTTGGCACTGGTGAAACTTTGTCTGGATCAATTCGTACTCTTATTAATGCTGGCGATATGGCTACGGTTATTAGCACTATTAAGAAGATTGTGCTGACTTCTTATGGTGTTAAGTCTCCCGATGGTAAGCGATTTATCAAAAATGATGAGTTGCGTATTGCATTTGAGGAGACTCCAGCATTTGAGCAGATTTATTGGGAACTTGTTACTGATGCTGAGAAAGCTGCTGACTTTATTAGTGGCATTGTTCCTTCTGCTGTTCGTGAGAGTCTTGGAAATGATCCTAAGCAAGAGATTCTTAGTCGTATGAAAGCTTTCGAGGAGTCTAATAAGCAATAAATTACATGGATTGGGGGAGGGAATGCTTCAAATAACTGTTCCAGGAACTGAGTTGTTCGACGAGTCAACGGAGACGTTTATTCGAACAAAAGATACACAGCTTAAGTTGGAGCATTCTCTCCTCTCTATTTCAAAATGGGAGTCAAAGTGGTGTAAACCTTTTTTGGGTACTAACAAAGAAGACAAACGCACTAATAAAGAGATGCTTGATTATATTGAGTGCATGACACTTAACAGTAATGTTCCGAAAGATGTTTACAGCGCTCTTACTCAAGAGAATTTACGAGCTATTAGCCGATATATTAATCATCCAATGACTGCTAGTACTGTAACAGAGATGTCTAAGAGCAATCCTTTCAGGCATGAGATCGTTACATCCGAGCTTATTTATTATTGGATGATAGCTTATCAAATACCATTTGAATGTGAAAAGTGGCATATTAATCGTTTAATCATGCTTATCAAGATTTGTAATGCTAAGAATAATCCTAAGAAGATGAATAAACGAGAAGTTATGATGCAAAATCATGCTCTTAATAAAGCTAGACGAAAAGCCCTTCATACGAAAGGCTAGGTATTATGATAAGAGTTAAGACTAAAGGCGATTTTAAGAATACTGAACTTTTTCTAAAAAAGCATACAGATAATGGAAATATTATGCCTATTTTAGAAAAGTACGGAGCTAGAGGCGTTGATCTTTTACGACAAGCTACACCAGTAGATAGCAGTAAAACAGCCACTTCATGGGATTATGAAATTGAATCTGAAGGAAATGGCGAATACCATATTCAGTTTACTAATAGTAATGTTAATGATGGCATTAATATTGCTATTATACTTCAATATGGTCATGGAACTCGTAATGGTGGCTACGTAAAAGGTCGAGACTATATCAATCCTGCACTTAAGAAAGCATTCGAAGAGATGCGAGATGAGTTGATAAAGGAGGTTAAGCGTAGATGAGCGGCGTTATTGATAAAAATGTCGTCCAGATGGTATTCGATAATGCGCTGTTTCAGAAAAATGCTCAGGATACCTTATCAACTCTGGATAAACTTAAAGAGGCTCTTAATTTCGAAGGTGCTATAAAAGGGCTTGAGGGATTAGGCAATAATGTTAAAAATGTTGGAATGGACGGACTTTATAATGGAGTTTATAAAGTTCAAGAAGGTTTTAATGCTCTTGACGTTGTTGCTACTAGAGTTCTTCAAAATATTACTGATAAAGTTCAAGGTGTTATCAGTCAGTTAACAAATGATGCTCTTATCCAGCCACTAAAAGATGGTTTTGCTGAATACGAACTCCAGATGGATTCTGTTCAGACAATTATGTCAAGTACTGGCGAGAGTGTTGGTAAAGTCAATGCATATTTGGATGAATTAAATGAGTATGCAGACCGAACCATCTATTCATTCTCTGACATGACAGCTAATATTGGTAAGTTTACTAATGCTGGTGTTTCATTAGATAAAGCTGTCGCAGCAATTCAGGGTGTAAGTAATGTTGCAGCTATATCGGGTGCCAATACAAATGAAGCTTCTCGAGCAATGTATAACTTTGCTCAGGCTTTATCGGCTGGATCCGTAAAACTTATTGACTGGAAATCCATTGAGAATGCTAATATGGCTACTGTTGGATTTAAACAGTCATTAATTGATACTGCTGTCGCCATGGGAACTCTTACAAAAGAAGGCGATAAGTATGTGTCAACAACTACCGATGCTAATGGCAAAGTTTCTGAAGCGTTTAATTCCACTAGCATGTTCAACGATTCTCTTAGTTCTCAGTGGATGACTACTGATGTTCTAGTTCAGACTCTTGAACAGTATTCTACTGATGTTAGAACATTAACTGAAGATGAGAAGAAACTTTATGAAGAGCAGCTAAAAGGTCTTGGATATAATGATGAACAAATAGCAGCAATCGAAGAGCTTGGTATTAAAGCGGCTAATGCTGCTAAAGACGTTAAAACATTCTCACAGCTTATTGATACATTGAAAGAGTCTTTAGGTTCTGGCTGGACTAAGACTTGGCAAATGATATTTGGCGACCTTAATGAAGCTAAAGTTCTTTGGACTGCTGTTAACGATGTTTTAAGCGGTTTCATTGGAAAAGTTTCAGATTCTAGAAATGAAATTCTTGAAACTTGGCATAAATCTGGTTATACTTATAATGAGTATGGCGAATTAGTTAAAGCTGTTTATGATGAAAATGGAAAACTTGATGCCGAATTATCTACTGAATTAGTAGAAAATGGAAAAATGGTTCGCGAGGAGATGGGTGGTAGAGATTTTCTTCTTGGCGGACTAGCTAATACTTATCAGATTTTTGCTGAAGCAATGAAAGAATTTGGTACTGCTTGGCAAAAGTATTTTGTCGGTATAGATAACCCAGCAATTGATGATATTTCTATAACTGGTGAAAAACTTATAGATCTTAGTAGAGGATTTTATGATGCTACTGAGGCTATGAAAGAAGCCTGGACTCAACGAGATGATCAACAAAGAGCAGTTGGTCTTTTGGGACAATTAGCTGAGTCGTTTGCATTTTTTGCTACATCCGTTCGACATGGCTATGATGGCATACGAGATGTATTCTCCGGTTTAGGAAATATATTTAAATCTTTTACTCTTTCCGATTTCTTTAATATCGGTACACTTGAAGACGTGATTACTGGTATTTCGTCTATTACTGGTCGAATTCAAGATTTTGGAGCAGCTTTTAAGAAGCATTTTGGTAACGACGATGCCGGACTTAACAAAAATGGTTTAATTAGTTTCTTTAATGCTTTACTATCTATTTTTGAAACCGATATTTGGACCAAGCTTAATTTCTTTACGAATGCTTTTGATGCTTTTGGGTCGATTATAGAGCATCTTATCGAGCCTTTTGGGACATTTTCTCAATTGCTTGGTAAAGTTGGAGAGAAAATTCTTCAATTTACAGACGCGTTTGAAAAGATGACTTGGAATGAAGATGTTTCTAAGTTCGAGCCATTTTTTAAGGGTCTTGCAGATGGTTTTAATCAATTCATCGATACTCTTAAAAACTCTGTTGATTTTAGTGGCTTCTCTAAGTTCTTTAATAATTTAATTGAAGCCATATCTGATGATAAAATCGACTTATTTAAAGTATTTGAGAATGTTTTTGGCGGACTTGTAGATGTTTTTAAGGCTTTCTTAGCTGTAGCGACACCTGTGGCAGCTGCTTTTGCCGATATATTTGGCGATGCTATTGGTGAAGCTCTTCAGTTTATTCGAGAGCTTAGTGATCGATTTAAGTCATTTACAGAAAGTCTTATAGCTAATGAAGAAGTAATAGCTGGAATACAAAATCTGTTTGAGGGTATATTTAGTGTTCTTAAGGCTATTGGAGAAGTTGTTGGTAATGTTCTTCTGGCAGCATGGGATAGTTTAGCTCAAATATTTTCGAGTTTCTTACCAGATAGTAAAAGTCTTGGTGAGACTTTAACTGATATGGGAGAGAAACTTAAAGGCGTTGCTGAAGTTATATCTTCTCTTGTTAAGGGTGAAGATGGGGTTCCTAAGTTATCTGATCTTATTGGAAAAATAACTGACAAGTTTGTTAACTTCTTTGGTACTCTCAAAGATGTTAGTTTATTAGAAAAACTTAAAGATTTACTTGAGAAAATTGGTGATGGTATTAAACATGCTCTTGGCGGAACTGAGGACATGACTTTATTTGATACTATTATCGAGAAAATTAAGGGTTTCTTAGATGGAATTAAGAGAATTCTTTCTGATGAGAATGGTCAACTTGATATTGTTAAAGTATTTGAAGCTGGCGGAATTGGTGTTCTCATTAAGAAACTCGTTGAAATGCTCACAAACCTTAAACAAAATGCTGGTAATTTAACTGGTGTTTTAGGATTTATAAATGATATTAAAGAAGCGTTAACTGGATTGTCTGAAGCTTTCCAAGAAAAATTTAAGGCGGAATCTATAAAAGCTATAGCAACTTCAATTTTGGAGATAGCTGGTGCTTTATTTATCATAGCGATGATAGATCCAGTTGCTCTTGCTACTGCTATTGGGGCAGTTAAAGCAATGTTTGTTATGATTGCTGAATTGCTTGCTGCTACTAAGGGATTCAATAAAGAGGATATAGCTGCTTTAGGTGCAACTGCTGCCGTTCTTCAAACACTTGGTAATGCCATATTAATGATGGCTGGAGCAGTATTTGTATTGGGGACGATGCCTTTAGAGAACACTATTCAAGGCATTGTTGCTCTTGGCGTAATGCTTGAAGGTTTAGTACAAGTTGTTAAACAGCTATCTTCTATTGAGAATGATATTCCAAAAGTTGCTGGTGCATTAATTGCATTAGCTCTTGCTATAGATCTTCTTACTATACCTGTTGTGGTTCTCGGAAATATGGATCTGGTTAATCTGGCTAAAGGTCTTGGTGCAGTAGCCATAATGATAGCTGGATTAGTTATCGCTGCTGATAAGTTATCTAATAAAGCAGCTGATATGATTCAAGCTGGTGCTGGTTTTGTTTTAATGGCTACTGGTATTAGTATATTAGCAGGGGCTGTTGGTAAAGTAGCTGGTTTATCATGGGAAGATTTGGGAAAAGGTCTTGCTGTCTTTGCTGTTGGACTTGGTGGCATGGTTGGTGCCGCAGCTGCTGTTGACTATCTTCAGCTTGAAGATTCATTATTAGCTCTTGGCGGAGCTATGATGATGCTTGGCTTTGCGATGAATGAATTTGCATTAGCTGGTAAAATAATGGCTGGAGTAGAATGGGAAGATCTAGGTAAGATGGCTGCAGTATTTGCTGTGGCACTTATTGGTCTTGGCGTTGCGTCATATGCTATTAATGGTCAAAATCTATTGATGATTGCTGGCGCAATAGCTCTTGTTGCAACTGCATTCTTAGAACTTAATGCTGCCTTAGGTTTAGCGCAACTTGTTGGACCATTAATGACAACCATATCTATGGCGATTGACGGTTTTAGTCATTCATTAGAATCCTTTGCCTATAGTGCTGCTCGAGATGCATTTTTACAATTTTTAAAAGATGCGATCTTATTCCTTCCTCAATTAGCCGTTGGTCTAGCTCAAGCTCTGATTGAAATGGTTGTTGCTCTTGGCGAAGGTGCGGCTAAAATTGTTGGAGCAGTAGTAAAAATCGGTCAAGAAATATTGCGAGGAGTAGTTACATTACTTCCAGAGTTGTTTAATGTTGTGAGAACTTTTATCGAACAAGTGGTTCAACTTGTTATTGATGAAACTCCGCGCATATTTGAAGGCCTTACCGTCTTCTTCGAACAACTTTGGGTATTTCTTGGTGAGCAAGTGCCAAACTTCTTTACTTTCTTAACTACAGTATTTACTGAGTTGTTTGCTTTCTTACAAACTGAAGCTCCGATGTTAATCGAAACAATTAGAATAATGATTGACACCGTACTTCAGGCTATAATTGCAGAAGCTCCTGTTATTGGTGAAACTTTATTAACACTCCTTCACACTTTACTTGACATTATTAATACGGCAATTCCAGAAATTACTTATACTCTTCTTAATCTTATCACTAGTATTCTTCAGCAACTTGCTGAGTTTGTTCCTCAAATGGCTCAAGCAGCTATGGAAATTATTTTAGGTTTCTTGACTGCCATTGGTGAAAACATTGGCGCAATTACTGAAGCGGCTATATCTATTGCTATCGGTTTTATGGAGGGCATAACTCAAAAGATGCCTGAATTAGTCGATACAGCGTTTAAGATGATCATCGGATTTATTGATGGTCTTGCTTCCGCTATCGAAGAAAATCATCAAGCATTGTTTGATGCTGTTGGTCATCTTATCACTGCTATAGTTGAAGCATTACTGGATGGTATTATCACACTTGCTAATGCTGCTAAAAAATGGTTTACTGGTGAAGATGGTAATGGTGGTATTCTTGGAGCTATAGGAAGCTTTGTGAAGGACATCTTTGATGCTGGTGCAAATTTGGTTCAAGGTTTTATCGATGGTTTAACATCAATGCCAGGAAAGCTTTGGGATGCTGCTTGTGGATTGGCGCAAGATGCATGGAATGCTATTACTCAAACAGCCCAAGAGCATTCTCCATCAAGACTTACTTTTGGTGGAGGTCAAAATTTTGCTCTTGGTTTTATTAATGGTATTATTGATCTAACGCCACAAGCTGCTGATACTAGTGCTGCAATGGCGTACGGAGCTATAGGCGCATTCAATGATGCTATTGATTCTGATGCGCATGCATTTGCACCAATGGTAACTCCAGTATTTGACGATTCTAATATTACGAATAGAGCAATTGGATATGTAGATGCGATAAGAGCTAATATATCAGATACATCAAGTATTACTGGTACTATTGAAGCTAGCAATCAACTTAAAACTCAAATGGCTGAAATGATGGCTGCCGGTAACGACTATTCACCTATATTAGAAGGAATGCTCAGTCTTCGTGGAGATCTTACTACTTTGAGCGAACAAATGTCTAAAATGCAAGTCGTGATGGATAGTGGTGCTCTTGTTGGCGAGATTTCTCCTGGAGTTGATAAGAATCTTGGTCGTAGTGCAACCCTAACCGCGAGAGGAGTATTATAGTGTATCACTCGCTTGATATTACTACACTTCCTGGTCGTGGAAGTGGTTCATTAACGTTTAACACTTATAAAGATTTTTATTTAGTTCCAACAGCGCTTCCAGTTATTAGTGCTCCTGGTGTTAAAACTAAAACAATTGACGTTCCCGGTGCAAATGGGGCCATTGACTTAACCGAGTCTTTGACCCCATTCCCGGTTTTTAAAAATCGTACTGGTTCTCTTGAGTTTGCAGTACTTAATGATCGTTACGAGTATTATAATCGTTATAAGAATGCTCCGCATAGCGTAAAAGCTCTTCATGGTGTTCAAGGCGATGGAGCTTGGGCGGTGTTATATTCTGATATAACGAATAAACTGCATGGTCGTAAGTGTAGAATTACATTAGAAGACGATCCAGAATGGTATTACGAAGGTCGAATTGCTGTTAATGCTTGGAAGACTAGCAATGATGGTAAGTGGCCCGTTGTAACGTTTGATTATGATTTGTATCCGTACAAATTATCTGTTTATGATGCTATAACTGGAGCTACTGAGACTGGAACCGATAGATGGCGTTGGAATCCATTTAGTTTTATTGATGGCGTCATATATAGTTCTGCATCAGTTCCGTCAGGATTTACAGCAGATGGTGTTTGGAAAAATATTACGGTTAATACAAATAGCTATACTACTTATGGTGTAGTTCAAGGCAGCTCTACAGTTATGAATAGAAAGCTAACCGGTTGGATGCCCGTTAGTCCTTCTATCACGGTTTCTGCTAATGCTGCTGGTATGGGTATAAAAATTACTAATCCAGAGTTAGGTTATACTTATACTAAAGAGTATGATGCAGCTACTTCTGCTAAAACTTATACAGATCCCGAATGCCTTCTTTATGATTATCTTGGTAACGGATACACGTTACAACTTAAAGGTCACGGAACTTTTACAATAAACTTTAGAAAGGGGAGTCTGTAGTGTATAAGATTTATGCTATCAAGGGCGCTACAGAAACCCTTATATATAACGATGTTACTCCAGAGTTGACAGGTACTAAGTTAATAAGCCCAAAGCTAAGTCTTCAAGATAATGCAGCGGGCTCATTTACTTGTAAAATCCCTCAAGGTAATGCGATTTATAGTAGTATAGAGCCTATGACTACTACTATTCGCATTACTCGTGATGGAGAATGGCTGTGGACTGGACGAGTATTAACGATTAAGAAAGATTTCTGGCTTCATAAAGAAATTACTGCTGAAGGAGCATTAGCATTTCTTAATGATGTGGCATTACCTCAACAGAAATGGTCTAATGTTACTACAGCTAACTTTGTACAAGCATTGCTAACAATTCATAATACTCATGTACCAGCAAATAGGCAAATTCTTGCTGGAGCTATTTCAACGTCCACTAGTGCTGGAAATCCAATCGGTCTTAGAGATTATGTAAGTCAAGGCGAATCTCCTCTTAAGCATATTTCTACACTTGCTGAGGACTGGGGACTTCATATGCGAATACGCGAGTCTTCCGGTTCTTTATATTTGGACATGAGAACCGATGCTCAGCTTCCAACAAGTACTCAAGAAATTGACTTTGGTAAGAATCTTCTCGATTATGTCGATGAGATGGATTGGTCAGATTTAGTAACTGTTTTACACCCATTTGGTGCTGAATTAGAAACATATACTAAAACTGGTGATGAAGAGTATCCAGATAAGGTTGTGATTAATGCCAATCCATCTAGCTCACTGCTTGCTCGAGATGGTGAGTATATTTACAATAAAACAGCTGTAAATAAGTTTGGGCGAATTGAAGAGACTGTTGAATGGAGCGAAATAGATGATGCTGCTACTCTTCTTGCGTTAGCAGAGATGTATCTTCTTGATTTTCAATACTACAATATTAAGCTCACAGTTAAAGTCGTAGACCTTCATTACATGACAAGCTCAGTTCAAGGTTTTCAATTTTTGAGTAAGGTATATTGCAAATCCGCTCCGCATAATCTTGCTGACGAGTTTATTATTGACAAGATGGATATTCCATTTGACAAACCAGAACAAACTACTTTTACTTTTGCTAGATCTACAATGGGTTATTATACTTCTGATAGACCGACGCAGGGATTTGGTAGAGGTACTGTTTCGGGTATGTCGATAAATGTAAATACGTTTTCTAGAGCAGCAGTATTAAAATCTGCAAAAGAAAATGCTGCACAGATGATTCTTGCCAATACACAAGGTTATGTGTCACTTAATATGGATTCTCAAGGAGATCATGTCGAAAATTTAACTATCACGAATAGAGATACTCAAGAGACTTCAACACAACGTTGGCTTTGGTCAATGGGCGGTTTGATGTATCAAGAACGATCTTCTACGAGTGCACCTTGGGGTTTGCCTAATGTCGCTATCACTATGGATGGTCAAATAGTAGCAAACATGATTACTACTGGTGTATTACAAGTTGCATCTTCTGGTGATGGAGTATTATTTAGTGCAGACATGACTAACGATACCGTGCATATTGCTGGTTTTACAGTTAAAGGTACTGCTTTATATACTAATAATAAAACAACTTTAGCATCCGATAATTATGGAATTTATGTTGGAAATGATGGTATATCACATGCTTCTAGTATACGATATATGGCTTTCTCTGATGGCGATATATATGGTTTCGATAATGGTAATAATGGTTATGTAACTTTTGGATCCGTAGAGGAAATTACTGGTAGATACGGACTTCGTCTTGGTGGAAATGCTTACTTGGCTTTTGACATTGGCGGATGGTTTGGCATCGGTCAATCTGGATGGATCGGTAGATTTGGACGTTTGGAAACTTGGAGTGCTGTAACACAAGATGTTACCATAGGTGATAACACATTACGATTCCATAAAGGTATTTTTATTGGAACTTAGGGATGGTTATGAGTAAACATTATATAGTTTCTACGACTGAAGATGAAATTAAAAGAATGTTTTATGTTTCTCCATATAATGTAGAAACATATGTAATGATGGGCTTCTCATTATTAATTGAGGAAGAAAGCGATGTAGATGTCGATAACGAATTTTTATTACAACTTGAAAACGATATAAATAATGCGATTATAAAAGAATATTGGGCTAAAAAAAATGGAGTTAGTTTTCCAATACAATCTTTTAGGATTCCATCTTTTGTTAATCGTGGGTATAATATTTTTACAAAAAAAATAACGTTAATCGACGATCCATGGAGCGAGATTGAAAAAATTAATATTAGTAGCGATGTTGAATAGATAGGCGATATATATGAAATTATCTAATATTGAAATGGAAAATAAAATTCAAATACTTACTAAATTTTTACCAAGGCATGATATTATTGGATATGCATCCGCTAGAAATATTCGACGTTTAAAAGAAGCTAGTGTAGAATATAATGAAATACGCAATGATTTGCTTAATAAATACGGTACTGCTGAATCAGACGAAGACGGAAAACCTACTGGACGTATTGGATTGCATGTAACTTCTCCAGAATTTAAACTTTTTAAAAGAGATATAGAACCATATGCTATACTAGAGCATGAGGTCACTATATTTAAAATTCCATATGAATCAGTATGTGAAAAACTTACTGGATCTGAAATCCTTGAGATTGATTGGATGCTTGAGGATTCAGATAGCCCTAGAGATTGTGGTTAGAGAAGGGAGGATATTATGATACATTCTCCGCCCTAACTAATGGATAAATAGCAACAGTATAAATACTTATTCGAAAGGAGCTTATAATGCCATATAGTGGTTATCCGCCTATGCAACCACAAAATAATAATTGGTGGTTCGGGAATAACTATGCTTCCGGCAATTCGCAAATGAGTCGTAGTTCAATGCAGCCTAATATGGGAATGACTAATCCCTCAATGCAAACACCTCAACCAATGTCGCCTGTTGCTAATCCAATGACTCAACAGCCTCCACAAACTATAAATAACGTTTTACAAGTAATGGGTCCCGAAAGTGCTGACGCTTTTCAAACTGGTCCAAATTCAAGAGTAATTCTTATGGATTCTAATCGACCAGTTTTCTACATGAAACGAAGTGACGACTCTGGTTTCTCTGAGACGAAGGCTTATGCATTCCAAGAGATTCCATTATATCCTGAAGTTGAACAGTCTCATCCTGTAATGGATCCAAGTGTTAAGTATGTAACAGCCGATGAATTCGACGAACGGATGAAGGTCCTTGAGGATTTGGTGATGAAGAATGAGTAATCCTATACTTTCTGCATTTGGACGAAATCCTCAGCAACCAGCTCAACAGCCTCAACCTAACACTTTAATGGGCATGTTAAATATGGTGCGATCTTCGTCTAATCCAAATCAAGCCATGCAACAAATGCTATCTAGTAATCCTCAATATCAGAATGTTATGAATTATATTAACCAGAATGGAGGTGACGCTAGAACAGCATTTTACAACATGGCTGCTCAGAAGGGTACAGACCCAGAGTCTATACTTAAACAACTAAGATAGGAGATAATAATGGCTGAAGGTATGATGTCCCCCAGTGATGTAGCTGTTATGATGAATGATAAGAATAACGGCTGGAATGACGGCATGGGCTTTATGTGGATATTTGCTTTGCTTATTCTTGCTAATGGTGGTTTTGGCGGTTGGGGAAATAATAATGCTTTCGCCAATGCTATCGGTTATGAGAATCTTGCTACCTCAGCCGAGGTTCAGAGAGGTTTTGATAACCAGAATTCCATGGCTAATGAGCGTGAGATTCTTGCTGCTGTGAATGGCAATGCTCTCCAGGGTATGCAGAATGCCAACCAGAATGCTCAGTATCTTATGGGTGCATTTAATGATAAGTATAATGAGCTTCAGCGTGATATTGCTGGTGTTGCTCTTGCTCAGCAAGCTGCTATTGCGAATCAGTCACAGTGTTGCTGCGAGACTAAGATGCTTATTTCCGAGACTGCGGCAAATCAGCGGTATGAGTCAGCTATGCAGAATAACGGCATTATCCAAGCTATTCAGGCCGAAGGTAATGCTACTCGCCAGATGATGCAGCAGAACCTTATCGATGAACAGAATCGTCGTATTGCTAACCTTGAGATGCAGAATGCTATGGCTGGCGTTGTTCGCTATCCTATGTCCACTGCATACAATGCTGGTTATAATCCCTTCTGCAATTGCGGCACCACTGGTTGCGGCTGCATGTAATTCAAAATGGGAGGTAAATGATGATCATTTTATCTAATTCTGTAGCCCAGACACTTGCTCCGGGTCAGTCAGCTACCTTCGACACTATAGTTTCACACACTGGTAAAGCTGAATGCTTCCGTCCAAATTCTGGAGCAGTTAGACTTAGGTGTAGTAATGCTATTTATAACGTTCACTGTGGTGCTAATATTGGTGCCACTGCTCCAGGAGCTGCACAAATAGCTGTTGTATTCGACGGAGCACCACTTCTTGAAACGACTATGATTTCTCAAACGGCTGCTGCTGGTGATTTAAACAGCGTTAATCGTGAGACCTCTGTTAACACGTGTTGCTGCAATGGGGGTGCGATTACAGTTGTTAATACCGGTACTACTGAAATAACTCTTGGCGCCAACCCACTCTTATATATCGGACGGGTAGCTTAGAGTATGCAAGTGGCTATCCCAATTGAAATGATTATCCAAACTATACTTACCGGTATTATAGGTTGGATAGTTAAAATGTCTCTTGATAAACTAAAAGAGTATCAAGATGAAAGCAAACAATGGCGCAGCCAACTAGATGATAAATTAGATAAAATTAGTAATGCAACTAAAGCCGATATGCGAATCAATATCGTGTATAGCTGCGAAAAATGTTTAAGACGAGGATGGATTACTTCTGAGGAATTCTCATCTATCATGAATTTGTACGAGAGATACACAGATCTTATAGGTACTAATGGTTTCATAACTGAGTATCTTGAACGTATCGAACGTCTTGAAATAAAAGAAATTTAAACTATAAGGGTGGCTACTTATATTTCAAGTGGTCACCCTATTTTGAATCTGAAAATTCTGCTCTCATACGAGAGTTGAAGATAAAATATTTATTACTTTGAAAGGAGTTGTCATGACCGGTACTGAGAAGAAAGAAGAGACTACTGTGACTACTATTGATGAGGCTGTTCACTATGTAGCCAAGACTAATGATGGATGGGGTGTTGCCATGACTGGTCTTGACGCTGATGATGGTTCCGATCTGGATCATGCTGGTGTTTTCGGCATGTCAATGATTAATTTTAAGATTGAAGGCAATCTTGTAAAGAAGGCTCGTATTAAGAACAAACGTGGTAAGTGGCTTCCTTATGGTTGTGGGTTTGATACTGAGCTTGGCAATGACACTGACATTACTGGTATTGAGATTGTTGGTAAGGAACTGATCTTTGCTGTGCATATTAAAGGCGGCATGTGGCTTAATCCCGTTCATACTTCTGATGTTGATGGAGAAGTTCTTGTCGGAAACGGTGCGGTCATTGATGCTATCTGGATCGATGAGATTTAGTTTTTAAGAAATTCAAAATGGAAGTAAATTGGAGGTTTTTGAGATGATTGAGAACATTTCGACACTGGTTGGTAAAAGTAAGCTGGTTAGTTCCATTCGACGTCGTAAGAACATTATAGATACTCCGCCTAGTTCAGATAGTATTGAAGAGGCAAAGGCTAAGGTTCAGAGGATTCTTGATGAAGGTTCCGTGAAGCGTCGTAAAAAGAACAAACGTGATGAATAAGAAACTTTAAAGTTTCTTTTCATATTTTAGTCGGCTAGGGTAGCTCCCGAAAAGATGTCAGTTCCAACATCCTGCCGACTTTTACTATTGGATTATTCATTAAGGAATGATGAGTATGGATGATTATGATTTACATGAGGAATGGCGAGATATTCCTGGTTATGAAGGATACTATCAAGCAAGTTCTTTGGGTAGACTTAGGAGTTTAGATAGGATGGTCGTAGGAAAAAGCGGCTATACATATCCTCAAAAAGGAAGAATACTGTGTTGTAGGCATAATCGATACGGATATTTACAAGTTAATTTTTGTAATAATCAAGGTTGTAAAACGGTTTTAGTGCATCGAATGGTTGCTAAAACTTTTATTCCTAATCCTGAAAATAAATCTGCTGTAGATCATATCAATGGCATAAAAGATGATAATGCTATTACTAATTTACAATGGGTTACTCCTAGAGAGAATACACATTTTGCAATAGATTTAGGATTAATTAATTCTGAAAAATTTTTAAAACGAGTTAGATCAGATGAACATTTAACTATGCTTCATGAAAGTAGAAAAAGACCTGTGATTCGCGATGACGGAAAAATTTATGATAGCATTTTAAATGCTGCCAAAGATGTTAATAGAAGTAGTACATCAATATTAGACGTGCTACATCATAGGTCACATACTTGTGCTGGTCATACATATAATTATTTATCGAAAGAGGAGTATAATGAAAGAGTTAGTTCTTGATATATCAAAATACGATGAAGGTATAGATCTAAATGAATGGAAGAAAAAACGAAATTTATTTGGGGTTATAATTAAAGTGGGTGGTAACGAAGGCGGCCGCTATAAGGATCGTATGTTTGAAACACATTACGCAAATGCTAAAGCTGCTGGACTCCATATAGGTTTTTACTATTATACGACTGTTACTGATGTAGCAGTTGCAAATGCTGACGCCAATCACATGATTCAACTTGTTGATGGTAAGGATTATGATCTTCCTTGGTATATGGATGTTGAAGATCCTGCACAGTTTGCTCTTTCTGCTCGAAAACTCACCGATGTCATCAAGTCTTTCTGTAATACTCTTTCGAATAAGGGAATCTATAGCGGTCTCTATACTGGCGGTTCTGCATGGCTTAATAACATGTATGCCGATGAGCTTCGAGATTTTGCCAATTGGATTGCTTGGTGGCGTGCTAATTGGCCTACTGAAGCTGGCGACATTGGTATGTGGCAGCAGGGTGGAATTCGTCTATCTGATGGTAACATCGTGTTTGATGATGTTGCTGGCTACCATGATTGTGATTGGTGTTGTATTGATTATCCATCTCGAATCAAAGCCGGTTTGACTAAACAGCAGACTGAGACTACTTCAGAATCTGCTGAGGAAATTCAAAATGGAATTGAAAGTGCTGCTATGGGGCGTGCTTCCGATGTGATTAATGCTGCTTATGGCGAACTTGGGTACTATGCTCCTTCAGATCCTGAGCGTGGATCGAAGTATGGACGTTGGCTTGCTGAGTTGACTGGGGAAGATTGGCTTGCTGGTCCATCCACTTCGATATTCTGGTGCTGCATGTTCGCCAGCTGGTGTTTAGATCAGGGTGGCGTTAAGATGGACGGCTTCCCCACACAGAACACTGATATTGCTCTTAGTCATGGTGCTAAAAAGTATGCTGTAGATAAATACAGTGTTCGTTATGGTGACATTGTAATATTTAATTGGGATTGGAATAGTACGACCGATCATATCGGCTTTGCTACTGGCGAGTTTGATGGTACTGGCTTTACTACTATCGAGGGTAATGTTGGTAATGCTGTCAAAGAGAAGTATCGTCAAATGGGTAATGTTGCTTATGTCCTCAGACCTCCTTATGCGGCTTATGGCGTAATAACTAGTGATACGCCTTCTATTTCTACTGATCCTAAGAATAATCGAGATGGCGGAAAGCTCGAGATTGATGGTATTGGCGGATGGAATACTATTATAGACCTTCAGCATCAGCTTGGTATTATTGAAGATGGTAAGATTAGCGGTCAGTATTCTGGCAATAAGAAACATCACAACGGCATGTGCAACGTTACATATGAAGGTACTGGTTCGAAGGCTGTAATGGTTTTACAGGCTAAGATTGGTGCAGGTATTGACGGCCATTGGGGACCCGACACCTCTCGTAAACTTCAGCAGTGGCTTATCGACAAGGGTTATGATTGTGGTTCTGCTGGTGTTGATGGTTATTTCGGACATGATTCTGTTGTTGCATTGCAGAAGGCGCTTAATGACGGGGCGTTTAAATAATGTCTGATGAACTTGTACTAGAGTTAATTCGTTGGGCAGCAATTTTGTTTGTAACAGGAATTCTAATTGTCTGTCTACGAAAGTACTGAGGAAATTCAAAATGGAAGTCTAAAATTTCCCCAGCAGGAATTTTTGAGTAAACCTCGGTTATGTATAAGGAGGGGATATGGTTGGCTACTTACTTAGCTCATCATGGTATTAGAGGTCAGCGATGGGGTACACGAAATGGTCCGCCATATCCTCTAAAAGGTGGTAGTTATACTAAAACTGAGTGGAAAGAACTTAAAAAAGCAAGAAAAACTAAGTATAGTAGATACAATAAGCGCCACTTTGACCAAGTAATCGAAGAAGGCACTACTATGCAAACTTTAGCTAGAGATCCAAATCGAACTAAAGATACTGATATGTTTTATGCTGCTTATACTAAAGCCGACAAAGATCGGTACAATGCAATCTTTAATCATAAAACTATGCAAACACTTTATGATGAAGATGGTAACGAGATTGGGACCGGCAAAACATATAAATGGGCTATTGAAAATAAAGCAACTAAAGCAATTAAGATCGCTTCTCAAGATTCTGGTGCTAAGGCAGTAATGAATCTATATGAAAATAATAGAGATTTTTACAACTTTGTTCGAGATCCAGATAGACTTGAAGCCTATCTAAAGAAGATGTATGTACCAGATGGAGCTAAGTATCATAAGACCTTAAAGAAACTTCACGACCCTGAGTATACTCCAACCGACAAAGATCTTCATACTCTCTATGATATGGTTAACTGTGTAATACCGAATCAAGACAAAGACGTTGTTACACAGCGAGCCAAACTATTCACGGAACTGAAAAAACAAGGTTACGGAGCAGTATTGGATGTTAATGATGCTATCAACCATCCTCTTGCTTCTAACAGTCCGGTTATTGTGTTCGATCCATCTGCTTATGTTTTGGAGCAAGCTAGAAAAACTACTATGGCTGAAGTTGCTAAGTCTAAGCTTACGACTACTGGGCGCTATGCTCTTGGTATCTATGATCGATGAGATTTTCGAAAGGGGGAATTCAAAATGGAATACAAACCTTCTTTTGTTGATCAACTTGACGTAGATTACATAGCTCATCATGGAATCAAAGGACAGAAGTGGGGAGTTAGAAGGTTTCAAAATCCTGATGGGTCTTTAACTCCTAAAGGTCGTAAAAGACTCGCTAAAAAAGAACAGCGTACTTTGAATAATCTTGATAGGGCTAAAGTACAGAACATTTATGATATTGAAAGATTAGAAAAAAGAGCTGCTAAAAAAGTTAAAAAACTCGAAAATAAAGATTATAGAAATTCTAGAAATCCGTTCCGTGAAGATCTAAGAAGAGCTTCTTTACAAAAGAATAAAAACATTCTGGATTGGGCTAAAAATTCTAAAATTGCTGTAAATGATACTTATAAGGAACAAACACAAAAAATTCTTAATCGTTGTAAAGATCAACATCTTAATGTTGAGATTAAAGAAGGCGGAAAACGATGGGTTGATACACATTGGCGACTTAGAAGTAGATATGCTTATATTCCGATAATGAGACCATATGATGGTGCTTCAAAATACAAAGTTTCTGGTTTACAACATGATGATTTATATTTGATGCACCATGGAATTAAAGGACAGAAGTGGGGAGTTAGAAGGTTTCAAAATCCCGATGGATCATTGACCGATGCTGGTAGACAGCGCTATTATACTAATTCTCAGTATAATAAGAAGCCTATGTCAGAACGTTACGATCTTAAGATGGCTGCTAAGAATAACGGCATTAAGATAAACCGTCATGATAAAATTTCATATGGCGATATTACTAAACAGCCAAACTATGATTCATCTACAGGTCTTCTTAAGCAAACATCTAAGATGTCCAGTGCTGAGAATGCTGCTATGGTCAATCCTCGAGCAGCTAATACGTCATTGTTTCATAGTAACCGTGAGTATTATGTCAATTGTACTCACTGCACGGCTGCTTATGATTTGCGTAAACGTGGCTATGATGTTGCAGCAGACTCTGCTAGTGGTTTTGGAGAGAATACTGATACCATTTACAAGATGTATCCTAATGCTGAACGCAGGAACGTCGATCCAGTTCTTAAGGCTAAGAATTATGTGGACTGGAAAGATCCTAATGTTAGTGAGAAACAACTTGTAAATCTTTGGAACGAGTCTCTCAATCATGCTTGGCGAGATAGTAAGGGTTATGAGAAGGCTTGTAAACAGCAAGGAGAGAAGATTCTTAATACCTGCGAGTCTTATGGGCCTAATGCTAGAGGCAATATTCTGATTCATCTTGCAGCAGGCGGTGGACATAGTCTTGCTTTTGAGAATGACTCTAAGGGCCGTACAACTTTTGTAGATGCTCAGACAGTATCTATGAAAAATGGTAAACGAAATAGTATGGGTGGTAAGGGTAGTAGTTATTATAAGAATATCATCTGTATGGCTGATCCATATTTTGATGCAGAAGTTCTTAGGTATGATAATACTAAACCTGACTACAACTTCATGCTAAACAATCATATTATTAACAATCCTGAGATTGTTACAAAAACCGATAAGAATGGCAAATCGCAAACATTCAAGATGTATCAACATAGTTCCTATGCATTTGAGTAGGTGATATTTATGATGTCTTTTGATCGAGCTTTAAGTATCGTTATGAAAAAGAATCCAGACCGTCGATTTACCGGAAAAGCCTTTAAGTATGATGGAGCTTACTATATTGAGATGGCTCCACGAGGAAATAAGGGGGCTGCTATTGACTCGATGTTTAGAGTTGATGGTACTAGAGCCACCGTTACTAATTACAATCCAGTAATGGACGGAGTTATTAAACCTTGGGAAATGGAACCTATTGGAACGCGTTAGGCATGGTATGAAAAGAAAATTGATTTATATTTACGACAAGTTTTGTAAATCAATATTTGGTCAGATTTGTATCATACTTGACTCATACTTAAGGAGCTGATATTTATGGGTTTCACTCTTGATAACAAGACTTATGATCTGCTCAAGTGGATTGCGATGATTGTTCTGCCCGCTTTGGGTACTCTGTATTTTGCTTTGGCTTCTATCTGGGGCCTTCCTTATGGTGAGCAGATTGTTGGTACCATTACGGCTATTGATACTTTTCTTGGTGCGTTGCTTGGGGTTAGTACTAACAATTATAATAACAAGTACGTTGATAGTGAGTAATCGTTTATAGGAGGTAGTTATGGAGTATCTGCCTTCATACAAAGATGATTTATATTTAGCTCACCATGGAATCAAAGGACAGAAGTGGGGAGTTAGAAGGTTTCAGAATCCTGATGGATCTTATACTGCTCAAGGAAAGAACCGATACAATACTACTAAAACTGGTGGCAAAATTCATAAAGTGGAAAATGTTGATAAAGCTATTGATATTGGTGCTAAATTAGTTGTTGGTTCTATGCTTATTTACGGCGGTGTTAAATTGAATGAAGAGCTTAATAAACACCCCGAGCAAATAGCAGATGCATACGATAGTGAATCAAAAATATATGAATCTGCTAGTAAACGATACGAAAACACTTTTGGACTTAAAGGTGTTAGCGATACTTATCGAACTCAATCACAACGTTTAAAAAAAGCTGGTGATATTTGGAAAGCTAAAGCAACTGGCGATAAACAAAAAGTAAAAGATGCTAGAAAAGTTTATGCAAAAGAAATTGGAAAAAGTTTATTATTTTCTGATGCAGAACGTGGTGCATATGCTAGATACCGAGAAAATGGTGATGCAAAACCCATAGCTCTTGGTAAAACAATACTTAGGCATCATTGGGCTGATATCGCTCATATAGCTATCTCACTTAATAAAAAAAGAGGTAGTTTTGAATAATTTATATTTGATGCATCATGGAATTAAAGGTCAGAAGTTGGGCATAAGACGTTATCATAATCCTGATGTTACAACCACCGGCACTCATCGCATGTCACGTGTTGAAAAAGTATTGGCTAGTATCTAGTTCTGAAAGGAGGTAAGTTTGAACGAGACTTCTGATTTATATTTGATGCATCATGGAATCAAAGGCATGCATTGGGGTGTTAGACGTTTCGAAGATGCTAATGGTCATCTCACCCCTGAAGGAAAACGCCGTTATGCTGTTCAAGATGCACGAAAGTATTACAAGATAAATCGCCTCCAACGAGCTCGAGAAAAGACCAATAATGATAAGGTTAAGAAAGCTTTGGATGGAGAAATACGTCGAACTAAAACACGATCTGATCGTAAACAAGCTCTTCTTTCAAAGAAAGACATTGATATTGGTCGAGAGATCGTTGCTAAGCATCGTCTTAATTGGGCTGGAGCTAATACCGCTGCTAAAGCTGCTTTAACTGCTGCTGGAGCTTATGCTTTGTATAAGAATCCTAATACTAGAGCTCTTGCACCTCTTGCTTTAGCTGGTGGATCTGCTTGGACGCAAGGTAGTGCTAAGAAGATTCCATACTATTTTATGGAAAATAGACGTTATAAGCAAGGTAATGAAAAGGGAGCAACTAAGAAAGGACTTACTAAGAAGCAACAAGCTCTTAGGACTGCTGGAAAAGTTGCTGCTGGTGCTGCACTTGCTGGAGTAG